>OJOI01001896.1_pt1 | contig 11005 bp, 15 predicted proteins | sample 1598061 | NCBI WGS metagenome assembly OJOI01 (sample SAMN01915224, study PRJEB22387) | human gut metagenome | isolation source: stool | host: Homo sapiens | place: USA
CAAAAATTATCATAATCTAATAACCCCTGATCATATATTCAATTATTTCTATCATAGATAATCCAATTCTTTAAATATGCAGAATGGTAAATCTCCAAGATTTTCCTTTAGTAGCATTCATTCCCTTTCCATCAAAGATAAATCCCAATCCTGATTTGCCAGCCGCATTTATTCCTTTTTTCAGGAGAATTTTCCTTATGGCTAACGCCATGAAAATTCACCTGAAAAAGAATGCGGCGGCAAACGGATTAGAATTAAAGGAAAGATTACAGGGATTAACTGCGACCGACGTGACGCATAGCCGTGAATCAAAGGCGGCTATCCTTATATTCTATATATGGCCTCACAAATACTGTGAAAACCCACCTTCCCAAATAACAAAACATAGCCTGCCTATCAACTCCCAAAATAAGACAGGGATTCCAGCTCCCTCCGATCTGCATAGTCAGGTGGCTTCGCTATGTTTTTACTCCTACATCCAATTCTTTTTTCTTTTTTTCCTCTGTTCCCGTTCTTTCCTATCCTTCGTATGACATTTGATGACACCTGATGACATCTAATGTCATCTATTTGTAAATCAATTATTTACTCAATTTATCATCTTACATTTGGACTGTGAAACAAATCAAGTAGTCACTCAAAACAAAAGATTATGGCACAAGAAAACAGTCCTGACAAGGAAAAAAGGCAAGGCCGGATAAAGAAACCGGAAAAGCCTTATGTGGAACAAATTGACGAGCTTCTGCTGATACATAACAAGAACGACCCCAAGGAGGGTTTGGGAGTGGTTAGCAAGGCAGACGAGAAAGGCAATTATCAGACGGTTAAACCGGAAGAGAAGAATGAGAACTCATTCCTGAAATTCGACAAGAATTCAAGTATTCTCGAAAACTTCATCAAGAATTTCTGGAGCCAGCTGAAGGAGCCCACCCATTTCAGGCTTATCCGCATGACCTTCAACGATTACAAGCAGAACAAACAGGCTCTCAAGGACCTGGCCGAAGGCAAGAAGACAGACGCGGTAAAGGAGTTTCTGAAACGCTATGAAATCAGACCGAAGGCAAACAATCAGAAAAACAGTCAAACAAAAGAGGAGGAAACAACAATGGCAAAGAAGCAGGAACAGACAACGCAGGCTCAGCCTGAACAGGTATCACAGGTGGAAGCTGCCGCACAGGGGCGCGAACAGCAGGAACCGCAACGCCAGCAGACACCCACGTACCGCTATAACGAGAATATGATCAACTGGGAAGAGCTGGGCAAGTTCGGTATATCCAAGGAAATGCTGGAGCAGTCCGGACAACTTGACAGCATGCTGAAAGGATACAAGACCAACAGAACCATGCCGCTGACACTCAACATTCCTGGGGTACTGACCGCCAAGCTGGACGCACGCCTTTCGTTCATATCCAACGGCGGGCAGGTCATGCTGGGCATCCACGGTATCAGAAAGGAACCGGAACTGGACCGTCCTTATTTCGGACATATCTTCACGGAAGAGGACAAGAAAAACCTGCGTGAAAGTGGAAACATGGGACGCATGGCTGACCTTAACCTGCGTGGCAACACGACTGAGCCGTGTCTGATTTCCATCGACAAGAATACCAACGAACTGGTAGCCGTCCGACAGGAGCATGTCTATATCCCGAATGAAATCAAAGGGATAACCTTGACTCCAGACGAAATCCAGAAACTGAAAAACGGAGAACAGATATTCGTAGAGGGAATGAAGTCCAATCAGGGTAAAGAGTTTAATGCCAATCTGCAATATAGTGCGGAAAGAAGAGGGATTGAATTTATCTTCCCGAAAGACCAGGCCTTCAATCAGCAGACGCTCGGCGGTGTGCCGCTTTCCCCCATGCAGCTCAAAGCGTTGAACGAAGGACACACCATCCTTGTAGAGGATATGAAGCGAAAGAACGGTGAACTGTTTTCTTCCTTCGTTACTATGGATAAGGTAACAGGTGGTCTTCAATATACGCGACACAATCCAGAAACGGGAGAAATCTACATACCGAAGGAAATCTGTTCGGTACAGCTCACACCGGAGGACAAGGAGGCATTACGCAAAGGGCAGCCCATCTATCTTGAGAACATGATCAACCGTAAAGGTGAGGAATTCTCGTCTTTTGTCAAGCTGGACCTGGCAAGTGGAAGACCACAGTATTCCAGAACTCCGGACGGTTTCAACGAACGACAGGCACCTACCATCCCGGCTGAGGTTTACGGACACCTGCTTTCGGCACAGGAAAGAGCAAACCTTCAGGACGGAAAGGCCATCCTTGTAACGGGTATGAAAGGTCCCAACGGAAAACCGTTCGATTCCTATCTGAAAGTAAACGCAAACACCGGACAGCTGCAATATTTCCAGGAAAATCCGGATGTACGCCGTAATACCTCACAGCGTGCTTCACAGACTGACAATACCCAGCAGCAGGAACAGAAGAAGGGAGCAAAACAGGCTGTCTGACCTGAACGGGATTCAAATCATTCAAATCATCAATTACTAAAAAAGGAAAGAACATGAACAAGAACAATCATCATATCTACAAGGCTGAACAAATCGACTGGGAGAAACTGGAATCGGTAGGTATCAGCAGATCGCAAATTGAAAAGGACGGAAACATGGACCTGCTCCTTCAGGGAGAGGAAACCAATGTCATGTCCATTAAAATCAAGACTCCTGTATTTTCACTGACCATGGACGCCACACTCAGTCTGATTGAAGACGAGAATGGAAATCCGGTCATCAACGTAAACGGTATCAACCCTTCAGGTGAATAAATAAGAAACCATAATGTATCATCTCTCTTTCCATACGGACTTACCGTATGGAAAGATATAAAAACAGAATTTATCATGATTGCCATATTAACAGACAAACCAAGTGTAGGAAAAGAAATCGGAAGAATCATCGGTGCAACCAAAGTAAGAAACGGATATATGGAAGGAAACGGCTACATGGTTACATGGACTTTCGGGAACATGCTGTCACTGGCCATGCCGAAGGACTACGGAACCCAGAAGCTGGAACGGAATGACTTTCCTTTCATCCCGTCCGAATTTGAACTGATGGTACGGCATACACGCACCGAGAACGGATGGATACCGGACATTGATGCCGTGCTCCAGCTTAAAGTAATCGAGAGAGTGTTTCAGGCATGCGATACCATCATTGCGGCTACCGATGCCAGCCGTGACGGGGAAATGACATTCCGCTATGTATATCAATACCTGAACTGTACACAGCCCTGTTTCCGTCTGTGGATTTCATCTCTTACCGACGAGTCTGTGCGTAAAGGCATGGAAAACCTGAAGCTGGACAGCTGTTACGACAACCTGTTCCTTGCTGCCGACAGCCGCAACAAGGCAGACTGGATTCTCGGAATCAACGCCAGCTATGCCATGTGCAAGGCGATGGGACTCGGCAACAATTCCCTCGGACGGGTACAGACACCGGTACTGGCTGCCATCAGCAGACGCTACCGTGAAAGGGAGAACCATATTTCATCGGACAGCTGGCCCATCTACATCAGCCTGCAAAAGGACGGCATCCTTTTCAAGATGCGCCGCACACAGGATCTTCCAGACAAAGAATCCGCTACAATGTTTTTCCAGGACTGCAAGCTGTCACATCAGGCACAGATTACAGGTATCAGCCACAGCGTTAAGGAAATACTTCCACCGGATCTGCTTGACCTGACACAACTTCAGAAGGAAGCGAACATCCGCTATGGTTATACCGCATCAGAGGTGTATGACATCGCACAGTCCCTTTATGAAAAGAAACTGATTTCCTATCCAAGGACTTCCAGCCGTTATCTGACGGAGGATGTGTTTGACTCGCTTTCACCAATCATGGCGCGTCTGCTATCATGGGAGCTGTTCCCTGCCGCTAAAGGAACTGGAGGTATTGACATATCCAGTTTGTCCCGCCACGTAATAAGTGCAGAAAAAGCCAATGTACATCATGCCATCATCATTACAGGTATCCGTCCCGGAAATATGTCCGAAAAGGAAATGCAGGTTTACAGACTTGTAGCCGGAAGGATGCTCGAAGCATTCATGGCTCCATGCCGCATAGAAACAACAAATGTTGAAGCGGTTTGTGCGGCACAACATTTCAAGGCCGAACAAACAAGAATCATTGAAGCCGGCTGGCATGATGTGTTCATGCGTTCCGACATGATCCCGACATCGGGATATTCCGTCAAAGAACTCCCCGAAGTGGAGAAAGGTGATACCCTGAATGTATGCGGATGTAACCTGGTACACAAGAAACAGCTGCCGGTAAATCCGTTCACGGATGCAGAACTGGTGGAATACATGGAACAGAACGGACTGGGCACGGTATCCTCACGTACCAATATCATCCGTACACTGGTTAACCGTAAGTATATCCGTTATTCAGGGAAATATATCGTTCCGACCCCGAAAGGCATGTTCACCTACGAAACCATCCGTGGAAAGAAAATTGCGGATACTTCACTCACCGCAGACTGGGAAAAACAGCTGGCCGGACTTGAAAGCGGAATGATAACCGGAGAGGACTTTCTTAATAGGATCAGGACTCTCGCCAAAGAAATGACTGATGACATTTTCAACACCTATTCCACAAAAGAAGAATAACATCCATATCAATATAACCACAAGAATGCAGGCCGGAAGGTCTGCATTTTTTGTGTCCGTACAGAAAAGAATCTGTTTTTCCGCTTTTAAGCGGCAAAGGTCTTGGATTGCCTGCCTTTTGCCGCAAGGCTGCCCTTATGGGCTTGGCTGGACAGGAAAAAATCATCCTCGCTACGCTCCGGTATTTTTTCCTGCCAGGCCTTGCGCAAAAAGGCAATCCAAGAGGCCGGAGGCCTATAAAATCGGGAAAACACATCCCGATGGGATTATTCATTCATAAAATTAAGGATTATGAAACTACAGATTATCGAAAGTATCAGCAAGCATGCGGTAACCCTGGTATTGGTTATCGGAATACTTATGCTGACAGACAAAGGTATCATGCCTACCGGTATTATTGCAATGCTCCTGCTCACCGGAGGAATCATAGGATTTCTTTTCAGAGCTCTTCTATTGATTGTCAGGATAGCATTTATCTTTTTCATTGTCGGACTCCTGTTTTTCTAACCAATGAAACCAACAGATATGAAAACAAGTACATGTATATCTTCTGCTCCTGTCATGCCGGCTGTATGGCCACAGAGCGAACATATCAGACCGGTCAAAAGACGTCTGCCCAATACAGTTGATGAGCCTAAAAACATCGGCTACTATCTGGAATCTCTGCGTGATATTTCCAGCAATCCTGACAGAGAGAATGTCCTGAAAGAATTCTTCAAGGAAACTTATGTATAACCATAAAATTTTTCAATTATGTTTTTTCAATCAATTTATCAGATGATTACAGCAGGTACGGATTTGAATATCAATATCCGTAAAGTGAACAACAGCCTGAGCGTGGCGGTCATGCCAAGGCGGAACAGCCTGAAAGAGGATACGCGGCAGAACATGGTGCCGCTGGTCGTGAACGGAACACCGGCAGAACTGGATATGGGTTTCCTGCAGACGATACTACAACCGATACAGAAGGTACAGGGACTGCTTGTCAATGCGGAAAATTTCGAGAAACAGGCAGAAAAGGCTACATCACAGGCCAAATCATCCAAAACTCCAACAGTACCGGCTGAATCAAAGGAAGCCAGGGAAAAACGTGAAAAGATGGAAAAGCTCCTCAAGAAGGCTGATGATGCAACTGCCGCAAAAAGGTTCTCCGAAGCAATGACATGGCTGAAACAGGCACGGGTGCTGGCTCCTTCAGAAAAACAGAAGGAGATTGACGAAAAGATGCAGGAAGTACAGAAACAGGCCAGCGAAGGAAGTCTGTTCGGTATGACAGAGGAACCGGCGCTGGTAATTCCCCAACCACAAGGCAGCATGAACGGTCAGCCACAGCCCGGTATGCAAACAAGCATATTCCCGGAGCAACAAACCCATACTATGAATTCTGAACCTGTCATGCAGCCTGCTCCACAACATATTCCACAGGAAATGCCTCAACCGGTATATGGAACGAACGGAGCATATATCCAACCTGCTCCAAACCGCCCCGTGATGCAAGGAACAGGTATGCCACAAGGAGCTACAATGCAGCCATATCCGCAGCAGCAGGTACGGCAACCGACAAACGGACATATACCGAACGGAACGGTACAAGTACAGAACGGAAACGGACGGGAATACCAGACTGCACCGGCAGCCCATGATACATTCTGCTTCGATCCGGAAGACGAAAATGACAGGGAGCTTCTAAGAGAGGACCCGTATGCGGAATATCCGGATTTTCCGGCTGAGTACCGGATGAAGGACGAGGCACAGGTAGAAATGATATACTGCTGATATGCACAATAAACGATTTGTAAAACCAATAAACTATAAACAATATGGCACTGGAAATTAAAGGTATGAAAAGAATATTCAAAATGAAGAAGAACAGTCAGGAAATCGTACTGGATGATCCGAACGTAAACATGTCTCCGGCTGAAGTAATGGATTTCTATTCAATGAACTATCCGGAACTGACCACCGCGACCGTACACGGACCGGAAATCGAAGACGACCGGGCGGTATATGAATTCAAGACCACTATCGGAGTAAAAGGGTAAGAACATGAAAAAAGGACAACATAAAAATAAAAAAACATGTACACAACTTACGGAACGGGCTTTGGAAAATTTAGCCAGACTTATCATATCGGAACTCGAAAATACGGACATAAGCCGGGGCATCAGGAGCAGAAAGAAAAGAAAACTCCCTCCAGCAGAAAGCCTCATGGTTTTCTGAACACGAGAATACCTTCCATCGCTCCCGACCTGTATGTGGAAAATGACAGGGATGTAACGGTAAATGTCACCACCAAAGAGAATCTTGATTTCCTGTACCGTTCAGCCATGAAGTATGCGCAACTCCTGGATATGGAGCTGCCATACCATCCTACAGGCAGGACTTCCATAAGAGAAAAAATATGCCTGCTATATAATGCGCTGGATTCCATAGTATCTCATCATGTAAATCTGGAACTTGTCGGTGACAGGCTCCAGTTCTGTATCTATCATTTCCATGAATGGCCTGATTACACCCTGTTCCTGATACCGATAGATTTTACAGAAAGACTGAAAGGTGAAATCAAAAGAATCTCACTTGAGTTCATCAGAAGGTTCATCAAGTATCATAGGATGATGGATATAACCGATACCCCTTATTTTGAGATGTCGGAAGTCTGTATCGATTATGTGGACTTTGAACAGCTTGATGAGGAAGAGAAAAAGAATTTGTACAGAAAGGAAAAGCTCTTCAGGTCATATGAGAAAGGGGAAATCCACAGGAAACTGTGTCGGATGCACTCTAAGGCTTTCTGTAGGAATCTGGAAGAACATATCCGCAACTGTAATCCTTCCAGCGACAAAGAAAGAAGACTTATGGAACTGATTACCGAAGGGCTGTCCCTGATTGCAAAGGACAGCCCTTATATCTTGAATTATGGCTATGATTTTGCAAGCGAAAAGGAAAGGGATTTCGAACCGCCACCGCTCGAATATCAGATTCTGCTTACATATTCCATTACGGATACGGTTACCAAAGACATGGAAAACAGTTTCAGTACTGACTGTCAGGAGACATATAACCAGACTCCCGCATCATTTACCTTCATCACACCGGAAACAGAGGAACTTTTCAAACCGGACAACTATCCGGAGCGTTTCTCCAGATGGTTTGAGAAATTTGTAGAACATGTTACCTATAATTTATAAACATAATGAATGAACTGACAAAAAACATACAGAAAATGATGGTACCGAAGGCGGCTATCATAGCCTACAAATATGAAGACAGAAGAAATTTTGATACCAGGTACTTCATAGAATTGCGTCCCATCGGAAAAAACGGACAGATGGGGGCAGGTATCCCCGTCACATACGAATTCATGAATACCCTGCTGGAATCCTATACGGAGGAAATGAGCGGGATACCGGCAGGCAGAGTCCCCGAAAACATGCTGGCCTGCAATCCGAGAAAAGGACAGGAAGAATATATCTGGTACAATCCGCCCGGAAAGAGACAGATGTTCTTTCACAAAGACCTCAATATACAGGACGGCACATTCAATCTGCCGGGAATTGTCTACCATGTAAAAAACGGAAGCATGGACGTATTCGCCTTCAAGGGAAAACGTCCGGTGGAGACGACTCCACTGTTCCGTGCCCCGTTCTTCAACGTGACCAGATCAAGTGTCTGCCTTGGCAGCAGTTCTCTGGAAAAGCCACAGAACCCGACTTTCCTTTCCCTGCTGGAATACTGGGAAAAACGGTTCTGGCTGACTGAATTCTCCCATCTGGGAGGAAATGTCAATCCTACCGTTTCAAATCTTGTCATCGTCACCGAGAACATAAGAAACAATCCGTTCGACATGAACGAACTCAAGCCCATGAATAAAAAACTTAAAGACATACTTCCATGAAAAAGATACATTTCACCGACCGCTACCTGCTCAATCCGCGTCATCTGGTAACGGTATTCGTCATCGGAGCCGGAGGTACCGGCTCACAAGTGATAACCAATCTGGCACGCATGAGCATGGCACTTCAAGCATTGGGCCATCCCGGACTACATGTCACCGTATTCGATCCCGACACAGTAAGCCAGGCCAATATAGGACGCCAGCTTTTCAGTGAGACGGAACTGGGACTGAACAAAGCCGTATCACTAGTCACACGCATCAACCGTTTCTTCGGATACGCATGGACTGCAGAACCGCAATGTTTTCCTACCAGGAATTTTTCTGAAGATAACACAGCAAATATCATCATAACCTGTACGGACAATATACGCTCACGTCTTACGCTTTGGAAGTTCCTGAAGAAAGTCCGCAAAGAAAACTTCAGTGACCATTCGGCTCCCATATACTGGATGGATTTCGGGAACAGCCAGACAAAAGGACAGGTCATCATCGGGACGGTACGTGAGAAAGTTCTCCAACCTTCTTCACAGGAATATATTCCCATGCCTAAAATGAATGTCATCACCGAGGAAGTGGACTATGCAAAAATCAAGGAAAAGGAATCGGGACCAAGCTGCTCACTGGCGGAAGCTTTGGAAAAACAGGATTTGTTCATTAACTCCACACTGGCACATATCGGATGTGATCTGCTCTGGAAAATGTTCAAGGAAGGAAAGACACTGTATCGCGGTGCCTATGTCAATCTGGAAACATTGAAAGTGACCGCAATCCCGGTATAATGCATAAGTGACCGTATCATCTTTTCATCAGAATACGGTCACTTATTCTATTTGCTACTTATTATTTACTACGTTCTTACCACGTTGGAGCAGGAAACTCTGTATCTCTGAGGCGAGATAGAATGATTTCCCATTCTTTTCCACCGAGTAATATTTAATCTTGCCCTCTTGCCTGTAACGTGCCAAAGTTCTTTGTGACACACCAAGGAGTTCTGCCAGATCCACATTATCAAGAAGTTTATCCCCGTTCATACATTCTTTCAGACGGTTCATCTGGTCCAGTTTCTTTTCAATGCGGGCAAATCCCTCTACCATTGTACCTATCAGTTTTTCGAGTATCTCATTATCTATATATGACATAATTCCAATGTTTAAGTGAATAAATCGACACTCTCTTCGTGCGCACTCTAAGAGTATATACTTATAGTAATGAAAATAGTATGCCTAAATCTAAGATAAAGATCAACAAGTTTATTAGGCGCTGATAATCAGGCGTATAAAATTTTCTACTTAATATTTAGTGTAAACCAAAAGTGTAAACTATGTAATAAAGAATTGGAAACCGGTTAACACAGCCACCAACAATGACATCTGATGCTACCTGACGACACCTAATGACAACATTTTGTATCATATACATATTCAAAATACATTTGTACGAACTCAACTTTTTTGGATATGGAAATCATTGGAATTGAAACAGCTACATATGAAAAGACATTAAAGGAAATTGAAAACTTCCTTGATACCATTGATAAATTGATAACAGCTTCTTCACAGAAAACAATAGGGGAATGGTTGGATAATCAAGAAGTTTGCCTGATTCTCAAAATTTCTCCCAGAACATTACAGAATCTTAGAGATACAGACCAAATCTCTTATTCTCAAATTGGAAAAAAGATTTATTATAAAAAAGAAGATATTCAGAAGTTCATTGAAAAACACAACAGAAAATTATGAGCAAAGTAATTACCCAAGATAATGAGCAAGTTATTCAGATATACAATAGATTAAAAGATACGCTAACAAGACTCGAAGATATTCTGAAGAACAACAACCCAACATTTAATGGGCATAGATATATGAATGATGCAGAGTTGGCAAATTACCTTAAAGTATCAAGACGCACTTTACAAGAATATAGAAATAATGGAATCTTATCCTATTATCAGATTGGAGGTAAAATTCTATATCGGGAATCTGATATTGAAGAACTTCTTGAGAAAAACAGACAAGAAGCATTCCGTTAAACATTTCTTGGAATTTTCGTTGATTTTCAAAGCAAAAATCTGTATCTTTGCAGTACTGACAAAGAGTTGTATATCAGTGCAGAACAAAGAAGTTCAATCGAGGTGAAATAGGTGGACTAAATGATAAACAGCAAGATAAGTAACTGATTATTAGCGATAAAAAATATAAGGTTCCGCCCCCAGGCGGATCACTGAAAACAAAAGAAAAAATCAAGCAAATCCCTGATAATCAAGCGTTATCGGGGATTTCTTTTTTCTGGCAGATAGCAGAAAATAGCCGTTTCAAGGGCTCAGTTGTAATTCTTGGGGGATTTGATTCAGGGCAATCACATTCCTAAAAATTGATTCCCGTACGGTTTCATTCAAAACTTGTGCGGATTTGAATGAAATACTACACAGTGAAAAAATATCTATCATAAGTATCATTCATTTTAATAATCATTTCATTATCA
>OJOI01001899.1_pt1 | contig 10994 bp, 8 predicted proteins | sample 1598061 | NCBI WGS metagenome assembly OJOI01 (sample SAMN01915224, study PRJEB22387) | human gut metagenome | isolation source: stool | host: Homo sapiens | place: USA
GTCCAGAAAAAGACCGGCATGGAGACCCGGGTCTGCATCCCGGGCCACATGCAGCGCGGCGGCAGCCCCAGCGCCTACGACCGCGTGCTGGCCACCCAGTTCGGCAGCTACGCCGCCAAGCTGGTGGAGATCGAGCAGTACGGCGTTACGGTGGCTCTCGTGAACAACCACGTCATCTCCAACCGTCTGGAGGATATCGCCGGTAAGACCCGCAATATCCCCGAGGGCTGCGAGCTCCTCACCGTTGCAAAACGCATGGGGATCAGTTTGGGCTGAGAAATCTTTCCGGCATGACCGCAATCTTCTTCCCGGTTTATCCGTATTCCAAGTGTAACAAAACCTCGTGAAAGGAAGTGTCTCTCCATGAAAAAAATCCATAAGTTCTTTTCTAAAGATCTGCTCCATATTCTTGGTGCTGTTGGGATTTTTGTTGCTTTTCTGATTTCTATCGCCTATAAGCAAGTTGGAATCGGGGCACTCATAGCTGCGTGGCTTATTGCTATCGCAATTATCGGGGTAGCATGGATTACAGACATCCGCAAAGCAGACCTGCTGAAAAACGGAAAGATTGTTTCCGGAAAAGTTAATGCAGTAAAGAGGGTTCACATAAAATTCCACATGAGTACCTATCACCTTGCTGATGAAGATGTAATTTATCCTTGGGTGATCCGGTACCAATATAAGATTGGAAAAGACACTTATTATGGACAGTCCCATTGGTTTTGGTTCAATCCTCTCGTGAGCAAGGGAACACCTATAAAGGTGACTATTGATCCTCAAAACCCAAAAAGAAGCATTGTTGCTGCATGGGAAAGTTAATAGATTGTTTCTTTCCTCTATGATGACGGAAATTCCAAAGGAGCACAATCTCCTTTGGCACACGACTTTGGTACAAAGTCTAGTATGTTACACCTCGATAGAGGTGTAACGTTCCCAGACGCAAAAAGTCCCATGCCCAGCACTTTGGCGGTGCGGGCATGGGACTTTTTGCTTTTTAGACCTAGCGGAGTGAACAGTAATCAATCCTGACATCCAGTTGCCGTGTCATTTGTTGAATACTATTTTACGAACAGTCTGCGGATGGACGTTCCCTCTTTTTCAATATACCGAACAAGAACTTACTTATTCTTGTACATTTCCTCGTAATATTTCTGGTAGTTGCCGCTGGTGATGTGCTCCATCCACTCCTCGTGGTCGAGGTACCAGTCGATGGTCAGGACGATGCCCTTCTCGAAGGGAGTCTCGGGATACCAGCCAAGGTCGTTCTTGATCTTGGTGGGGTCGATGCCATAGCGGCGGTCGTGGCCCAGACGGTCAGCGACGTGCTTGATGAGGTCTTCGCTGATGCCGTCGTCCTTCAGGCGGTCGTGCAGCTGCTCGATGATGGTCTTGACGATGAAGATGTTGGGGCGCTCGTTGTGGCCGCCGACATTGTAGACCTCGCCCACCTTGCCGCCGTTGCAGACCATATCAATGGCCTTGCAGTGGTCCTCAACGTACAGCCAGTCGCGGATCTGCATACCGTCACCGTAGACGGGCAGCTGCTTGTGGTGCTTGACGTTGTTGATCATCAGCGGGATGAGCTTCTCGGGGAACTGGTAGGGGCCGTAGTTGTTGGAGCAGCGGGTGATGTTGATGGGCATACCGTAGGTGTCGTGGAATGCCATGACGAACATATCAGCGCTGGCCTTGGAGGAAGAGTAGGGGCTGTGGGGGCAGAGCGGAGTGGTCTCCATGAAGAAGCCCTCAGCGCCCAGAGCGCCGTAGACCTCATCGGTGGACACCTGCAGGTACTTCTTGCCCTCTTTCCAGGTCTTGGCGTCTGCGTCGTACCAGGCTTCCTTGGCGCGCTGCAGCAGGTTGACGGTACCCATCACGTTGCTCTGGACGAAAATTTCAGGGTTCTTGATGGAGCGGTCAACGTGGCTCTCAGCGGCAAAGTTGATGACGTAATCGAAATCGTACTTTGCAAACAGGCTCTCGACCAGCTCCTTGTCGCAGATGTCGCCCTGCACAAAGACATGGCGGGGGTCGCCCTCAACGTCCTTCAGGTTCTCGAGGTTGCCGGCGTAGGTCAGCTTGTCGAGGTTGACAAGGCGGATGTCCTCATACTTTTCCAGCATGTAGTGGACAAAGTTCGAGCCGATGAAACCGGCGCAGCCGGTCACAAGATAGGTTTTCATATATTAAAGTTCTCCATTCCAGTTTGCAAAAAAGTCCTTGAGGGCGTCCTGCCAGTCGCGCATCTCGTCGCCGACGGTGCAGCGCAGCATCCGGTTTTCCAGTGCGCTCCACGCCGGGCGGCTGGCGCTGGCGGGGTTGGCGGCGGCATACTCGGCGCTGGTCACAGGTTCGACCTTGCAGCTAAGCCCTGCGCCCTGCATGATGGCACAGGCAAAGTCGTACCAGCTGCAAATGCCGTTGCCGGTGCAGTGGTAGATGCCGTAATCGTGGCTGACAGCCAGCTTGAGAATGTGGTAGGCCAGGTCAACGGCGTTCGTCGGGTTGCCCAGCTGGTCATTGACGACGGTGATCTTATCGTGGGTCCGGCCCAGACGGATCATCGTCTTGACGAAGTTTTTGCCGTAGCTGCTGTAGAGCCATGCCGTGCGCACAATGAAGTGCCGGCGGCAGAAGCGCTCGACATACTGTTCTCCCAGCAGCTTCGTCTGGCCGTAGGCCGAAATCGGCGCGGGCACGGCGCACTCGTCCAGTGCGACACCGCCGTTGGCGGTGCCGGGGAACACATAGTCGGTGGAAATGTGGATCAGGCGCGCGTTGACCTTCTCACACGCCAGCGCCAGATTGCGCGGGCCGATGGCGTTGACCTTAAAGGCCGCGTCGCGGGCGGTCTCGCAGCCGTCCACGTTCGTGAAAGCGGCGCAGTTGATGATGACGTCCGGGCGCTGACGGCGGATGAAGTCATCCACCATCTTGTAGTTGGTGATGTCCAGCTCCGGCAGGTCCACCGGAATGACCGTGGCGCTCACCAGCTTCTCGGGGATGGGGCCAAGCTCACTGCGGCCTTCCCGGAGCTGCTTGATGATCTCGGTGCCAAGCTGGCCTCTGCAGCCGGTAACAATGATTTTCATGCGGATACCGCCTCTCTTAATACTTCAGTTTGCCGTCGGCCACATTCTTGAGGTGCTGGCCGTAGGGGCTCTTGCCGTAGCGCTCTGCGCTTTCCAGCAGGGTATCGCGGTCGATCCAGCCGTACTTGAATGCAATTTCCTCGGGGGCGCTGATCTTGATGCCCTGACGCTTCTCGATCATCCGCACAAAGTCGGCTGCCTCCACGAGGCTGTCCATCGTGCCGGTGTCCAGCCATGCAAAGCCGCGGCCCAGCAGCTGGACGTCCAGCTCATCCTGCTTGAGGTACATATCGTTCAGGGTCGTGATCTCCAGCTCACCGCGGGCGGAGGGCTTGACCTGCTTTGCCATCTTAACGACTTCTTTGTTGTAGAAATACAGGCCGGTGATGGCGTAGTTGCTCTTGGGATGCTGGGGCTTCTCCTCGACGCTCAGCACCTTGCCGTTTGCGTCGAACTCCACGATGCCGAAGCGCTCGGGGTCCGGCACATAGTAGCCGAACACGGTGCAGCGGCCCTTGTTCTCGGCGTTGGAGACAGCACTCTTCAAAATCTTGGAGAAGCCGTTGCCGTAGAAGATGTTGTCGCCCAGGATCATGGCGCAGCAGTCGTCGCCGATGAACTCTTCACCGAGGATGAAAGCCTGAGCCAGGCCGTCCGGGGACGGCTGGACCTTATATTGCAGATGGATGCCGTACTGGCTGCCATCGCCCAGCAGCGCCTCAAAGCGCGGCGTATCAGTGGGGGTGGAGATGATCAGGATATCCTGAATGCCCGCCAGCATGAGGGTGGACAGCGGATAGTAGATCATGGGCTTATCGTAGACAGGCAGCAGCTGCTTACTGGTGACCATCGTCAACGGATAAAGCCGGGTGCCGGCACCGCCGGCCAGAATAATGCCTTTCATAATTTGTGCACTCCTTTATTTGTATTGAAAAAGTTGTGCAGCTATACGGGGTGAAACGCTCACCTCGTAATATTCAAAGCGGAGCTGCGTCCGCTGTCAACAAAGTTACAGGGTAAAAGTTCCGGCCGCGTGGGGCGGCATCAGATAGTTTTACACCTTATTCTACTCTCAAATCGAAAAAAAAGCAAGGAAAAACGGCCTGTTCCAGAATTTTTTCCGGAACAGGCCGTCAAACAGAACCGTTCAGCCGCCCACGGCGGCAGCACATCGCGATGGTGGAGCGTTTCTTACCACCTGAAGCCCCATTTATGGAAATACTTCAGCAGGTTTCCCGTCTGCCAGAGGGCGGGCTTGAGATCCCGGTGGGCAGCGCGGTGCCAGGCGTGGATGGCGGTATACTGGGGCACCAGATACACCTTGCCCCGGGTGCGCATCTTCTGGGTGAGGTCCGCATCCTCCACATACATGAAGTAGCTCTCGTCAAAGCCGCCCACCGCCTTGAAGGTGCTGGTGCGCACACCGGAAAAGCTGCCGGTGCAGAACTCGATCTCGATGGGCCTGGTCAGGTCCTCATCCAGCATCAGGTAGTGGTCGTTCTGGCCTTTCCAGAAGCTGAGCCGGGGCAGCTGGCGGTAGAGCATGGGCCGCAGGGCGCACCGACGCAGGGGCAGCTGCTGGGGCTTGCCGTCCGGGAACACCAGCGAGGGCCGGGCCATCACGGCATCCGGGTGGGCGGCCATCCAGTCGGCCAGATCACTCAGGGTATCAGCGGTCAGCTGGATATCCGGGTTGAGGATAAAGTGGAAATCGCTGTCCAGCTCGGGCAGGATCATATTATGGCCGGTGCCAAAGCCGCCGTTCTCTGTGCGGCAGAGCACCTCTACCTTCTGGTCCTCGCGGATGTGCAGGGTGCCGTCCTTCGCGGCCTTTGCAAGGCATTGGCCGCTGCCGTCCGGGCTGGCATTGTCCACCAGATACAGGGTCACCGGGTAGCGGCGCGTGCAGTGCAGCACCGTCTGCGCCGCCTTCAGCGCCTCGTCATAGCCGTTATATACAACAATACAGGCTGATAGTTTCATCAATTCACTCCAAAGGCAGGATCTTCAGCGTGAAGTCCTCACGCTGGATATCAAAGTTGGGGTTGGTGCAGGGATCGCCCGCGGCCAGCAGGTCTCCCCAGCGGGCCTGGAAGCGGAGCACCTCGCCCTGGAAGCGCTTCTGCTTTTCGGGGTTGTCCTCGGTGCCGCGGCTCTTGCTCTCGTAGTGGTAGAGCTGGGCAAAGGGGGTAAACACGTTGGTGTAGCCCGCCTCCCGCACACGGACACAAAAATCCACATCGTTGAAGGCCACGGCATAGCTCTCGTCCAGGCCGTTCATCTCATCATAGATCTCCCTGCGGATGAGCAGGCAGGCGGCGGTATCGCCGTAAACATCCTGCACATAGTTCAGCCGCCCCATGTAGCCATCGGATGCCGCCGGGAAATACTTGTGCAGGTGGCCCGCCACGCCGCCGATGCCAAAGCCGATGCCGGCATGCTGAATGGTGTCATCGGGGTAGAGCAGCTTTGCACCCACACAGCCCACCCGCTTCTGCTGGGCGTACATGACCATTTCCTCCAGCCAGTTGGGGGTGATGACCTCGGTATCGTTGTTGAGCAGCAGCAGGTATTCGCCGGTGGCATACTGCTCGCCAAAGTTGTTCAGGGCGCTGTAATTGAAGCCCTTGCCCTCCCAGGTCACAACCTTGAGGTTGTCCGGGTGTTCCTTCTGCATCCGCTCGTAGGCGCGGAAGGTCTCGGGCTGCTTGCTGTTGTTCTCGATGAGGATGAGTTCAAAATCCGGGTAGGTGGTGCGGGCATAGATGGAATCCACGCAGAGCTCCAGATCCCGGATGTGGTCGCAGGTGGGGATGAGGATGCTCACCCGGCCCGGGTGCTCGATGGTGTAATCGGTCTTGTAATAGCCCGGAGTGCCGGGGATGAGGGCAACATCGTCCACAGCGATCCCGCAGCGGGCATAGTGGGCCTTGAGGGCCGCAATGCCTGCGTCGATGCAATAGGTCTTGGCGGAGATATCCGCCGCCGTGCTGCCGGGGCTGGAGCGCCAGTAATACAGGGCATGGGGAATGTGAACGATCTTCTCAGCCTGCTCCGTCAGGCGGAGGAACAGCTCGTAATCCTGGCTGCCGTTGTACTCCATCCGCTCGCCGCCGCCGGCCCGCTCCATCAGGGCGCGGCTGAACACGGTCAGGTGGCAGATGTAGTTGTTAGAGCGGAGGTTGTCCAGCATGAAGTCGGGCTTGAAGTGGTAGAGCACCACATGCTCCGGCTTCCCCTCAAAGGTCGCCTCGTCGGTGTAGACAAAGTCGGCCTTCTGTTCGGCAATGGCCCTGGCCGCGTACCACAGGGCGCAGGGATGCAGCAGGTCATCGTGGTCCAGCAGGGCGATATACTCACCGGTGGCCATCTCAAAGCCCTTGTTGGTGTTGCCGGGGATCAGCTCATTCTTTTCCAGCTTCTGATACCGGATGCGTGCATCGGCCTTCGCACGGGCCTGCACATGCTGGCCTACGGCCTCATCCTTACCGGCATCCACGCAGCAGAGCTCCCAGTTCTTGTAGGTCTGGTTCACCACGGAATCCAGCATCTCGTCCAGGAAATCCAGCGGGGTGTTGTACAGGGGCACCACGATGCTGATCTTGGGACCGGCAGGCTGATCGTTCGCCTGCCTGACCAGCAGCTCCACCGGGGCAAAGCGGTCAGCCCGCAGGAGGTTCCCCGGGAAGAGGGCGGCATACTCCCGCCTGGCGCGGGCGTGCTCCCGCACTCCCGAGATGCCGTCCCGGCGCAGCTCACCCAGCAGGACGAAAAGCGGGAAGGTGTGCCAGATCTGGCGGCTCTTGCTGACAACATACCGCATGGGCCAGGTCAGCTTCCAGAAGGTAGAGCTGGTCACCTCGTTCAGGGTCTTTTCCAGGTTCTTGGCATGGCTGCGGCTCAGGGAAAGATCGCTGCGGAGCCGCTCAATGAGGGCGGCTTCCTCGTTGCAGGTGCGCTCGGCACGCACCATCCGGTCACGCAGGAGATCCAGCTCCTTCTCATAGCCCGCGATCATCTCGGCGGTGGCAGGCTGGACCGTGCAGTACAGAGCCGACTGCTGGGCACGGCCCCGGCTGCGCCAGCGGAAATCCCGGTAGTAGCCCCGGCGGGCCAGTTCCTCGGCCCAGCCCTCAGCCACGTTGCTGCCGGTAAACACCAGCAGCACCTGTCCGGGCAGCTGCGCGGGCATCTCCACCCAGGCGGGGTCCTCCACCACCAGCAGGTCTGCCTGCCGGGCAGCCACTGTAAAGGGGTTGGCATCCACGCCCGCCCGGTGCAGGGCCTTTTCCAGTGCCGGGGTCTCGGCGTTCAGCACCGCAGCTGTTGCCGGGGCCAGCTCCTCCGCAATGCGCTGTGCCAGCAGGCGGCAGCGCTCCATGTCCTGCTTTGTTTCCTTTGCTTTCTCCAACTGCATTCCGACTTCTCCACTTCACTGGGCCATTCCTCCGCCCAGACGCATTTTTACAAACTATAATAGTATACCAGATTTCGTTCCGTTTGAGAAGCGCTTTTCCGCATTTCCTGCGCTTTCCGGTGCAAAATTTATTGCAGTCCCAGCAGGCTCCACAGCCAGCCGAACAGGCCGCCGTTCGAGCTGCCGCTGCCCACCGTGCCAAAGGACACGCCAGTATAGTAGTGGCGCAGGATGTCCCGGTAGCCCATGCCCTGCTCCTGCGCATAGCCCACCATGCCGCACTGGCTCATGCCCACACCGTGGCCGAAGCCATAGTAGTTCATGCAGGGGGTTCCGTTCTCGTCCGCACTGAAATCAAAACAATAACGGGAGGAAACGAACTGGCCGATGTAGCGGTAGCTCTTTCCGTTCGAGACAAAGGTATTGTACTGGACAAAGCCGCCCAGATCCTTATGGGTGGTGTCGGCGCTCTCGTAGGGCTGGCCGGTCTTGCTGTCGTTATACTCGATGTAGCGGTAATCCTTGCCGATGATCCGGCGCATCAGGTTGTGATACTGCTCCTCGTAGGGGCTTTCCACGCTCTGCAGATAGGGCACATCGGTGCCCCAGGCATCCAGACCGGAGCAGGTGCCGTACACGCCGGTCTGGGTGTTGTACCCCGCGCTGGCCGACCACACTGCATCGATGACGCTGCCGTTGCAGGTCAGCACCTCGTCCTTGACCTCAGAGACTGCCCTGCGGATGGCGCTGCGGGCAGAGGAAGGGATCTGATCCACGGGGGTGTACACCAGCGCGTTGGCCGAAGAGCCGTATTTCTTGTGGTATTCCAGATAGGAGTGGATGGCCACCGCCTGCGCTTTCCACGCCTGTTGTGCCGCCGCGTCACTGACATAGCTGCCGATGGAGCCCAGCTCAGTGTAGGTGATGCCCACCAGACAATCCTCAAGATCCAGGGTCACGTTCCGGCGCAGGCCCTGCCCCTTGACGTTCAGGTAGGGCATGGTGATGGTATCGCCGGAGCCGAAGAGCCAGCTCAGGCAGTTTTCCTCCTCGTCCGGGATCAGAGTAGTGTTGGCACCGCCCATGGTGGTGGCACCGGCGGGCAGGGTGTCCCCTTCCGCCGCAAAGGCGGCAGGCACTGCCATGCAGAGCAACACCACCGCCAGCATCAGCGCCGCACACCGGCGCGCAAACTTCGACATCCGTTTCAAGTTCCTTGTCCTCCTGCGTTCTGTATTTTATTCAGTTTAGCACAGTGCAGGGCCGCGGGCAAGGACTTGAATCAAGAAAACGCCGCCGGGCAGAGCCAAAAGCTCCACCCGGCGGCGTTTCACTGTTTCTATCTTACGCTTCCTGTCAGCGGCTCTCCCCGCGCTGTGCAAGGCGGGAGAAACGCTTATCCTTTTCGTCGTCCTTCTCGGCATCCTCAGCCGGGGCGGCGGGGGTCAGACGCACCTCCGTCACGCGGCGCTTGGCGGTGCGGGTAACAACACCATCGTACTCGCCCAGGGTAAAGCGGTCGCCTACCTTGGGCAGATGGCAGGTCTTTTCCTGCACCAGACCGTTGACGGTATTGGAATCGATATCCTCTTCCTCCGGCAGGTCGAGCTCCTCATACAGATCATCGACGCTGGCAGAGCCGGACACCAGCCAGCTGCCGTCCGACTGCTTGCGGAAGTCCTCAGTGACCTCGTCGTGCTCATCCCAGATCTCACCCACCAGCTCTTCCAGGATATCCTCCAGCGTGATGATACCCTCGGTGCCGCCGTATTCGTCCACAACAACGGCCAGGTGGTGGTGCTGCTCCCGGAGGGTGCGCAGCAGCTGGGAGATCTGCGTGGAACCCGTGGTATACAGGGTGGGCACCACCAGATCATCGATCTTGGTCGCCTTTTTCAGGCGGGCGATATAGAAATCCTTTTCATGTACCACACCAATGATATTATCAATGGTGCCGTGGTAGACAGGCAGACGGGAGTAACCGGACTCCGCAAAGGTCTGGGCCAGCTCCTCCAGCGGGATATCGTCCTCCACAGCCACCACATCCACACGGGGGGTCAGGATCTCCTCCACCTCCACGTCATCGAACTCGATGGCGCTGCGGATGAGCTCGCTTTCCCGGTCGGTCAGTTCGCCGTCATTTTCAGCCTCGCTGACCATGGTCATCAGCTCACCCTCTGTGATGGTATCGGCCTCGCCGCTGTGGACAAAGTGGCCCAGCAGCTTTTTCCACTGGGTGAACAGCCAGGTCAGCGGGGTCATCAGGGCCATCAGGAGCACAAGGAAGGGCGAGACTGCCGTGGCCACCTTTTCCGGCATCTCCTTGGCCAGGCTCTTGGGAGTCACCTCGCCAAAGATCAGCACGATGATCGTCAGCACAATGGTAGACATCGTTGCGCCCCGCTCGGCACCCAGCATCTGGGTAAACAGGATGGTGCCGATGGAAGCGGCGGCGATGTTCACGATATTGTTGCCGATGAGGATGGTGGAAAGCAGCTTATCGTATTGCTCCGCCATGGCCAGCACCCGGGCGGCAGAGGAATCGCCGTCCTCGGCGCGGCTTTTCAGGCGGATCTGATTCAGGGAGGAAAATGCGGTCTCGGATGCGGAGAAAAAGGCGGAGAAACCCACCAGGATCACCAGCGCTGCCCAGAGCGTCATACTGCCATCGTCCATAATAAAGGAAAATCACACTCAACTTTCTGTTTTTTATTAAAGAACGGACTCCCTCAGTCTGCTTCGCAGCCAGCTCCCTCAAAGAGGGAGCCTTGCCGCACGGTCAGCCTCCCTCACCGAGGGAGGTGGCATCGCGCAGCGATGACGGAAGGAGTTCTTTCCTAGGGATACAAAAATGTGCTTTCCACCGTGGCTGTTCCGCGATGAAAAGCACATCAATGTTACTTGTTATAATATCATATTCTGCACCCCCATGCAAGCATTACGGCCGGCACAGAGGTACAAAACTGGTAAAACTGTGGAAAATCATTTCAGCACAAGGGCATTTCCGTCGTAATCCACGGTCAGGGTGCTGCCCTCGGCATAGCGGCCCTGAATGATCGCCTTGGCGATCAAAGTCTCCACCCGGCTCTGGATGAACCGTTTGATGGGGCGGGCACCATAGACGCTGTCGTAGGCAGAATCGATGATGTAGTCCTTGGCGGCGGTGGTCACGTCCAGATTCAAATGCTTGCCCTCGTCCATGCGGCTGCGCAGGTCTGCCAGCTGCAGATCCACGATCTTGCGCATCTCGTCCTTGGTCAGGCTCTTGTAGTAGACGATCTCGTCCAGACGGTTCAGGAACTCGGGGCGGAACTTGCTCCTCAGCAGCAGGTCGATCTGATGCTTTGCCTCGTCGCTGAGTTCGTTGGTGCCCTGTGCCCGGCGCTGCTCCAGATCGTTCAGGATGATGTCACTGCCCAGATTCGAGGTCAGGATGATGACCGTGTTCTTGAAGTCCACGGTGCGGCCCTGACTGTCGGTGATGC
>OJOI01001904.1_pt1 | contig 10973 bp, 28 predicted proteins | sample 1598061 | NCBI WGS metagenome assembly OJOI01 (sample SAMN01915224, study PRJEB22387) | human gut metagenome | isolation source: stool | host: Homo sapiens | place: USA
TATACTGTTTGCATATCCAACACGATGATGAGGCAGATAATAATCCTCGCTGGTGGGATGATCATGATTCTATAATGGCCTGTTTCCATTCTCGATATAATTTGGGTGACAAGGTTGATGCAAAAACACCGGAAGAATTTTGGAACGATATGGTTTATAAATATTGTTCTGACGAAGAAATTTATAACGCACTTGTTTCGTGTTCTTTGAATGATCTTGCGGCTATTCGTGATGAAATTGATGAAGGTCGTTATAATGTGTGGGCGATTCACAAAGAAAATGGAGAAGTCGTTAGGGATGAAGTGATTTACGATAATGATTTTTACGTTGATTCTACGATGGAAGAAATTGTAACCGCTGTTAATGGTGAGCTTTCTATTCGTGATTGTCAGATTCTTCTTGATAAGCATATTGCATGGCTTCCACTCTGGTTGCATGACCACTCTGGCTTGTCTATGGATTGTGATACCCGGTTCAGAGGTTCGTGGGACGATAGCAATATTGGTTGGATTGTAACGGTTATTACGGATGGTTCGGATAATACCAAAAATGAAGCAGAACGAATTATGCGTGATGAGGTAAAAACTTATAGCGATTATCTTTCCGGTGAGAACTACGGCTATACGCTTTATCGAGAAGAACACGGAGAATGGGAAGAAATCGATAGGGCATTCGGATTTATCGGTGCTGATGTGTTTGAAAATGGTATTGCATACAGCGCTGGATGTGGTCTCGAAACAGCATTAAAGGAAGATCGGTGTCATATCGGTGAAGCAGAGAAAGTTGTTACTGTTACTTACAATTTTGATGAGGTATAAATTATGAAGTACTTTGTTACAGTATCTTGTCCTGGTTATGTGATTGTTGATGCAGAGGATGAAAGAGAAGCAATGGAAATGGCCGAAGTTGTTGATCCAAAAGAGATAAATTGGGACACAGATGATATTCGTGCTGGAGATTGCTTGGTTCAAAAACAATTTTGATGAGGTGTGAATTATGACATACATTAGAGAGATTGATGGAAAATGGTATGCTTTTGCAGCAAATCCTGATAACGGTCAGGTCTATTCTATTGGAAGAGATAATCCGAAAGATGGACAGTGGTTTGCAGGTTTAACTGATAGTGGAATCAAGTACGTTGCTTCTCCTTGTCCTTCTCGTAAGGCAGCATATATGAGAGCGATGAGAAACGGATCTTATGGCGGAGTTCTGTAAAAGTTGAATTTTAGGAGGAAGATATCATGGATGACAATATGATGGAACGTCAGATTGCTGATTATATGGTAGAGTATGGCACTAAGAATACGGATTTTGGTATGTGGTTATTTGAAGTTGACAAACTTGCAGAAGAATTTAATGTGACCGAGAAGTGGATTCGGGAGCACGATGATGGAATACTGTCAGAACTATATCTCCGAGATGAGGTAAAAGATGTTGAACAACAGTGGGGTGGAATTGATTGGAATATTGAAAGAATTTGGGTTTGGTTTTATACGGATTTCTGTCCAAATTATATCGGAGACGATCAGAAAGAAGATGATAGTGGAGATAAATATTGGTTCGCCGAAACACGTTGGTACACGGATGACATTATATATCACAAAGTGAAAAGGAATTGTGCTAACTCCGAAGTGGGCTGAATTGTGGTGGAAAAAGAATGAAAGTTGGTTTAAAAATATCATTGTAAAACATGGTAATAAAGTGCTAGAAAATGTAAATTTTGATGAGGTATGAAACATGAAAATGAATATTGATATTGATATTGAACGTGTTAGAAGTGGTTTGTTTAACGTCTATATCAGTGATAATGGAAATTCCGGTGTTGAATACAAAAATGTAAATTGTGATCAGATCGGTGAGTATGTAGCAGATTTGATTGATTGTCTAGAAGAAAGCTACGAGGTATAAAATATGAATTATGATAATGGACCTTGCTGGTTGTGTATTGAGAAATCTTGTAAGAATTGTCCATGTGCTGTTGCGGAAGCATATGAAAATACATATTTAGATGCACAGTGGATGCAGAAGCTAAGTTGGAATAAAGATGATTGCGATAAATTTGTTGAACGTCTTTGGAAAGAGAACACAGATATCGCATGGACCGAAAATGAACGTAGAGAATTAGTTCTTGATCAGAATTGGAGAGGTTTCCCAGTTGGCAACTTCACACAAGATGATTGGTTCCGTTGGGTGGATGAGTTCCATAGTAAAGGCGTTGGCTGGGTTTATGAGAACGTGAGGGTTTGATTATGAAATGTATGTGGGCGGTTTGTGATGTTGAAGCGAATGGAAAATATCATGCCTATCCAATAAGGATTTCTGTGGCAGATAATCTATTAAGTAAATTAACCATTAAGGGTATCAAGGTCGCGAACCTCTGTGAGAGCAAAAAGAGGGCAAAAGAGGTTGCGGATATGTGGAATGGGTGCCATAAGACAAATAAACAATATATGTTCACGACGGATGATCCAACGTTTTAAAAGGGGAAAATTATATGTGGTGTGTTATCGAATGTGGTTCTAAAGGTGAAATTTTTGAGCCTGAGTTTTTTCAAAACGAAAAAGAAGCTATGAAATATATCGTGGATGATTCGAAAGAATGCTATGCAATGTATTCTGACCTTCCTAATGTTCTGACTTATTATGATAGTGACGAACTCGAAGCACAGGTTTGGACGGATGAATTTAGTTTCAGATGGAAAGCATTTGATATTTCTAACAAATTGATGTAAAAGGAGAGTTATATTATGGCTATCGTAAATGGATTTGATACTAAAAAGATTTGCGCACAGCTTCAGAGAGATCCAATGTATGAGATATTTCATTCCGGTGATGATTATTACATCGTAGATGGAGTAACGATGATTCGATGTGATTATGATGTTATTGAAAAACTTCGGCCAACTCTCGGTATGAAGATTCCTGATTATAATACCGGTTTAACATATCATGTAAAGGGTGGCTGGTCGAAAACCCCTTATGAAAACCTACACAAATATTTTTCGATTTGCCAAGAAGGTCACTTTCATTGCACCGATTATAAATTCACGGATGTGATCAATATTAAGCAAATTAAGTATGGTCTTCATCAAGATAACGTAATGGTTTGTGAGTTGGCAAACGGCGAGAGGGTTCCTTTGAATAAGCGTTACACTGATATGATGGCTCCTGCTAAGAAATGGGGTTGGTTTTCTGAGGGCAGAGATCGACTGAATGCGGTTCATTTTATGAATAAGAAGAATATTTTTGAAATGTGGATTCTTCCTATTCGTTATAAGGATGGTGAGTTTGATGTTCTACCATCTTGAATATTCTGTTAGACACTTTATGTACGGCGATACATATAGAGGGCATGAAGTCTATCCAACAAAAGAGTTGCGTGATGCAGAACTCGATTGGATGAAAACGTGTTACAGCAAGCCGACAGAGCTTGTCTATGCAACGTATGAAACCGAAACGCTTGGAGAAGATAAGATAATAATATAAAGGAGAATGAATAATGAAATATGACACTCAATCAATGGCGGAAATACTTTGCGAAGTGGCAAATGTTGAATATAGCTCGGACTTGGAAAATCTTTTATATCATTTGGATATCCAAGCACAGAATCCTAACAATGCAGATTTTAGACGTAATGGATTTGCTATTATTGCCAAGGCTTGCGAGAATTTAAAGAATAAATAAAATCGAGGTTTTAAGAAATGAAACAGATTGATGTTGGAAAATTCTATTGTACGGATAGTGGATGCTATCAGTATTGTAAGAAAATTTCTCCAATGGAATATCAATTTACTCAGATTGAATGGCTTGATACAACGGGAAAAGATAAACAGTATTGTGTGACTGCAAGTAGTATTATTGATGTGAGCAAAATGGATATTGACGACATTGAGCTTGCAATTTGTGGCTTTTACAAGTCAATCGAAGAAATGGTGGAGGATTATGGAAAAGATTTTAAGGTTTCGTCCTATGCATCACTGATTGCGAAATGTTCTTTTGAAAATGAGACAGATGATAATTCAATCAGCGACGCAATGAGTTTGGAAGATTGTATTAAATTCCAGCATGATTGGATGTTAAAGAATTCTTGAAAGGAGAATATAAAATGGAATTGTGCAATGAGATTTGGTGCGTTATTAAATGCAGTGTTGATGGCGCAGCATTTGAGCCGGAGTTTTTTAAAAGCAAACAGGAAGCCAGAAATTTTATAAAAAAGGACGCAGAGGAATGTATGGGAATTTACTCTGATTATCAGGATTTTCAGATTGTATTTGACCTAGAAGGAATGTTTGCGTTAGTTGGTAACAAAGATATGAGTTGGATATGGCAGGCGTTTAAAGTGACCCGCAAGATTGAAAATTTGTGCGAGGAATAAATATGAGTATGAATACCAATGAGATTAAGGATTTTGAGCAGAAGATGATTGATAGTGCATTTATTGATGCTGTTGATTATGATCCGAAGGTGGCTGCACGAGCTGTGGGAGCACGTAAGATGAAAATGAAGGGCGTGTGCTCTTTTAATGAATATATTAGCTATTTGCAGACAATTACCGGCAATGCAAAATTGTTTTGGAAGTATCAGTTTTGAGGTGATGATATGGTTCTAAAACTTGAATTTACCGATGGTCATGAGCCATGGATATCATTTCCAATGAATAGAGAAGAGGCTTTAAACCTGTGGAATAAGTTGAGTAAGATGCCAACGGTACGACCTGAATTTCGGTTTGGCAAATTGAAGTGTCGCTGTGATTGTCTTGGAAACTGGTATGTTGCTCAGTGGTTCGATGGAATGCACAAGAGTAAGGAGTTCAGATATCTTGCCAACGCTTTGAAGTACATGGAAAAAGAGACGGCTTGATGAATAGATTGTGAGGACAAAATGTTTGCACTTATCAATACTTATATTGCAAAAGGTGAGAATTCATTTCTCCCAGAAGTTGTTTATAAAAAGGGTTTTAATACGATTCTTGAGGCGGAAAATGAAATGAACAAACAAGTGGACGATATTCTTGTAAATCATTATTGTAAATATTATAAAGATGAAAACGGTGAACAGAATTTTAGTGTTTTGCGATTAAAAGGTGATATTCGTATTGATGCTTGTGACGTATACGATTGGTGGAAAATCGTAGAGATTTGATAAAACAGTTCTTTTAAGGATGAAGCTAATATGCATGACTATTTGAAAAATACTCTCGTAGAACAGTACGGATTAAACATCACAAGCGAATATGATGACCATAAAACGTATCAGATTGAGGCCGAGAATAAACTAATTGTAGCGTTTATCTCGTCTCCATTTGATAAGATTTTAAAGTGGCAGGTAAGATTCTCAACAGTTGCCGCTTTTGATCGGTGGTCTAACTCGAGTGCTGTATGGAAAGAATTCGATACAGAAGCTAATGTCATCAATTATCTTAAAAAAGAGATGTGTGAAATTTACGTAGAACTTTTAAAATATTTGTCTGATGAGTATAAAGAACTTTGGAATTTATTGGATGAGATGGAAGCGGAGGAATATAAAAAATGAAAAATAATTCTATGACCGTAATAACCTCTAAGCAATTCGGTGCACTGAATGTGGATGTGTACCAGAATGATAAACATCAGTATTATATGACCCGTGAACAGATTGGGCGAGCACTGGAATGTAAAGAACCTCGAAAGTACATTGCGAAGATCCATGAGCGTAATGCAGACCGTCTGGACTCCTTATCAACTGTCGTCAAATTGACGACAGTTGATAAGGAGTCACGAAAGAGCGTGAAATTATTTGTTACAGTTTGCGTGGCGTGATGGAAATTTGCCGTCTGTCTCGTCAGCCGAAGGCAGATGCGTTTATGGATTTCTGTTGGGACATTATGGAATCTTTGATGCGTGGTGATTCCGTTCTGGCTACTCCTAAGATGGATGCTGCGTTGAGCAAGGAGTTTATTGATGCAAGACTTCATGCTTTGTTTGATAGTGTGAAGAATCTTCAGAACGAACTTGATTCTACTCGTAAGGATCTTAGTGACCGGATTGAGGAAGCGCGTGCTACCAGCAACGAAGCACTGAATGTGATTAGCAGCGTATCTCAGTGTGTTCATCAGATTAAGGACAAGCAGATGGATAACGCGATTCGCGCTAAGAACTATACTCCTCGCAATGTTTTTCAAGACGAAATGAGTGAATGGCGTAAAGATTTGTATAGCAAGATTGGTGTGATTGCAAATACCAAAGGTTACACGAATAAAGAGACGATTCACAAGATCTATGAATATCTGAATCGTAATTATGGTTTCGTTTTGGAAGATGCTCGTGCAAAGTATATTAAGAGAACGAATCGTAGTGGAAAAATCTCTACGATTGATATTATCGAAGAGGACTCCACTTGGAAATCCGTTATGGGTGCTGTTGTTGCAGATATGTACGCGGCATCTATTGAGCGTCTACATCAGAATCAGAATGAATTTCGTCCTGTTTTGAAGACCATTGAAGCAGTTCCTGAAGTAAATATAAGTGATGCGCCTATTGTCAATGTAGTAGTTAAAGAAGTTGTAGAGAAAAAGCCTAAGAAACAGAGTGAGACGGCAAAGATTCTTTTCCCGATCATGATGCCTCTGGCGGAAAAACTTGGTGATAAGCCACAATATAAGCACACTTATACCCTAATCTATGAGCGTATTGGCTACAAGAAGATGAATAATTTGTTTATTGCTTATGAGAAAGCTCATAGCAAAGCACCAAATCCGAAGACGAAGGTGTTTATCGAAAACGAAAAGAATCTCGCACTGTTTAAAAAGGCTGTGAAACAGCTGATGAAAGAGCAGGAGAAGAAGTAAATGTATGTAATCTCGAATGGTCACAACTATATTATGAAACGGAAGGGAGGTCGAATCTGCGCTACCTGTGATGTTAATTTGGCATTGCAGTTTGAATCTAAAGGACTAGCGATTTGTGAAATCAACAAGCTTCCCGCCGGGTATAAGAACGGGCACTACGCACCAAAGTTTATGGATGAAGCTACCATCGTAGGCAAGAGTCCGAATATAACGGTTCCGGCTGTAAAACAAAATACATACGCGTTTCATATGGAAGATTCTGAATGGCTGGCGGAACTTAAAAAGAATTTGGTTATCACAGATAAAACCATGTGTAATCTGAAAGAGATGTATTCAAAAGTGTACGGTGATTTGACTGCTGCAAGTGATGAAATTGATGATCTTGAGCACGCTATTGAGTTTAAAACTGTAAACGCAGCGCAAGGCTATCAGCTTATGGCAGAACTTAAAAAGGCTCGCCGGAAGCGTAGAGAAGCTAAGGACGCAAAGCTTTTGCTTGAAATTATTATGAATACAGAAACCAGAGAATGGGGAGATGGCAAATTAGAGACTGCTATTGAGCAGCTTGACACTCGTCAGTTTACTCCGAAAGTTCGTGACGATCTGTTTGAAAAGAATTGAGGTACATACAAATGACGATTCATATTTTACACGAATGTATCGACTCTAGCGATTTTTACGCGGAAGGTAATATTATTACCATTAACAAAGATAAAGAGAAGTTGTCCGAAAAGATGTTCTTGCTTTATAAGGATTGCCGGGATTCGGAAGGAAATAGTGTGAACCAGGACGAAACGTGGTGTGATTCATGTGAGGCGTCCGTTGTTAGTGGGAGCTCTGGAAATTACTATCGACATCATTGGAAAATTGACAAGTTTGAGGTGTGAATTATGATGGTATATGGAAACATAACGTGTAATCGCTGTGGCATTACATGGTATGGCCCTAAATGTGGAAAGCTCTATTGTGATGAATGTCGTAAGATAATAAGAAATGAGGCATCCATTCGATGCAAGAATAAAAAGAAACATAAACCAACATTTGTTGAGATTGTGAGAATGGCAGATGCTGAAGGATTATCTTACGGTAAGTATTGCTTGAAGTATGGAATTTGAGGTGAATGTGATGAGTGCGCTTGAAAACGAAAAGAAAATCGAAAATACTGTTGCTCTTGATTTCTCTGACTATGATTCTTCTAACAAAGAAAAACGTCAGAAAGTAGTTAAAAAGAATTATAGCCTGACTCGTATGGAAGCAAATCATGGGTCAGTTCAGCCAATTAAAGACAAAGAGGATATCAAACGTATTTCAGAATATTTCTGGATTAAACGTCAGTACCGTAACTGGTGCTTGTTTAATGTAGGATGTTGCACAGGATTCAGAGCAAGTGATTTGCTTCGTTTGAAGGTTTCTGATGTAGCAGCTACAGATATGAATGGAAAGGTTGTGGTGAATTTCAACGCAAAACTTCGTGTTAAGGAAAAGAAAACAAATAAGTATCGCATTCTTAAAGTTCCGGTCCCGGCACTAAAGTGTATTCAAACTTATATCAATATTGATGGATTGTCTTATGACGATTGGCTCTTCCCGTCTCGGCAAGGCAGTTGGAAGAACTCCATGAGAACAAACGGTGGAACGAGCGTAAGCAAGTCTGATGTGTTCCGTAAGTACGATGCAAATCCAAAAGAAACGGGAGATCCGCTTGATGTGGATTCTTTTGGTAGGATTATGCGTCAAGTTGGTAAGGAATTAAATCTTCCTGTCCAGCTTGGTTCTCATAGTTGTCGGAAAACCTTTGGATATCAGTTTATTGCATCTCATCCAAACGATGTAAAAGCCTTAGCTTGGTTACAGCATAGTCTTAATCATAGTAGTCAGGCAATTACGCTTCGCTATATTGGTCTTGATGAAGAAGTTGATGATGAATACTACTCTGGGATTGATTATGGCGTGGACACTCATAGTGAAAATGAGGAGTGATTAAAAATGATTATTGGCGATGAGTCCAATGACATAGAAGAGTTTAAGGAAGGAGACTGCGTGATCTTGAATCATTTACTTAAAGGAACTGTTGAATACATATCAAAGATGGGCTTCGCAGAGGTCTTTTTCAAGACGGATTGTGGTGGCGGCTACATTCCTGTTAGCTTGAAAGAATTGGAGAAAATGATTGATGGCAAAGATGTACATTAAACTTTGGGATAGCTACGAAAGTTATTTTGAACCGCTCAGTGACGCTGAAGTGGGGCGACTGGTGCGAGCGATGATGAAATATAAGTCGCTCGGAGTAAAGCCAGAATTCAACGGGAATGAACGGTTCACTTGGCCTGCTATCAAAAGAGAGCTTGATGAAGATGCCGCTTATACAAAAAAGAAATCTGATATTGGAAAACTTGGCGGTGCTCCGTTAGAAAACAACAATGCAGAAAAGAAAACAAGCAAAAACAACCAAAAACAAGCTGGACATAAGACTAAGGACAAAGGACTTAGGAAAAGGTCGTCTTCGTCTTGTGATGAGACGACAACGACGAAACCTATCGAGGATGTTTTTCGAGAGAATATCGGGAAGCTTGGTGCTACTGGTCAAAAGGCTTTAGCAGAATATGTTGAGCGCATGGGTGACGAACTTGTGCTTGCCGTGATTGGTAAATGTTCTGATCTCGGCGGTAGCACATGGGCTTATGTGCGAAAAGCTCTGGATGAAGCAGAATCTCTTGGTTGCAAGACTGCTGATGACTATCGTCGGGCTTGTCCGATAGGGAGTGGTCGTAATCTTAGAGTGGATAGACAAACGCCTAGTGGAAATGACTGGCTCAAGAATGCAGCTTTAAATCGTAGTTTGGGCAGATTGAAGAAAGACGCATAAAAGAGTGATTTTAGGAGGTTTGAATTATGGGACTGTTACTTGGATTGGGTCTGCTTGGCGCAGCGTTTGGTATTGACGCAGTAAAGCAAGCACCGTTTGATAGAGCGTATCGCCGTCTGGAAAATGAATGGAAAACCTGTACATCGGAAGAGAGTAGGCGGTGTGATGCTCTGAAGTATGCCGTACAGAATGGTTTGTGCTTTGAGGACGAAAAGAAGCCTGTGATTGAGTGGCAGAAGCTGAGGGATCTTCAGTGGAAGTATCAGCTGGCTGGGATCTCTTGGCCGAGAGAATCTGCAATTCGAGATGTGTGTCGTCTGGCGGCTCGTGACCGTGGATTTGAGTACAAAGGGTATCTGCGAAACACGTTGACGTTTGGTTACATCACTGATCCGAAAAACATTTGCAAGCTTGGTATTGTAGATTGAAAGGAGATTTGAAAATGAACAATACTCGTAGAAAAGCTATTAAGCAGACCATCGACCGTTTTGATTCCATCCGTAAGAAGCTGGAAGAGCTTGTGTCGGAGATCGAAAGTGTAAAATCAGACGTCGAGAACATTCAGTGGGAAGAAGAAGAGTATCGTGACAACATGCCGGAGAATCTGCAGGGGAGTGAGCGGTATGATAAAGCAGATGATGCTTGCACAAACCTGTCTGATGCTGTGGATGCTCTGGATGATATGATTGGTGCTCTGGATTTTGACTTTGGTGATGTGACCACATCTCTGGAGGAAGCGATGGAATGATTAACACAACAAACCCATTGAGGAGAAACGCATGGGCTGTGTTCTTGTACAGAGGCAAACAAGTTTATTCGTATCTTTTGCGTAATAGCAATCTTGGGGATAAGGAACGTATGGTAGAACTGCTGGCACGAAGGTACATGACAGAGCCTGAGAATATTGTTGTAGATATTGAATTTAGAGATTGAGGTGATAGAGAATGACCGCATTTGTAATGTTTTCTTTTAATGTAGCACTGATAATAACAGTGAATAATAGTCCGTTTGCATTTTGATTGAGAGGTGTGAATATGGGTCAGCTAACAGAAATTTATAATCGTCTCGGAGAAGAGTTTGATAAAGCATCACGGGAACACTTTGATGCTGCGCTTAATGGTAAAAAGAATGGAAATAGGATTTATTATCATGGTAAGATGCACGGTATTTATATTGCAATAAAAATTGTAGAAGAAATACTTAATAACGCAAGAGAAGAATGTCTCAAAGAGGATTTTGATAAAACCTAAATTCTTTGGAGGAAAAACTAAATGATTATTA
>OJOI01001908.1_pt1 | contig 10940 bp, 9 predicted proteins | sample 1598061 | NCBI WGS metagenome assembly OJOI01 (sample SAMN01915224, study PRJEB22387) | human gut metagenome | isolation source: stool | host: Homo sapiens | place: USA
TTCCCGCGTACGCTGCCGCCCCTCCTTTATTCCTGAGAAAGCGCCAGGAAATTGCGCATCATGAGGCTGCCGGACGGAGTCAGGATGGATTCCGGGTGAAACTGGATGCCGTATAGGGGGCGGGTCCGGTGCCGGATGGCCTGGATATGGCCCCGGCCGTCCTCCGCCGTGACAATCAGCTCATCCGGCCAGGATTCCCGTGACAGGCGCCAGGAATGATACAGGCCCGCGGGGAACTCCTCCGGGAGCCCGGCAAAAAGGGGAGACGGGCCGCAGCGGCGTATCTGCGCCCGCGCACCGTGGAGCGGGCTTGGGAGTTGTTCCAGAGCGGCTCCGAAATGGACGCCCAGGATTTGATGCCCCAGGCAGACCCCCAGCACCGGAATATCCGGCGGCAGGCGGCGCAGCAGGCGGAAGGTAGCCCGGTGGCAGGAATCGTGCACCACGCCCGGACCGGGGGAGAGGATGACCTTTTCCCCCTTCCGCACCGCGTGTTCCAGGCCGGGAGAATCATGGGGGACCACGCGCGGAACGGCCATGCCCGTGGCCGCGGCCAGTTCCGCGAGGTTCCAGGTAAAGGAATCCCGGTGATCGATGATCCAGACGTTCGGTTGACTCATGGCGCGCACATGATAAAGTAAATCCCGCCAATGTACACACGGGAAGAAACCATCCGCCGCATGAATGGCCTGGGCCGGGCCGGCGCTCCGTTTTTCTTCGTGATTTCCCATGATTTGGAGCACAACCTGCTCTTTGAAAGGAAAGATGGGGGGCAGGGGCGCTCCGCGGCCTTTTCCCTGCCGCTGGGGGAACGCGGCGGATTGCGGGACTGTCCCCCTCTCCCGGAGCAAATCCGTTTTGATCCTGTTCCCTGTCCCCTGTTCCGGTATGCCGCCGCCTTCTCTTCCGTGCGCGCCCATCTGCTGCGCGGGGATTCTTATCTGCTCAACCTGTGCGTGGCCACTCCGGTAAAGACTAATTTGACGCTTCCCCACCTGTTCCGCTTCGCGCGGGCCCCGTACAGGATGCTGCTGGGACCGGATGCCTCCGTTTCCGGAGTGCATGGCCGCGCCTGCGCCTGCTTTTCCCCGGAACCGTTCGTGAGGGTGCGGGGGCGGGAAATCGCCACGTTTCCCATGAAGGGAACGGCTGATGCCGCCACTCCGGAAGCCCGGCGCTGGCTGGAGGAAGATGAAAAGGAAAACCGGGAATCCGCCACCATTGTGGACTTGATGCGGAACGACCTCTCCATGGTGGCCTCCCGGGTGCGGGTGAAGCGCTACCGCTACATCAGCCCCGTGGAAACGCGCGGAGGGACGATTCTGCAATGCAGCTCCGAGATTTGCGGCGCCTTGCCTGAAAACTGGCCTTCCCGCCTGGGGGAGATCATGATGGCATTGCTCCCCGCCGGAAGCGTGACGGGCGCGCCGAAGGAAGCCACCTGCCGCGCCATTGCGGAGGCGGAAGACATGGAGCGCGGATTTTATACGGGGATATTCGGCTTTTTCAACGGAAGGGACCTGGACTCCGCCGTAGCTATCCGCTTCATGGAGGAGGACGGGGCGAACCTTGTCTATAAAAGCGGAGGGGGAATCACCGTGATGAGTCGGATGGAAGAGGAATACCGGGAAGCAATTGCCAAAGTCTATGTGCCGTTTGATCTTTGAAACCGTGAAGTGGGCGGATGGCGCGCCCCGCCTGCTCCCCTGGCATCAGGAAAGGGTGGGGAAGGCGATGGAGCTGTACGGCGCGGCGGATGCGCCCGTGCCGGATCTGGCGGCCGTGCTGGCTTTCTGTCCGGGCCCCGGCAGCGGCATCTATAAATGCCACATTACCTACGACACGCAGGGACGGGTGAAAGCCCCCGTATTTGCACCCTACCGCCCCCGCAGGGTGAAAAAACTGGTGTGCGTGGAAGTTCCGCACCTGGATTACTCCTGCAAGTGGGAGGACAGGACGGCCCTGGAGGCCGTGGGCGCGGGATTGGGCGGGGATGAGGAAGCCCTCATTCTCCGGAACGGGCTGGTGACGGATACCCGCTACAGCAACGTCGTATTCGGGGACGGCTGCCGCTGGGTGGCTCCGGAGACCTTCCTGCTGCCGGGCACCAAGCGGGCGTTCCTGCTGGAACGGGGAAGGATGGAATGCCGCCCCCTGAAAGCGGAGGACGTGAAAAAGTTCCGCTTCTGTTCCCTGGTCAACGCCATGCTGGACCCCGGCGATGTGGTGGTGCGTACGGAAGACATTCTTCTTCCCTGAGCGATCCTTGTTATTGTGGAAAAGCGCCGTTTCCGGCCGGAAGACGGACGGCGTGGAGCCGTCCCGTGTGAAAGCCATCGTGATGGAAGCCGTGAAGTACTGGGATATGGAGGACCTGACAGGAAAATTTCCGGCGCTTGTCACACGGCTTCCAAGGTTGGGACGCCTATGCCTGTTATGCCATGAAAGGATAGGAAGACGTGCCGGATGAAGAAGACGTCCAGCAGCGTGAAAATTGCGGAAAGACGGCGTTCTCCGGATAAAAAACGGCTGCCCCGGAATAACAGGACAGCCGTTTGAACAGGGATTGCTTTTATTTTGCCGTTAAATGGCGCCGCAGTAATGGGCGCAGCACCACATGGCGCGGGGATGGTGGAAGAAGGACTTCCAGAGACTGCCCTTGAGGGTGTTCGCCCTGGAGCCGTCCTTGTTCAGGTAGCCGAACCAGTCGCCGTGCTGCACGTCCTGGAAATGGGAGAAAGCCCAGTTGTGCACCATGTTGTGCCGGATGGCGTAACGTTCCTCCCCGGTAAGCTTGTAGGCGAGGGTCATGGCGATGAGCGCCTCGTCGTGAGGCCACCAGAACTTCATGTTGTGCCAGTATTCCTGAACGGGCTTGCCGTACACGTCCGTATAGTAGAGCAGGCCGCCGTTTTCCTGGTCCCAGCCGCGTTCGAAGGCCCAGTCGATCATGTCGCAGCCCACCTTGATCAATTCCGGGTCATTGCCGCGGCAGCGGGCTTCCTCCAGAACGAACCAGCCACCCTCGATGGTATGGCCGGGGTTCAATGTGCGTTCGTCGAAGTGGTCAATGATGGAGCCGTCCGTTCCCACCACTTCCATCACGGCCTGGATGTCCGGCTTCATGAACAGGGTGCGCAGGTCGCGGATGCAGCGGTCGATCCACCCGGTGTAGAATCCTTCCTCGTCGCCCAGGTATTTGCGCATTTCCTGGGCGGTGGCCAGCGTAATCATGCGCGTTCCCAGCCCGGTTGTGGGGCGGTTCCCGGTGAACTTGGGCGCCATTTTGCCGGGCGTGAAGCACATGTCCGTGAAAATGTCGAACCAGTGGCGGGCCGCTTTGGCGGATTCCTCGCTGTCCACGGCTTTCGCATGGGCCGCAAAGGCGATGGCGGCAAAGGATTCGCTGTACGCGTAGCGGCGCTTGCGGATGGGAGTGCCGTCCGCCGCCACATGGAAGTACATGCGGCCGTCGGAAGGGTCCACGCATTTGGCGGTCAGGAAGGTCAGGGCGCTTTCCGCCCACTTGAGCCAGTCCGGATTTTTCTCCACGCTGTTGTACATGGTCAACAGCATCCAGGCCATGCGGCCCTGAGCCCAGACGGACTTGTCCGTGTCTACCAGGGCGCCGTCCGCGTCAAAGCAGTGGTAGAGGCCGCCGTTCTTCTCGTCGCAGGCGCGGGGGAACCAGAAGGGAAGCACGTCTTCCAGAAGCTGGCGGCGGTAGAATGCGCCCAGTACGGGCATGTCAAGCGTTGCAGCCATAGGAAAAGGCGGTTCAGTTCATGGCCCACTGGAAGAAGCCGATGGCTTCCAGCTCGGAGCGGAGTTCCTTGAGCTGGTCCGCGGTCGGGTTGCCCTGCGGCAGCCGCGCCGGGCCCAGGTCCACGCCCAGCCAGCCCATCAGGGCCTTGGCGCATCCCATGTAGCCCTTGGAGGCCAGGATGTTGATCATCTGCACGGACTTCCACTGGCAATCCTTCGCCGTTTCCACGTCTCCCTCTTCAAAGGCCTTGATCAGGCTCTGGTACAGGGCCGGGGCAAAATTGAAGGAACTGCCTACCGCGCCCCTGGCGCCGACGGACAGAGCCCCCGTGAACCATTCGTCCACGCCCCACGGAATATCCACGTTTTTGTCGTAATTCAGGGTGGTCTGGTACAGGGCCAGGTCCGGATTGGTGAATTTGATGCCCGCAAAATTGGGAATCTGCTCCTTGGCCAGCTTGATGAAATCAACCGGATTGAAGCGTACGCCCGTCAGCACGGGAATATCATAGTAGTAATAAGGCAGATCCGGAGCGCCGGAAGCGGCAAAGGCGCAACATTCCACCAAGCGCTGGACCGTGGCGGGCTTGTAATAGGATGGGGCCAGGGAACTGGTGGCTACAAATCCGCATTCCTGGGCGAAAGCGGCCAATTCCCTGGCATCCCAGACGCTGTTGGACCCGGTATGGGCGATCACCTGAACGCCATGCCTGGCGGAGGCTTCCTTCCATGCGGAGTAAATTTCCTTGCGTTCCTCAAGTTGCATGGAGGAAGACTCACCGGTGCTGCCGGTAATGAAAGTGAGCTTGATGCCCTGGGAGGCAAGCAGTTTGGCCTGGGCGTCTACCCTGGAGGCATTCAGAGAACCGTCCGCCTTGAACGGTGTATGTGCGGCGGCTACCAGGCCGTGGAGTTTCAGTGACGTGTTCATTGTAGTATGAAAATGGTTCAGGCGGATGATGCCAGAGCATGTTTATGATGACAATCGCGGAGTTTACAGACCACAAAAAAGACCACATGAAAAAACGGACGTTCCCCGGAAGGAAACGCCCGTTTGAAAAAAACATGCCTTTAACGGTTAGCGGACAGCCTGTTGCTTGATGACGCCGAACATGGCCTTTGCCAGGGATTTGGCGTGCGTCAGCAGCAGATCGCCGTCATAACACCAGATCATCACGCCGCCCAGCTTCTGGGTTTTTACGTACTGGCATTTTTTCTTGATCGTGGTGATGCCGTTGAAGTAGGGCTCCTGGCCGTCAATGGTGCAGGTATCCGTTCCGGGAGCTATGTTGGGATAGAGCTGGATGACGGTGGAATAGCCTTTCTGGGCGTCCCAGTTGCGGTTGGAGCGCGTTTCATTCGTGTAAAACGGCAGCCCCATCACGATTTTGCAGTCCGGCACGTTTTTATTCCGCATGGTGTTCACGTCCGTCACCATATCCGGATAGGTGGAATGCTGGCCGCCACGGTCATAGCTCATGACGTTGACGAAGTCCAGCAGGTCCATCATTTCCGAGGTGGGCGCCAGGTAGTACGGATTGATGGCGGAACTCAGGGACATGCCGTTGGCGCCCATGGCGGAACGGACTTCCCCCAGGAACAGGGAAAAATGATACCATTGGGTGTCGTTGTCGGGGTACTCCCAGTCGATGTCGATGCCGTCGAAACCCTTTTCCTCCGCAAAGGAAACCAGTTGACGGGCGAATTTGACCCGTTTTTCCGGATCGGCCGTGATGGCCGTCATGCCCGCGTCGCAGTGGGCCACGCCCAGAATGATCTTGCTGCCCGCATTGCCGCGCAGGTTCTTGAGCTTGTCCAGTCCGTTCAGGAACTGTTCGTTGTTCTGTCCGGTCAGGTTCCCGTCGGTATCACAGCCCACGTTGAAGTAAATAAGGTCCGTGAAGGATTTGAAATGCTGCGCATTCAACTGGTCGCGGTTCCACTGCATCAGGTTGGTGTGGCGGTAGTAGGGAACCACCCGGAACTGATAGGGGTAAACCTGGGCGCAGCCTTCCGGAGAGGGATTGGAAATGGCGATGTTGGAGTCCTCCAGCAGGGCGATTCCTGTGCAGGCGGCGTCCACCTTGTTCAGGCCGCGCGCCCTGGGGATAAGGTCCACGCACAGCCAGAAATAGTTGTCTCCGGGGGAGAGGGGATAGCCCCCCTCAAACTGGAGGGTTTTCGCGCCCTTGGAAATGGTGTTGAGGATGGGGATGGCGCGGCGGTTGGCCTGGTCCGAATTCGGGGAAAAGTACGGAGTGGCTGCGGACGCGAATATCTGCGCCTTGGCAATGTCGGCAACGGAGGTGGTTCCCGCCATGGAAAAGGTCATGCCTTTCAATATCTGGCTGGTTTCTGGGGCGGTCACTTTGATTTTCATGATGGCCTGGTTGACGCCCCCCGCATACAGGACGGAGTGTGTCTGCTCACAGGAGGCCGTGGCTGACGCCGCACAAAGAGGGGACGCGCCGCAAACGCCCAGGGCCAGGGCGCACAATGTCGGTTTGATGATGCTGTTCATGGTTGAAGGAAGTAAATGTTTTTAATGGAAACGCCTTCTTCTGGCAAGCATGCTCCCGGTCGCCAGAAGAAGAAGGATGGCGGTCGAAGGTTCCGGGACGCTGAGTCCGGTGGAAATCCAGTCCAGGTACAGGGCGTGGTTTTCATCCCAGCGCAGTTCCCAGCGGCCCAGCTCCAGTGAGGAGTCATAGCCTTCCAGCCCCAGATCGCCTATCGTGACCGTGGAGGAGCTGGAGAGGCGGGAAAGGGCTGCGGAAAATTCACCGTCCGTCCGTGTGACGCCGTCCGCATCCATGACCAGCCAGGACTGGTCGGTCTGCCACGGGCGGGCGGTGTAATCCACGGCACTGTCGTCAAGGGCCAGGCTGCCGCCGAGGGTCAGCGTATCCGCATGCATGACGAGGCCTGCCTGTGCGCCCTGTGAAAGGTCGATCGTGATGCCGCTGGACATGTCAATGGCGGCGGCGGTGATGGAGAAGCTGCCTGTCCCCGTGCCGATGATGGAAACGTCGTTGCCCAGGGTCAGCGTGTCCGCGTTCAGGCTGCCGGTTCCCGTGACGGAAAATCGCGTGCCGTCCGCAAAGCTCACGTCCGCCGCGTTCAAGGCGGATTGTTCGCCTATGTGCAGCGTTCCGCCGCTGACCGTGAAGGAAGTGCGCGTGTTTTCCGCGTTCCAGTCGGAGGACCGGTAGCCGTAGGAAGCCCCGTTGGTGACGGAGAACGTGCCTCCGTGTACCGTGGTATTGGCCTTGATGGCGGACTGGCTCTCCGCTCCGGACATGGAAACGGCGCCTTCGGCCCCCGCCTCTTCATTGACGTGGACTTCCACAACGGCATCTTCCAGGGAACTGAGGCCGTCTTCAAAAAGAATCCGGTGCCCGGCCCCGGCGTTGAGGGAGGCCGTAGCTCCGTCATTAAAATGAATGGCGTTGCGCACGCTTCCTCCCTGCGCGTTATTGCCGCGGAAAATAATGTCCGCATGGTCAGCCGCCAGGGTGAGGGCGCCGCCGCTTTGCAGATTGACGGCTCCGCCGTCGCCGTCCGCGCTGTTGTTCTCAAACAGGACCGTATCCGTGTTTCCGGCAATGGTGATGTTGTAGGCATCCAGGGCTCCCCCGTCATAGCCGGCGGTATTGCCGGAAAAGGTGACCTTCCCGGAATCGGAAACGGTGATGTCGTTATAGGCGGAAATGGCCCCTCCGTAAGTGGAGGCATGGTTACCAGAGAAGATAATATTGTCCACGCCGGAGAAGGAAATGCTGCCGGCCGCGTAGATGCCGCCGCCTCCGTCCCCGGCCCGGTTGTCCGTCACGGTGAAGGAGGCGGCCGTGTCCACCGTCATGTCCATGCCGGTCCAGATCGCGCCTCCGGCGCCCGTCTCCGCGTTGTTGGAAGTGAAGGAAACGTTGCCGACACCGGACCATTCCACGGTCTCAAAATCGTTGTTGATGGCGCCTCCGTTTTCTCCCGCCGTATTGCCGGAGAAGGAAATATCTTCCGCAATGTTGGAAAATGCCAGGCTGCCCGTGGTGCCTCCCGCATGGATGGCGCCTCCGTGCGTCATGGCGGTATTGCCCGCAAAGCTGATGGCGCCCGTATTGGTGAACAGAGCTCCTCCGGAAGCGTAAATGGCCCCTCCGGATGCGGCGGAATCTCCCCGGACGCTGTTGCCGCTGAACGTGAGGGCTCCCGTACCGCTGAACGTAACCGTGTCATTGGCCGCAATGGCGCCGGCTCCGTAAAGGGCGTCCGTATCGGTCATGTCCGCCGCATTGTTGGAAAAAGTCAGGTCTCCTGTGTCCTGGAAGGTGACGTTTTCCGAAAGGATGACGGCCCATTTGGCTCCGTAGTTGTCAATGTTGATGTCATGGCCTCCCGTGAAGGAAATGCTTTGAAGGGTGTTGTTGTTTCCCCTGCCTCCTATCCAGCAGTTGACGGCGGCTCCCAATGCGCCCAGATTCTGGTTCGTGGTCAGCGTAAAGACGGTATCCGTGTCCGTGACCACGCTCCCGGCCCAGGACTTGGCTCCCAATTCCAGTTCCGTGCGGGTCATGATGTTGAGCGTGCCCTTGTTGTTCTCCGTATTCAGGAGAATGCCCCCTTCATGCCAGTTGACCAGGCTGGCGTAGGAACTGCCCCCCATGTCCAGCGTGGCTCCGGAAACCACCTCAATGGTATTGTTCAGCGTGTGCCCGTTCATGGAAAGCAGGGCTCCGGAGGCGATGTTCACGCCGCCCAGGCCGGAGCCCGTACCGAAGGCGTTGTCCACGTCAAGCGTCAGTTTGCCTGCATCCACCCGTACCACGCGGCCGGAGGAAATCGTATTGGCCCGTTTGATAACCAGTTCCCCGCTGCCGGATTTAATCAGGCTCAACCCGGAAAAATTGGAGGTGGTCGGGGCCCCGTATTCGTTGGCCGTGTTCTTGTTGGCGAACTTCTGGTCGAAATTGAACACGGAATTTTCCCCGACGTCTAATTGCAGGGCGCTTCCCGCGCCGGATTCGCAGACGATGGAATCAAAATTCTGCCCGTTGGAGGAACTCCAGGTAAATGTCTGGTTGGCTCCCAGTTCAATCACGGCGGTGGTGCCCCAGCCGGCAATATAAATGCCCCGGCTGCCCGTGCCTCCGGACTCATACCCCTGGGAAATAACGACGCGGCTGGTGGTGCCGGAGGAGAATTTAAGAGCGTAAAAATTATTCTGCAAACATCCCAGCGAAGCGGAATTGTACCCGAACTGGTTCAGCTTAAGCGTACCGCCGTTTAAGGTAATGGTAGGCTGCTCCCAGTTGGAGGCGTAATTGGCGGCATGGAACAGGCGTCCCTCGCTGGTATCCAGCACCGCGCCGGAGGCAATGTTGATCTGGCCCCCCCCCGGAATATCCCGTGTACCTGTAAATACAAGGGGTCCCTCATTAATGTTCCAGGTTCCGTTCGCCGTATGCGTTCCGGACAAGGTGACCGTTCCGTTTCCCGTTTTGGTAAGCGTGGAGGAACCGCTCAGGCTGGTATCCCGGACAGTCCACGCGTCTTCCGCATCGGCGGCGTTCAGAGTCAGCGCCGTTCCGGAGAGGGTGGCGGAACCTCCGTTGCTGCCGGAAGCGTTCCCGGTCAGAGTCAGGGAACCCCCGTTCAGCGTGACGGCTACTCCTTCATAAAGAAGGCCGGAGGCACTGATGCCGCTGCCCACGGCAAGCGTGGAACCGGTCTGGAACAGGGCATTGCTGCCGTTGACCCAGTCCGCGGCGTTGCCGTCCAGCAGCCACGCTCCGGAGTCAGTCCAGGAGGCGTTGCCGCCGTTCCATGTATAGTCCGCGGCACAGGCAAGGGGAAGAGAAATGCAACCGGAGAAGATTCCGAATAGGAGTGAGGTAATTTTCATGAAAAATAGATGATGGAGATACGGTAGATGAAAAAACGGGAAAACAAGACAAGCCTGTTTTCCCGTGAAAAAATCAATTGCCCCAAGGGGGCCGGTATTCAGGCTCGGCGGCGGAAACCCAGGGCAGCCAGTCCCAGCATGCCCGATGCGGCTGTTGAGGGGTCCGGGACGGGAGAGCCGGACTTGGCGGCCTTCATCGTTGTTCAAGATGCCGGAAGACAACTGAGGTGTCCATGGTGGTTTCGGCGGCGGAAGCCAGTTTCAGAGACTGGACATCCCCTGTGAAATTAATGCCGGAAGCGTTGAACCTGGGCTGGCCTCCGTTCGAGCGACTGTCATAGCCCTTTCCTTCATATCCGTCCGTATAATTGATCCAGCCGCCGCTGAACGCGGCGGTTCCTGCCGTTTCTCCCGCCAGATTACTGTCGTTCAGGGAAGACAGGCTGCCGTTGAGCTTGTTGAAGTCATCATAATATTTAAGGGTGGCGGCCTGTACGCCCAGCCCGGAATAAAGCAGGGCGGCTGCAATAAATAAGGATTTTTTCATTGTTAATTAAGATTGTTAAAACTGAACAAAAAGATATTCGGATTTATAATCCGTGATAAAACAACGCCGCCATGCAAAGATGCCTTTGGCAGAGAACATAAGGATCATAGGAATGACAGGGGAATTTTGCCGCTCCCTGTTATTCCTGTCATCCTTATAGATATTATTATCCCTAATCAACTTTTCTCCAGATTTTTTCGTTGACTTCCGGATTATAAATCCGGTGCGCTCTGAAAAGGTTTGAAAATAAAAGGACTGTTCCGCATCAATGATAGCGGAACAGTCCTGAAGGTACGAAAAGGGATATTTTTCCCGGATGGGGTTATTTGACGGCGATTGTCTGTTCACGGTCGGGCCCCACCCCTACGGTGGTGATGGGGCAGCCGATGAGTTCGCCCATGCGTTTGACGAACTTTTTGGCGTTTTCCGGAATCTCTTCCCAGGAGCGGCAGGAGGAAATGTCCTGAAGCCAGCCCGGCATGGTTTCATAGACGGGCTTGCAGCGTTCCCATTCGTCCACCGTGGCGGGCGGATAGGCCAGGATTTCCCCATCCAGGTCATAGCCCGTGCAGATTTTGATTTCCGGGCACTTGTCGTAGCCGTCCAGATTGGTCATGGCCATTTCGTCAAAGCCGTTGAACATGGCGGAGAAGTGGAGCAGAACGCCGTCCGCCCAGCCGCAGCGGCGGGGGCGTCCGGTCGTGGCGCCGAATTCGCGGCCCATGC
>OJOI01001921.1_pt1 | contig 10875 bp, 7 predicted proteins | sample 1598061 | NCBI WGS metagenome assembly OJOI01 (sample SAMN01915224, study PRJEB22387) | human gut metagenome | isolation source: stool | host: Homo sapiens | place: USA
ATTATATTTTCTCTTGTTATGCTTTTCTTTTCATTTTCGACTTTCCCAATCCGTTATCAAAACATATATTGCAGTTCCACGCTTTTTTTGTTCAAACCACCGCAGCAGGAGCCGATACGGTAAGTAGCAGGAATGATCAAATTTCTACTTATTAAATAATCTTATTATGAAAAAACTCTTTTTATTCGCAATCGCCGTACTGCTTGTCTGCGGCTGTACCGACAGCGGTATCGATGAAACGCCCTACGGAGGATCGGATAACACCGAGAACCCCGGCGACGGTAACGACTCGGAGGATGAAAAACCGGACATTCCGGAATATTCGATCAACGGAAGCGTGCAGAAAGGGCAGTTCATCCAAGGCTCTGTCGTCACTATCCAGGAGCTGAACGAACGACTGCAACCGACCGGTAAAAGTTACCAAACGCAGATTCTCGACGACATGGGCTCGTTCGAACTTACATCGGATATTGACAGCCGCTACGTAGAGATCATCGCCGAGGGTTTCTATTTCAACGAAGTGACAGGCAATCTTTCCGATGCCCCGCTGACCCTGCGGTCTCTGTCCGACCTTGCAATGGAAGGAAAGTCGAACGTCAATTTGCTCACTTCGCTGGAAACGCCCCGCATCAAGTACCTTGTTTTGAACGAGGGCCGGACCATTCCGGATGCACGCCGGACGGCCGAGCAGGAAGTGCTCCGATCGTTCTGCATCCCGCAAGACGAACTTCCCTCGCCGGAAGGCTTCGACAAGATGGACATCGCCCGTCCGGGTGTCGGCAACGCCATCCTGCTGGCTATTTCCGCCACGCTGCAACACGGACGAACGGTTGCCCAACTCTCGGAAATCGTTTCCAAAATCGCGACAGACATCGAGGTGAACGGACAGATCAAAGACGAAGCCCTGCTCGCAGCCGTACGGAGCAACGGTATGGGGATTAAACCTGCGAGAGTTACGAGAAATTTGGAACGACGTTATGAAGAACTCTCCATTACGGATTATGCAATTCCACCGTTCGACGAGTACTTGGATATTGACGGCAACGGAGTGATCGACAAACTGGATGATTGGTTCGACCATCCGTTTGAAGAAAGGTTTGAACTGATTTTCGAACCGTACGATATCGAAATGCGCAGCTTCAACGTGCAAGTCACCCCAAATTTCAATGATACATGGTATTATGTGGGAATCACCACTGCCTCGTATTTCGATTCTTACGACGACTGGCGCCAATTTATCCAAGATATGACCCCAGAGAACTCATACTCGCCGAGCTTATATATGGATAGAGAAATATTGCAAATAAATTGTATTCCGGGAACAGAATATGTAATTTATGGATTCCTCGACACCAATGATTTTCCAAATAATATATTCATTGCTCGCGTGACGAGCAAACCCCTGCCGCGCAATATGAACGCTACCGTGCAGGCGGAATGGCAACTCTATGACGGGACGGCTCTGGAAACACTCTACCCAGATATTTACAAAGGGGCAAGCGACCATCGGGTATTTATCTTCCAGGTTACCCCGACAAGCCCTGAAACAATCCATACATGGGGCCTTCTGCATGTCGCACGATCAACACAACTGAATCTTTCAGATATGCAGATCCTCGACTATCTCGAAACCGGCACATTGTTCGGCTGGAAAAATGTCGAAAATGGTTATTATTTCCTCCCCGCCGAAATGGAAACATTCGGATTCTACTATTGCGGACAGGATGAAAGCGGCGCCTGGGGCGAATTATACTACGAAGAATTAACCTTCACCGAAGACGATCTGTGCGATCCGAAGAGTGCTCCAAACTCGGGATTTATCAACGGCAAATCGGCGGTTACGCCAAACCGTACCGCCCTGATCGCAACCGCCTTCACTGCACCTGTCCGCTTCTGCAAAGCAGCCGAATACGGCCGGACACCCCATCTTTTACCAAATTGATCCATTTTGTTTCCCGGCAGATTTGGCAATTCGGTTTTTTGTTTCTACCTTTGCTCCCTTGAAAGCCCCGAAAAGTGGGTAGCGTTTATTAATTTCATTAAAAATTTTATAGCAAATGGCTGTTAAAATTCGTCTGGCACGCCACGGTAAGAAAGGTTTCGCTTTCTACCACATCGTTGCCGCAGATAGCAGAGCGCCACGTGATGGTAAATTCATCGAGAAATTGGGTACCTACAATCCCAATACGAATCCTGCTACGATCGATCTGAACTTCGAGAAAGCTCTGGATTGGTTACTCAAAGGCGCACAACCCACCGACACCTGTCGGGCGATCCTCTCCTACAAAGGCGTAATGTACAAGAAGCACCTGCTGGGCGGTGTCGCTAAAGGTGCATTCTCCGAGTCGGACGCCGAGGCCAAATTCAACAAATGGCTGAGCGAGAAGCAGACCAAGATCGAGAACAAGACCAACAAACTGGCGTCGGACGCTAAATCGGCCGAGAAGAGCCGTCTGGCCGCCGAAACCAAAATCAAGGAAGAGCGCGCAGCCGCTCTCGCCGAGAAGAAAGCCGCTGCCGAAGCTGCCGCACGTGAGGCCGCCGAAGCTGCCGCTGCCGAATCGGCTGAAGCAGCAGCTCCCGCAGAGGGAGAAGCTCCTGCCGAGGCATAGTTACAACCGTTATGTTGTTGTCGGTTGCGCGCGTGAGTAAACTCTTCGGAGTTGAAGGTGGGGTTTTACTGAATCTCTACACGACGTTTCCCGATGACTTCTCAACAGAGGAACCGCTGTTCGTGAAGATCGATTCACTGGCGGTTCCTCTTTTTTGCGACCGCTTCGAACGGAGGGGCAAGACCAACGCATTGGCGACATTCGCGGATATCGACTCCGCTCGTCGGGCGGAAGAGTTTATCGGGCGGGAGTTGTACCTCGAGCACGAGGACGACGAAAACGACGAATTCTACCTGGAAGATTTGATCGGGTTCCGGGTACGGATCGGGACGTTGAAGGGCGAAATCACGGACTACTACGACAGTGAGGCCAATCCCCTCTTCGAGGTGGAGATCGGCGGCAAACGGATCCTGGTTCCGGCGGTCGAGGAGTTCATCGCAGGCATCGACTTCGAGAGCCGTACGGTGAAGATGGTACTGCCCGAGGGACTGATCGAACTGTAACGAGAATCGGTGGGAACCCGGTGCTTCCGCAGCCGGATATTTCTGGGAAAACGCACCTTCGGTGCGGTCGAAAGGCAAAATTTTCCGAAATAAATGAACACTCCTACACTGAAAACAACACGTTTAATTTTAAGGAGATTCACAGAAAAAGATATCAAAGCACTTTTCCTTATCCTCAAAGATATAGAGGTCAATAAATTTCTGCCTTGGTATCCCCTGAAAGACATTGAAGAAGCGAAACTGTTTTATGAGGAAAAATATGCTTCAAAATATACCCTTCCTCAGGGATATATGTATGCTATTTGCCTTAAAAAAGACAATTTTCCCATAGGATATATCAAAGTTGATATCGATGAGCCTCATGATTTCGGCTACGGTCTTCGTAAATAATTCTGGAACAACGGAATAACAACAGAAGCGAGCAAAGCCGTCATTGAACAGATAAAAAAAGATGGCTTGCCTTATATTACAGCGACACACGACAGGAACAATCCGAGAAGCGGAAAAGTAATGCAAAAGGTCGGCATGACTTATCGTTACTCATATAAAGAGCAATGGCAACCCAAAAACCTCCCTGTAATATTCAGAATGTACCAGCTAAACTTAAACGGCAATAATGATTTTGTGTATAAAAAATATTGGGATATGTCCGACAATCATTTTATTGAATATTTATAATCGAAACAAAGTCCCTTTGCCGAAATGAGTACATCGTATTCTCAAAAGATTTTTAATAATACGCCAATGAAAATAAAATTGAATGCGGATAGGACGAAAAGAAGGTTGAATAACTTCCTTTTCGTCTGCTTTATTTTCATACATTTGAACCCATAAGAACCCAACAGGCAAAATACGACAAATTAGACGACGACCAAATCATTATCTTAAAGAAGGCCTATTCTTCCAACTATCTTAGCTTCAAAAAACATATTCCTTAATACAGATTTACAACAAAAGTATGGCACGTGTAGTTATCGGACTCTCCGGCGGCGTCGATTCGTCGGTAGCGGCCTACCTGCTCCAACAGGCCGGACATGAGGTTATCGGACTCTTCATGATCAACTGGCACGACACTACGGGCACGCTCGAAGGCGACTGCCCCTGGCACGACGACCGGCTCTTCGCCGAACTTGTCGCCCGACGGCTCGACATTCCGTTCCATACGGTCGATCTCTCGGACCAGTACCGTCGCCGGGTGGTGGACTATATGTTCTCCGAATACGCGAAAGGGCGCACACCCAATCCCGACGTGCTCTGCAACCGCGAAATCAAGTTCGACGTTTTTCTGAAGGAAGCCCTCAAGCTGGGAGCCGATTTCGTGGCTACGGGACACTACTGTCGCAAGGCCGAAGAGACGGCGCCCGACGGCCGGACGATCTACAAATTGCTTGCGGGTAGCGATCCCAACAAGGACCAGAGCTACTTTCTCTGCCAACTTTCACAGGAACAGCTTTCCCGGGCGCTGTTTCCGGTCGGCCACCTGCTCAAACCCGAAGTGCGACGCATCGCCGAGCAAATGAAGCTCGCTACGGCCAAACGCAAGGATTCGCAAGGCATCTGTTTCGTCGGCAAGGTCGATCTGCCGGTCTTTCTTCAACAAAAGCTCAAAGTAAAAACCGGCAACGTCCACGAAATCAAAGCCGATTGGCCCAAATACGGACAAGCCGTCCCACTCGTCGGCAAAACGGAGGATGCAGGGATGGGCACGGCGGAACGAACGGCTTCGGATAAAAGTGCCACCCTACGCGGTATAAATCCGGCGAATACGGACTCGACAGAATGTCCGAACCCGGCGACAGCTCCGACGGCAACCGCCGCAAAGCGGTCCTCCACTCCGACGGATACCGAACTGGCTGCACTCGCTGCTCCCTACCGTTATACCGTGCGCGACGGCAAAAAAATCGGGCAGCATAACGGAGCCCACTTTTATACCATCGGCCAACGCAAAGGGCTGGGGATCGGCGGCCGCAAGGAGTCGCTTTTCGTACTGGCAACCGACGTGGAGCAGAACGTGATCTACGTCGGCGAGGGCGACAACCATCCGGGACTTTACCGCCGGGCCTTGCGGATCGCTCCCGGCGAGCTGCACTGGATCGACCCGCTCCGGGAATTGAAAACGGGCGAAAGCCGTCGTTTCGATGTCCGTATCCGCTACCGCCAGCCGCTGCAAGGAGCGGAACTCTTCATCCGTCCGGACGCGGCCTACCTGCTTTTCGACGAACCTCAGCGTGGAATCACGCCGGGACAGTTCGCAGCCTGGTACGATGGCGATGAGCTGGTCGGATCGGGCGTCATCGCCGAATAACCGGACTTCCCCCGATAGCGTCCAAGCGACCGCCGCAGAAGAAGAAGCTCATAAACACGGGCCATTTTACCGAAACCCCGGCAAAACAGGCGACAAACAGTCTTCACAACCCTCCGCTCCACGCTCAAAATACAGGCAGCCATCACGTACCGTACCGGCCGATTTCCGACAAGCATTTCCCTCCCAAGCCCCTTTCCACAAGGAGGCAAAAGAAAGGGACAGCCCAGAACACGCCCCCGGCGAACGATGACAAACAGCCTCGGGAAACAAGTCTGAAACCCGAACCCAATATAATCGCCATACTTGTTGCGGCAATCGGAATTATCCCGCCCGCTTCCTCGATCGTCCGCAAAAAGGGAGCGGGAAACGAAGAAATGCCATCCGACAAAAAACACCCCTCGGCTATTGAGCCGAGGAGTGTCAATACAGACCGATTTCGGACTTAAGTCGAAAATATTGAAAATTCAACCTTCGAAAAGTCGCCGCATTCCGTACGACCAGTCGAAACGGCCCGCACCCTATTGCATCTCCACGATCAGCGAACTATAATCCGACCAGTTCTTCTGATATTCGGCTTTCGTCCCTTTCGGTACATATATTTTATAGGAAACCAGATCCCAACCGCCGGGTTTCGGGAAGACGCCTCTCGAACCGCTCTCCAACACCGGGAAAGAGCCGGACGCAATATCGTCGAACAAAACGGTAATCTTCTCCAGGGTCATCTGATCCCAGGAACTCCTCGTATTGAAGGCCTGATCGCCGATACGCTGAATACTCTTTCCGATAACGACCGTTTTCAATGCGGTGCATTCCGCAAACGCTTTCGCGGCAATCTCGGTAACTCCATCGCCGATATAAGCCTCCTGCAAACCCGTACAATAATTGAAGGCCCCTTCGCCGATATAGGTTACCTTGTCCGGAATGACGATACTTTTCAGGGCGCTGCAATCGTCGAACGCATTATACTCGATCTTTTCCAGGCTTTCCGGAAGCTCGATGGAAGACAGTGCCGAACATCCGTTGAAAGTATTCAGATTGATCTTGGACAGGTTGTCCCCCTCGAATACCACGCTGGTCAGGGCCGTGCAATTCTGAAAAGCACCTCCGCCGCCGGTTTCATTCCACAGATTGCGTCCCACCTCGACAACGCTCGCAGGAATAACGATTTCCTGCAGCCCCGCCTCTCCCGAAAAAGCGGCATCCGTAATATAGATCACGGTACCCGTATAAGCCCATCGCCCTTCACCGGTAGCGGAATCATACGTACTCTGTTCGTCGAGGAATTTACAATCTTCGCCCCAGAAACGCGGATTGACGGAACTCTTCTCCCAATCCAGTTGCCGGGTAGCCCTATAGTCGATATACTTCACCTGTTTGACGACCAATTTACGCATGACGGTCCTTTCGTCGTCCGAAGCGAACACCAGAATTTCGCTCTCGGGATCGGTGATCGCAGCCGGATCGTCCGGTGCGGAAACCGTGATCTTTTTAGCCGACTTGTCCACGGCAACCTCGTATCCGCTGTGCGAAATGCACTCGATGGCGACCTGCACGTTCAGAGGATTCGTCAATTCGTACTCCACCTCCGCCGTCGCACCCGGGCCGCAATATACCGACATCTCCTTTACCCGGTCAGAACCCGAAACAAACAAAAGGTCGAATTTGTCCTTGTAATACGGCAGCTTGATCGATGCTCCGGTTTCGGCCAGCGTCAAAACGAGATAATCCGGATCGGAAACATCTATGTCGCTGAACATCGAATCGCCGTCCTCACCGGGATCGCCCGTAGCCGGGCCCAATTTATTCCACGTTTGGCCGTTGTCGTAGGAAATATACCAATAACCGTCGTCGCGGACCTCCAGTTTCGGCGTGACGCCGTCATCGCCCTGATCGCCGGCACTGCCCTTGAGCGAGGCCAGCCACTCCTCCTCGGTCCCCTGATAACCGTTCTCTACGGCAAGCTCATAAGCCGACTTACCGTCGTCGCCATCGTTGCCATTGCTGCCATTGAGCGAGGCCAACCACTCCTCTTCGGTTCCCTGGTAGCCTTTTTCGACGGCCAGTTCGTAAGCCGATTTACCGTCGTTGCCCGTATTGCCCTTGAGCGACGCCAGCCACTCCTCCTCGGTCCCCCGATAACCGTTCTCTACGGCAAGCTCATAAGCCGACTTGCCGTCGTCGCCATTGCTGCCGTTGAGCGAAGCCAGCCATTCGTCGAGCGTTCCCCGGTATCCTTTCTCCACGGCCAGTTCGTAAGCCGACTTACCGGCCATTCCCTGAGCCAGAATCTTGCTTCCTTCGTCGTCCGTGAGCCATTCGCCGTCGAGCGTCCAATAATAGAGTCCGTCGGTATCCTGTTCGACACCGATTACAGGGGTCGTACCGTTCTGCCCATTTTCTCCCTTTTTCCCGTGATAGATCGTCACCGGACCGCTTTTGCTGAAAGAGATCGTATAACCGACCGTTTCACCGTTTTCCACGACCGGGACCACTCCCGTCACATAGTCGTTGCCTTGCAGGGCCTCGACAATCTGTTGCAGCGAAACGATATTGGTATTCAGCCGGCTGCACAGCTCCTCCAGCGCTGCCAGCCGCGACCCCATATCTTCGTTTTTGTTCCACATGGCCACTTCGTCATACTCCGTACAGGAAACCAGCGACAGCAGGCCCAAAATCATGCAAGTTATTATCTTTCTCATAGTATTCTCCGATTAAAAATTGACACCTGCCCTCACGATGAAACTGCGATTCCTGACATTCTTGTAGCCGACCATCTGGCTGTCGTTCCCGTACATCGTATCGGTTTTGTCGATGTTTATCAGGCCGATCTGGTAAGCGACCCCGATCCCGAACCGACCGAACGTAATATCGGCTCCGCACGAAAAGCCCATGTCGTGACGCGAAAACCCGCCTTTTTCTCCGAAAACCGGGATCTCCTCGGCGCCGACCTTGCGCTTCCCGCCGACACCGACCGCATAATAGAATCCGGCATGCGGAATCAGGGCAAAACGTTCGCCCAGGGCGACGGTATAATCGATACCCACAGGAATTTGCAGGTAGTTCATCGTGGTACGGCTATCGTCGAAGCCACGGACCTCGTACCCTTTGCTTATAAAGGTCAATCCCGTCCGCAGATAGAACGGAAATTGCCGGCCCAACCGAATCCGATCGCTGACACCCACCTCGTAACCCGGCCTCGTCGATGAGGTCAAGCCGTAAGAAGTGATCCACGAAGTACAATATCCCGCATGTACCCCGATCATATTCGCCGGATACGAGCGACGCGGCTTTGCAGGAACCGTCGCAGAGATCGTCGTTTCACAAGGCATCGACGCCGCGTCGGCAGGCACCCGAACCGGCTCCTGCTGTGGCGCCCGCTCCTCTTCGGAGGGAACGACCGCAATCGGCTCCGGCTCCGTTTCGCTATCCTGCGTCACGATATGCAGATAGAGCACGGTGCTGACGCTGTTGCGAAGTTCGGGGAAAAAGTGCTCCAACATATAATTATACGGTTTTCCGCCCTGCAAATCCATCAGTTGCTTTTTCCGGCCATCGACAATCCGATTATCGTCGTCGTAAATCCACAGCGGCGTATGGTCGAGAATATCCAACACTTCGTCGCGTCCCGCCATATCGGAAGCCGCGACCTGTTCCCGCAGCATTCCCCACGCGATGCCTTCGGCGTGATATTCGATCAAAGATGCGGGTATGTTCCCCTCGCGGACCAGATAGGCCTTCAACTCTTCCGCCCGTCCGACCGACAGCCGTTCGTTGGCTTCTGCCGTTCCGTCCGGCGAAGCATACGAGCGGATAACGACCTTTTCGACCCGGTCGTTTTTCAGTGCCGCTTCCGTCAGATTCAAGAAACGCTCCATCTGCGCCCGATTGTCCCGAAACGACAGATCGACATTACGATACCCACGGCGATAAAAAATTTTCATGGAATCCGCCGCTTCCTGCGCCTCCACGCCTCCTGCGGCTAATACGGCAGCAAATAAAAAGAATAGGATTTTCTTCATTCGACATTCAATTATCATCGATTAAACACTATTAACCAACAATAAACCGGGACGTTATCCCAACGTCCATCCTATTTAATCGTTCCACTGAACACCACAAACGAATAATGCGGGGTATAAACCCACAGGGTGACAAACAGAGAAAATTATAATTATCTGGATTATAATATAATTGTAAATTGTTTTTGCAAAGTCGCCGGGATAATATATATTTGTGGCTATAAACCAACGATTTAACCAACGATTAACCGACAAATCGGGAAAGAGCGATCGAAACGGCTCCGGCGGTCTTCTGCAAAATCGGCGGAAACTCCGAACACAAATCGCCGGAATTCCCGCAAGTTGTTCAAACATCGGTCCGATTGCTTTTGAAACGGCTGATTCGAAGTCGTTCTTTTTTATCCAGCGCTTTTTGGACCGACAGGTATTTCACCCTGAATTTGGCAAACGTGTCCCGCGAAAGACCGAAATGGCGGCAGATGTCGCCGATGGAGCGGTCTTCGTTCAGCATTTCGATCACGGCGGTCCGGTTTTCGATGAGCACCTGCAATTTGGTGTAGCTTCCCTTTTTCCGTCCCAGGACCATGCCTTCGGCCCGACGCAGCGCCAGCGCCTCGCGGGTGCGCATGGAGATCAGGTTGCGCTCGATTTCGGCCACGAGCCCGAACGCGAAGCAGAGCACCTTGCTGTTGATCGTGTCGTCGAAGGAGTACTTCTCCTTGGTGGTGTACAGGTTGATTCCGCGCTTGAGGCATTTGCCCATGATTCCCATGATGTCGGTGAGCGTCCGGCTCAGGCGGGATATTTCCGTCACGATCAGCGTGTCTCCCGGCTTCATCCGCTTGAGAAGAGTGCCAAGTTTGCGGTCGCGCTCGCGCTTACGGCCGCTGACCACCTCCGTGACCCAGCTGTCGATTACGAAATCCTTACTGTCGGCGAAACGCCGGATTTCATTCTGTTGGTTAGCCAGATTCTGCTTGCCCGTACTAACCCTGAGATATCCTATAACCATTATTCTGAAAAATTAAGCGAAGGCGACGTTGCCTTCATTCGCAAAAAATAATCGGCACGGGAAGATGAAAAAACTGAACCGCGATTTTCCCGCTTCGGACATCTATCTCCCCCGAACCGGCAACGCACGGATTTGCCGTGCGCCCTCACGCTTACCAGGCAGAAACAATACCAAAAGCGGTATGTCCTTCGATGAAAGACATACCGCTCGAAAATCCGGAGGACCGGACGGATCAATACCGTCTTCTGCCGTAGCCTCCGTTGTTGCCGAATCCGCCCCGGTCGTTCCGCTCCGTTTTCGGACGGGCCACGTTGACCGTGATGACCTTGCCTTCGAATTCGGTCTCGTTCAAAGCGTCGATAGCCGACCGGCCCTGAGTTTCGTCGGGCATCTCGACGAAGCCGAATCCTCGCGAACGACCGGT
>OJOI01001922.1_pt1 | contig 10869 bp, 7 predicted proteins | sample 1598061 | NCBI WGS metagenome assembly OJOI01 (sample SAMN01915224, study PRJEB22387) | human gut metagenome | isolation source: stool | host: Homo sapiens | place: USA
TAGAAATGCAAGCATTTTTTAATATTTTAATTCACTAAATATTTTATTAACAAGGTCTTTTCCTTCATCGCCCTTTGTTGTTGCTGCAATAATGGTATTTTCACGGACTGTACATCTGAACATATAATCGCCCGATATGGCAACAAAGTTCTTTCCTTCGCCTTCTTCTACCGTATAATCTTTATTATCCGAAGCATTCTTAAGAAAATAATCATACATCTGTGTAACAGAACTCATCTCATCATACTGTCCGTATGATACTACAGCTGTTTCCTTTCCGTATGTGGCAGTTACGACATCTCCGCCGTCAACTGTCTCTTTTTCCGTGGTAAATCCCAGTTCTTCCACTGCTTTCGTAAACTTCTCCGCCGTAGCCGGGTCATCTATTTTGTGGATACCGCATCCGCAGAGTGTTAATACAGCTGTCAAAACCAATAATATATAACATATTTTTTTCATTAAAATTCCTCCGTTCAAACATTAAAAGTATCTTCCAATAACGTCAAAATGTCAACTATCTCTTCATATTTTTTAGAATTATTTTATCTTCTTTGCTGACTCTGTAAGATTCACACATCTTACGGATTGCCATATTATATGTTAAGCTGTCAGTTTTCCAGTTACGCATAAATTCCATAGTCTTATCCGGAAATTTGGCAAAAGCTGTTGCAACCGCCCATGCCACACCCATTTTTGCATAATATGCTTCGTGGGAAAATTCAGAAAATACTTTGAGAACCCTGTCGACATACTCCGGAATAAGATAATAGGACATCAGCATTATATTTGCAAAACGGTTTTCATATTCTTTTTGTGAATTAAAATACTGCTCAAGAAATTCATACCCGGCACTTCTGTTATTTTTAAATTCTTTCAGTGAATTACAGAAGCTGTCATTTACGGACCAATTGTCGATTTTATCAACAAACTTTTTGACAAATTCAAGTTTCGAGGAAAAATCAATTTTCATATATGATATTACAAATCCCTCCAACATATATTCTTCAAAAAAGTCATGTCCCACGTTATTGAGAAAACTTTTATAATCATTTTGAACAATTTCTTTTGCAAAAACTCTTAAATAAGGAATTCTTACTCCTATCAGAGGCTTGCTTCCCGGTATAAGTGATGAGGAAAATTTACAATATCCGGAATCTGCCATATCATAAAAACGTTTTATTATTTCTGAATGTGTGTACATTTTTTATTCCTTTCGCGGTAACTTCTAAGAATTATAACATAAATAGAGGTTTTTCGACAATAAAAAACATTGCCATAAAAATAATGTTGTGATAGAATACAATTAATAAGGATATATATCGTTGAAGGAGGTTACTAATATGATTTGCCCAAGATGTGGAACTCAGTTAATCACAGGATCCCGTGTATGTATGGCATGTGGTCAGAATGTATCTTATATTTCAAATCCAACTCAGGCTCCGGCAAGTTCGGCAGGTACTTTTCCTACTGCTCCTACTGCTCCTAAATTATTTTTTCATACTCCAGGTAAAGCAAGAGAGGCTGCTGTGCAGACACCATCTCCTGCTTCAATACCATTTGTAGCACCAACCCAGACTAAGGCAACGCCGGTTACACCGGAAGCTTCTGCTCCTGTTAAGCCTGTTACACCTGTAACTCCTGTTACACCCGTTACACCTGTAACTCCTATTACTCCTGTTACTCCAGTAACTCCTGTTAAGCCTGTGGCTCCTGTTACACCGGCAGGTTCTGTAATTACAGAATTTCCTACAGCCAAGGTTGAAGAAGTTAATAATTCTAAAGAACCTAAGAAATTTGTTAATACTATTCCCGTTGCTGAACCGGAAGTTGTTAATACTGCTCCTGTTGCTGAGCCGGAAGTTGTTAATACTGCTCCTGCTGCTGAGCCGGAAGTTGTTAATACTGCTCCTGTTACTGAGCCGGAAGTTGTTGAAGAACCTGAGATTGTTGAGACAGCACGAACAACAGATGAAATTGAATCCATTGCTAAAGCAAAGACAGGGTATTCGGATAAATTCATCAAAAAATATGCTAACTATTGGGGACAGCTGGCAACTAAACTTTTTGATAACGAAGCTTATGAATTTGTATTTGGTGGTGTATTGAACCTTGATGGTGATGATGACAGAGTTGCCGGATGTGGTATTACACAGAAGCGAATTATTGTTACAACTACACAAGGTACCGTATCTTATCCGTATGATAAGACAAAGAGTGTTTCAGGAAGTAAAGGTCTTGTAGGTGCAGCGGTTAATATTGAAATTCCAAGAAGTAAAGTCAAAATATCCGTTGACAAACCTTATCTTGATAATATTATTAAGGCAATTGATGCAGCGATTAAGAAATATCACGTCGCTTAATTCTTAACTTTTATAAAATACTCCTAATGAAAAAAAGGATTCCAATTCATTTTGGAATCCTTTTTTAGTGTTACATATAATCAAACAATGAAAGCTGGTTGTTAGCCGACATTCCCTTCAGAATACCAAGTTCCACCATTACTGCCGCACTTGTTTTAGGAACTTTTGCTTTATCGATAAAATCCTCTACAGACAGGAATTTTCCACATTTGGCTGCTTCGTAAATACTGTCTGCCGCTGTTTCTCCAAGTCCGTCTATTGATTTAAATGGTGGCAGAAGCCTGCCATCCACTATCTGAAAATTTCTCGAATGGGATTTGTACAGGTCAATAGGCATAAAATCAAAGCCTCTTGCATACATCTCCTGAACAATTCTCATATCCTTTAACTGTCCCTGCTCCTTGTTTGTAAGTGAATCATTCCGCCTTTTATAATCTTCTATATATTCGTCAAGTTTATCTTTACCGAAACACATTATTCTGTATGAAAAATCATCAGCTCTTATACTAAAATATGAAGCATAATATTCCAGAGGATAAAACACTTTACAATATGCTATTCTCCACGCCATCATAACATAAGCTGCCGCATGGGCTTTGGGGAACATGTACTTGATTTTTTTACATGACCAGATATACCAGTCAGGCACTCCTGCATTAACCATAAGTTCTTCCCATTCCGGCTTCAGTCCCTTACCTTTTCTGACCGATTCCATTATTTTGAAAGAGGTTCCCGCTTCAATTCCCATGTTGATAAGATATATCATAATATCATCTCTGGTACAAATTGCAGTAGAAATGGTTGCTTTTCCCTCTTCAATGAGAGTCTGTGCATTGCCAAGCCATACATCAGTTCCATGGGAAAGTCCGGCAATTCTAACAAGATCGGAAAAATGCTGTGGGTTAGTATCAATTAACATCTGCATAGCAAAATCTGTTCCGAATTCGGGAATGCCAAGACATCCAAGCTTCGTTCCGCCAATATCTTCAGGATTAATTTTTAGTGCTTCAGTACTTTGGAAAAGTGACATAACCTCAGGACTGTCAAGAGGTATATGCGTAGGATCAAGTTTGGTTAAATCCTGTAACATCCTTATCATTGTAGGGTCATCATGACCGAGAATATCAAGTTTCAAAAGGTTATGGTCAATACTGTGGTAATCGAAATGTGTTGTAACGATATTGGTTGTCATATCATTTGCAGGATGCTGTATCGGGGTAAAAGAATGTATCTCTTCTCCGTATGGCAATACAATAATCCCGCCGGGATGTTGTCCCGTTGAACGTTTAACGCCTACGCCTCCGTTTACAATTCTGTTGATTTCACAACTTCTTTTACGTTCGCCCTTTTCTTCGTAATACTTTTTCACATAACCATATACCGTTTTATCTGCAAGTGTTCCTACGGTTCCTGCTTTATATGTCTGTCCTTCTCCGAAAATTACTTCAACATAGGCATGTGCTTTCGCCTGATACTCTCCTGAGAAGTTCAAGTCAATATCCGGCTCTTTATCGCCGTTAAAACCGAGGAAGGTCTCAAATGGAATATCAAATCCTTCTTTTTTAAGCTTTGCACCGCATTTAGGGCATATCTTATCAGGCATATCACAGCCTGCACCGCCCGCAAATTTTCTTACCTCATCGGAATCAAAATCAACATAATAACATTCAGGGCATAAGTAATGCGGACTTAACGGATTAACCTCCGTAACGCCTGACATCGTAGCTACAAACGAAGAACCTACGGAACCTCTTGAACCTACCAGATAACCATCTTCATTGGATTTCCATACCAGCTTCTGGGCAATAATATACATAACAGAATATCCGTTTGAAATAATGGAGTTAAGCTCTTTTTCCAGTCTTGATTCTACAATTTCCGGAAGTTTAGGTCCATACATCTCATGTGCCCTGTTATAACATATATCCCTTAAGGTCTGGTCACAGTTAGGAATAACAGGAGGACATTTATCCGGTCTTACAGGCTCAATGTATTCACACAAATCAGCTATAAGCCTTGTATTGGTAACTACTACTTCGTATGCCTTATCTTCACCAAGATATTTGAATTCTTCAAGCATTTCCTCCGTTGTCCTCAAAAACAGCGGTGCCTGGTTATCCGCATCATCAAAACCTTGTCCCTTCATTATGATTCGTCTGTAGACTTCATCTTCAGGATTAAGGAAATGAACGTCGCAGGTGGCAACTACCGGTTTATTAAACTTTTCTCCGAGAGCCACTATTTTTTTATTTATATCAATAATATCCTGCTCTGATTTAATCTGAGGTAGTCTTTGGGATTCTATCATAAACCTGTTGTTTCCCACAGGCTGTATTTCAAGATAATCATAATAATTGGCTAATCTAGCTATTTCTTCTTCGGTATTTCCGTTAAGTATTGCCTGATACAACTCGCCCGCTTCACATGCAGAACCAAGAATCAGACCGTCACGGTATTTTTCAACTTCACTCTTAGGTATTCGTGGTCTTCTGTTAAAATAGGTAAGATGTGACAGGGATATAAGCCTGTAAAGATTAACTCTTCCCACTTCCGAATCTGCAAGAATAATCGCATGATATGTTTTAGCTTTTTTTATCGCATTTATATTAAATTCTTCAATTTCGTTGATTTCGTCAAGATTAAAAATATTACGCATTTCAAGACGTGCTACCAACGCAAGAAAAATATCCGCACAACATTCCGCATCATCAACAGCTCTATGGTGATGTAACAATGATACGTTGAGTGCTTTTGCCACATGGTCCAACGTAAATTTACCGAGGTTAGGAATAAGTGCCCTGGCAAGGGATACGGTATCAACTACCGTACATTCAAAGGCCTTTCCTAAAATTGTTTTTGTTTTTTCCCTGATAAAGGTAACGTCAAATTCCGCATTGTGGGCAACCATTACCGCACCATCACAGAACTTAAGAAATTCAGGAAGGATATTTTCTATGGTATCCGCATCCACAACCATGGAATCGTCAATTCCCGTAAGCTGTTCAATATTGTATGGAATAGGTATCTTAGGGTTGACAAAAGTTGAGAACCTGTCCACTACTTTTTTATTCTGTATTTTAACGGCACCAATTTCTATGATACTATCATTAACAGGTGAAAGACCTGTTGTTTCCAAATCGAATACCACATATGTATCATCAAATTTCTGACCCTTGGAATCAAAAATTATCTTTCTCAAATCATCTACTATATACGCCTCTACACCGTATATAACCTTAAAATCCTTATTGCCGGAGTCTCTTAACATATGATATGCGTCCGTAAATGCCTGCACATCCCCGTGGTCGGTTATTGCAATGGCGTTATGTCCCCAGCTCATTGCCTGTCTGATTATGTCTTTTATATCAGATACGCCGTCAAGATCACTCATCTTTGTATGGAGATGTAATTCCACTCTCTTCTCCATTGCATAATCCATTCTTTTTTTACGGAAATCGTCAATTTTAATGATTCCCACCACAGAACCGATTGTCAGTTCCCCGGAGAATTTATCAACAGTTGTTACACCTTTTATTTTGATGAATTTACCTTTTTTTAGTTCATCCTCCACTTCCGAAAGCTGTTCAGGCTGGAGAAAAAGTTTTACGGAAATAGTATCTGTAAAATCGGTTACATCAAAAATAAGAATAATCTTACCGTTTCTTAATTCCTTTTTGTCGGTAAAAATAATCTGTCCCCTGAATGTAATTTCACCCATTTCATGGATTACCGTATCAAGGGTTACCGGCTCATCGTTAAAGTCTCTTCCGTATATAACATCAGGATTATCGGAATGTTTAACAGGACGTATGTACTCTTTCTTAAATTCTTTTTTATCCTGTTTGGTTTCTGCCTCTTTTTCATTCTTTTCAGCAGGAGTTTCTGCAGGCACTGCTTCGGTTTTTTCTGTTTTCGCAGCTCCTCTTGCTGCTATTTCATCAATAATCCGCTGGACTTTATATTCGGCTTCCCTGCTGTGCCTGCTTTCCTCACGTTCCTCATATACTACATTATAGGTAATATTTTTACCAAACCTGCATTCCATCATTTCAGTAAGAATTTCAACAAGCTCAGGTGTTTTCTTTCGTGATACAAAATTATCTGCAACTATCAGTTTAATATTGTCCTCACCGTCAAATGACCACCTGGCATCCCTGAAAATCTGTTCATATAACTTATTGTTTTTTCCAAGTTCGTATATAATACTGTCTTTGTAATCGTTAAAAATAATTTCAGAAGTATATAACTCCGATAACCGGAATTTTTCAAGGATTACAACTTCTGTAGCTAAAAAAGGCTTCATCTGACGTGATATCTCATCCTCCACCTGAGCCACAATATCCCGTCCAACAAGCCTGTTAAAAATCAGATATATCTTAATAACGGTTTTTGATGAATTCATGGATATATGTGTTACCATTGCATCATCAAAAGCCGTCTTTAGTTCTTTTTTTAATTTTAATGACGGGAAAACTTCAAAAAAATTTTTTTCGTCCATCATTATTCCACTCTTTCTTATACTAATTTGTCAAGTTCTTCCTTAAGCGCCTGTAAAAGCATATTTTCAGGAACTTTCTTAATAACCTCGCCTTTTTTTATGAGAAGTCCTTCTCCTATACCGCCGGCAATTCCCAGGTCAGCTTCTCTTGCTTCGCCCGGACCATTTACAACGCATCCCATTACCGCAACTTTAATATCAAGCGGATATGTGCTTACAAGATTTTCAACCTTTGATGCAAGATCTATAAGATTAATTTTGGTTCTTCCGCAAGTAGGGCATGATACGACTTCAACACCGCCCTTTCTCAACCCAAGAGTTCTGAGAATGAGCTTTGCTGATTTAATTTCTTCCTCCGGATCTCCTGTAAGAGATACCCTGATTGTATCACCGATACCTTGATTAAGAATTATGCCAAGTCCAATTGCTGACTTAATATTTCCTGAATATACGGTACCTGACTCTGTAATTCCCACATGAAGCGGATACCTGCATTGTTTTGCAATAAGTTCATGTGCCTTGACGCACATAAGAACATCCGATGATTTTATGCTTACAACAATATTATCATAATTCTGTTCTTCTATAATTCTTACCTTATCCATGGCACTTTCAACAATACCTTCAGCACATACATGTCCGCCATACTTTTCAATTATATTTTTTTCAAGTGATCCGCTGTTTACGCCGACTCTTATAGGAATGTTTCGTTCTCTTGCACAATCTACAACCGCTTTAATCCTGTCGGTACTTCCTATATTGCCGGGATTAATCCTTATCTTGTCGGCACCGTTTTCCATTGCCAGAATAGCCATTTTGTAGTCAAAATGAATATCCGCAACGAGAGGAATGTGAATTTCTTTTTTGATTTCCTTAAGTGCTTTTGCCGCTGCTTCATCCGGTACAGTGCATCTGATTATCTCGCATCCTGCTTTTTCAAGGCGTAATATCTGGTCTACAGTGCTTTTTACATCTTCTGTAGGCGTATTGGTCATTGATTGTATAAGTACGGGATTACCTCCTCCGATAACCCTGTTGCCTATTTTTATAACTTTCGTATTGTCTCTATACATATAATCTGTCCTTATCTGAATAATTTCGATATATCATTAAAAAGTACAACTACCATCAATACCATTAACAGAATAATTCCAACAAAATGAACCATTCCTTCTTTTTCCCTTGGTACAGGCTTTCCTCTTACTGCTTCAATTAAAAGGAATACAAGTTTACCGCCGTCAAGTGCAGGCAACGGCAATAGATTCATTACACCAAGGTTGGCACTTATCATGATGCACATATTAAGAAGATTAATAAATACATAGAATGCACCGTCTGATTTAGCCTCATCCACCACTTCTCCGATAAACGATACAATTCCTACAGGACCGGACACATCGTCAAGTCCCAGCTTACCAGTAACTAGCAATCTAAGACTTACAAATACGGATTTAATCTGGTATCCTATATTCTTGAATGCGTATTTCAAGGTACCCGCAGGGGAACATTTAACTCTCAAATTGGCAAAATAAATACCATAATCATAGTAATCCTGCTGTACTTCTTTAGGTGTAAGTTTAAGTTCAACATTTCTGCCGTCACGTTCAACTGTAATTGTAATCTCTTTTCCTTCTGACTGTTGTACTAAAGGAGTTATTTCCGGCTGTTCGCTGACTGCTGTTCCGTTAATGCTTTTAATAATATCTCCGGCTTTAATACCCGCACTGTCCGCAGGTGTTCCCTTTTCCACAGCTGCTATCTTAGTGGAATTTACATCAATCTGGACACCCATCTGATATACCGAACCCGTGATATGCTCCGGAATAATTGTTGTCTTATATTTTTCACCGTCTCTTATATATTCAACGTTAAGGTCAATTCCCTTTTTATCATACATGTAAAGATAATAATCATCATAAAAGTTCATCTTTTTACCATTAACTCTTATGATTCTGTCGCCTTCTTTAAGTCCCGCATAATAGGCAGGCGAATTATCATCAACAGAATATACCTGCACAGGATTATATCCCATCTTACCTATAAGAATTACGGCAAATACAAAAGCGAGAATAAAATTAAATAAAGGTCCTGCAATAATTATTGCAATTCTTTTCCATACAGACACACTGTTAAAGGAAACCCCGTCCGATTCATCCGGTACAATATTTTCCTGACTTTTATCCGTAGGATTATCCTCTTTAACTTTTGCGACAGCATCCGTGGATTCATAAAGATCTTCGCCTAACATCTGGCAGGAGCCGCCGAATAAAAAAAGCTTAATACTGTACAAAGTTCCTTTGATTTTAAACTTAACAAGTCTCGGTCCCATACCCACCGAAAACTCAACTACTTTAACACCGCTTGCCTTAGCTATTATAAAATGTCCTAATTCATGGACAATAATTACAATACTAATTATAAGAAATGCGTAAACAAATTTCATAAAATCACCTCATAGCCCTCAACAGCTCATACACTTCCTGCTCCGTTGTTAAAATCTCATTAACATCAGGATTATCTATATATTCTATGCTGTTCATAGCATGTTCTATCATATCTGTTATGCCTAAAAAACTGATATTCTTCTTTAAAAACTGTGCAACTGCATATTCGTTGGCAGCATTAAATATTGTAGGCATATTGCCACCTTTGACACCTGCTTCGTAAGCAAGTCTGAGGCCTGCAAAATTTTCCCTGTCAGGTGCCTCAAAATCTATTTTTCCCAGTTTATAAAAGTCAAGTCTGTCACCGGGCATATATCTTCTCTCAGGATAGTAAAGTGCATACTGTATAGGAAGTCTCATATCAGGGCAGCCAAGCTGTGCTATTATTCCGCCGTCTACGAACTGCACCATAGAATGTATTATGCTCTGTGGCTGTACTATAATCTGGACATCATCCATGCCCACATCAAAAAGCCATCTTGCTTCCATAACCTCAAGGCCTTTATTAACCATGGTAGCCGAATCAATGGTTATCTTATGTCCCATTGACCAGTTTGGATGTTTCAGGGCATCCTCAAGCTTTACGTCCTGCATCTGTTCTCTTGTGTATCCTCTGAATGGTCCACCGGATGCCGTAAGTAAAATCTTATCAATAGTTCTTCTGTCTTCGCCGTTCAAAGACTGGAATATGGCACTGTGTTCACTGTCAACAGGTAAAATTCTCACATTATATTCCCTTGCAAGGGGCATAATAATATGTCCGGCAGTTACAAGAGTTTCTTTGTTGGCAAGGGCAATATCATGTCCTGTCTTTATAGCTTCAATAGTAGGTATTATACCAATCATGCCAACTATTGCTGTCACAACTATTTCAGCTTTATCATAAGTCGCGACTCTGATAAGTCCTTCCATTCCATAGCACACTTCGTAATCAATATCAGGTGTCAGAAGCCTTAATTCATTTATGCTTTTTTCCTCTGCTACGCAAACAAGCTTTGGCCTGAACTCCCTTACCTGTTCTGCCAAAGCTTTGATATTGTGTCCTGCTGCAATAGCATGGACCTTAATGTCATTATTATCACGAACTACCTGAAGGGTCTGGGTTCCGATAGAACCCGTTGACCCTAAAATAGCAATATTTTTCATACTAATCATCCTTTTAATAGTGGAAGTAAAATAACCGCACTTATATATACAACCGGAGCCACAAAAATCATACTGTCAAATCTGTCAAGTATTCCTCCATGTCCCGGAATAAGATTGCTGTAATCTTTAACGTCATAATTTCGTTTAATTGCGGATGCAGCCAGATCGCCGAATATTGAAATAAAAGAACCTAATACGCAGATTACCGCAAATGCCGGCCACAGTCTTTCATTGTAATAGTTACCCAGAACAAGTCCGTATACCACACCTACGATAGTTGCCCCAAGGATTCCTCCTATAGCACCTTCGACTGATTTTTTAGGACTTAAGTGGGGAACAAGTTTATGTTTACCAAGATTAACTCCTGTAAAGTAAGCGAATGTATCTGCAATCCATGAACATACAAATACCAATATAAATA
>OJOI01001939.1_pt1 | contig 10792 bp, 10 predicted proteins | sample 1598061 | NCBI WGS metagenome assembly OJOI01 (sample SAMN01915224, study PRJEB22387) | human gut metagenome | isolation source: stool | host: Homo sapiens | place: USA
AAATGTGTCGCCGTGCTGATTCCTGCCGTTCCGCCGCCGATGATGACTACTTTCATTTTTTATCCTTTTAATAGGGTTGCCGATGCCCGTATAAATATTTACTGATATACTTTTTTTAAGGGTTTGACGTACGATATTTCATATATTTTTCTTGACTCTCTGAGAAATATCTTATATAAAGCAACCAAATTTGAGTAAATTTTTCACCTTGAACGTAGGAAAAGTTTATATACTCCAAGGAGTACCGCCAGTCAGCGAGGGTTCGCACACTGGCGTGCAATAGTATGTAGGTACTTGCCTCAAAACCGGTGCACAACAGCATCGCGAAAAATGGGCAGAGAGTTGAAACAAACCTGTTCAAGGCACAAGGCAGAGGCAAGAAAGGAGAAAACAACGTGGGTTTGGGCCGGTTGCCAAGGCAGCAGATGTTCGCCCGCGTCGTATGCGATGTTTGAAGCGCTGAGCGATAAAATAACTTCGGTTTTCAATAAGATAACTTCTCGCGGTGTGCTTACCGAGGAGGATATCAACGCAGCTCTGCGCGAAATCCGCATCGCTTTGCTTGAGGCCGACGTCGCGCTGCCGGTGGTTAAAGATTTTATTGCCCATGTTAAGGAGCAGGCCCTTGGCGAGAAAGTCGTCCGCTCCATTCAGCCCGGCCAAATGGTTGTTAAAATCGTTCATGACGAGTTGGTCAGAACTTTGGGCAGCGAGGCTGTCGAGCTGAATTTGAATGCGCCGGCACCGGTTTGCATCCTGATGGTGGGGTTGCAGGGTTCGGGTAAAACCACTTCTGCGGCAAAATTGGCCAAGCGGTTGAAAGACCGTCGCAAGAAAAAAGTGTTGTTGGTCTCGCTGGATATCTACCGGCCGGCTGCACAGGAACAGTTGGCGCAGCTGGGAAGCCAGATAGGCATTGCCGCACTGCCGATTGTCAGCGGCGAAAAACCGGCGGCAACAACCAGACGGGCGCTTGAAGAAGGACGCCGCGGCGGATATGACGTCATTATTCTGGACTCAGCCGGACGCCTGCACATTGACCGCGAGCTTATGGACGAAGTCGTAGAAGTCAAAAAGATTGCCGAACCTGCGGAAGTCCTGCTGGTTGCCGATGCAATGATTGGTCAGGATGCCTGTAACGTAGCCAAGGAGTTTCAGGAGCAGGTCGGCGTAAGCGGCCTTGTTCTGACCCGTATTGACGGTTCTGCCCGTGCCGGTGCCGCGCTGTCGATGAAAATGGTTGCCGGCGTGCCGATTAAGTTTCTCGGAACCGGTGAAAAGATTGATGAGTTTGAGGAGTTTCATCCCGACCGTCTCGCCGGCCGCATTTTGGGGCAGGGCGATGTCGTTTCTCTGGTCGAAAAGGCCATGGAAACCGTCGACCGGGAAGAAGCCGAAAAAATGGCCGGCAAAATGATGAAAGGCAAATTTGACCTGGAAGATATGCTGAGCCAGTTGAAACAGGTTCAAAAATTAGGCTCGCTGGGCAGCATTTTAGGAATGATTCCCGGCTTGTCTAAAATCAAAAATCAAATTGAAGCGGCTGGTGTCGGTGATAATTTGATTAAAAAACAAGAGGCGATTATTCTTTCCATGACCAAACAGGAGAGAAGAAATCCCGACGTCATCAAAGCCTCCCGCAAAAAACGTATTGCGGCGGGTGCCGGTGTCGAAGTTCATGAAGTCAACAAACTGCTCAAGTCTTATGAGCAAATGTCGACCATGATGAAAAAAATGGGCAAAATGGGCGGACTGAAAGGAATGCCCGGTTCTGCTTTGTTAAATAAATCTCCGTTTGGTAATATGCTGGGCGGAAAGGGTGGAAAATTTCCGTTCTAGCGGCGGGAGTTTTAATTGTTAAACTAAACAGGCCCTGGCATCAGGGCGGCTAAAGAAAGGAAAATAAATGTCAGTACGTATCAGACTGTCTCGTGGTGGTTCTAAAAAACGTCCGTTTTACAAAGTCGTAGCAGCCGATCAGAGAGCTCCTCGCGACGGTCGTTTTATCGAAAGATTGGGTTCTTACAACCCGATGCTTCCGAAAGATCATGCAGATAGATTCACTGTTGATGAAGAAAGAGTAAAATATTGGTTGTCTCAGGGTGCCGAGCCGACTGAAAGAATGGCTAAAATGCTTTCTGCTCTGGGTCTCGTCAACAAACCGGCTCTGCGCGAACAGCCGAGCAAATCTGCTCCTAAAGCTAAGGCTCAAGAGAGATTAAAGGAAAAAGAAGAGAAGGCTAAGGCTGCTGCCGAAGCTGCTAATGCTCCTGCAGAAGAAGCTTCTGCCGAATAAGTAACGTTACTTCGAAAAAAGGACTTGAAATGAGCCGGGAAGAAAGAGTTTGTTTGGGAGCCGTTGTCGGTGTCCACGGAATCAGGGGTGAAGTTAAAGTCAAAAGCTTTACCGAAATTGACCGTGACCTCGGCAAATACGGCGACCTGGAAAACGAAGATGCTTCTCGCCGGTTCACTGTCAAGGTTGTCGGACATTCCAAAGACCTGTTGCGGGTAAAAATCCGGGGCGTTGACGATCGAAATACGGCCGAAACCCTTATCGGTACCGGTTTGTATATCAGCCGGACACTGCTGCCGGAGCTGGCGGAAGAAGAGTATTACCACGCCGACCTTATCGGTTTGGAAGCTCGGAGTACTGCCGGAGATAAACTTGGAGAAGTTAATGCCGTTTATAATTTTGGTGCTGGTGATTTAATTGAAATCAAAATGACGGACGGAAACCTCGAAATGTTGCCTTTCACCAGACAATATGTTCCGACGGTAAGTATTAAAGATGGATTTATTATTGTTCAGATGATTCAGTTTGCTGAAGATGAAATGCAAGGAGAAAACGTTGAAGGTTAAGGTTTTCACTATTTTTCCGGAGTTGTTTCCGGGATTTTTGGGACATTCCTTAACCGGCAGGGCCTTGGAACAGGGTTTATGGTCTTGCGAGGCGGTCAACATCCGGGATTATGCTTTCGACAAGCATGGTTCGGTAGACGATACTCCCTGCGGCGGCGGTGCCGGCATGGTTATGCGGGCAGATGTTCTCGGAGCGGCTCTTAAAGCCGAATATTCCGGAGGTCGTCTGCTTAACATGAGCCCGCGCGGCAGGCCTTTGACTCAGTCGTTGGTCAAAGAGCTGGCAAGGGAGCCTCAGCTAACGGTAATATGCAGCCGTTTTGAGGGAATAGACCAGCGGGTGCTGGATGCTTATACCGTTGAGGACGTGAGCATCGGCGACTACATCCTGACCGGAGGCGAGCAGGCCGCGCAGATTATGCTTGATGCCGTTATTCGTTTGCTTCCCGGCGTTTTGGGCAATGCAGAATCAATTGAACATGAGAGTTTTGAGGATTTTCTTTTGGAGCATCCGCAATACACCCGCCCGGTAGAATGGGAGGGACGTGCTGTTCCCGAAGTCCTGATGAGCGGCCACCATCTTAATATTGCCAAGTGGCGGCGGCAGAAGTCCGAAGAAGTAACACAAGCCAACCGGCCTGACCTCTGGAAAAAATATCTTGATTCTAAGCGGGTTTAGGTATAAAAGTTTAAGAAAATAATTTAATAAAGGGTAAAACTGATGAACATTATTGAAAATATTGAAAAAGAGCAGATTTCTAAGCTCACTGAAGGCAAAAACGTTCCTAGTTTTAAGCCTGGCGATACTTTAAGAGTTCACACCAAAGTTAAGGAAGGTGACAGAGAACGTATCCAGGTTTATGAAGGTGTTTGCATTGCGCGTAAGAATGACGGCTTGAACTCTTCTTTCACGGTTAGAAAAATTTCTTTCGGTGAAGGCGTTGAGCGTGTATTCCCGCTGTATTCTCCGAATGTAGCCAAAATTGAAGTTTCTCGTATCGGTAAAATCCGTCGTGCAAAACTGTACTTCCTGCGTGCATTGCGTGGTCGTTCAGCTCGTATTGCCGACGATTTGACTGCAGCAGCCAAGGCTCGCGAAGAAGCAGCTTCTTCTTCCGAGAACAACTAAGCTTCTGGGAAATTTATAAAAGAAAACACCCTCCGGCTATTACGGAGGGTGTTTTTTTATAATTTGCTTGAAATGATGTTTGCAATTATTTAAATCAGAAAAATCTACAGATAAATTATTATAAAACTCAATAAGATAACAAAAATTTCTGTCCACCCTGCACAAATAACTATTTACTCTCTTTTTGTTTTTTGTTATAATAAGAACTGAACCTGTGGGTTCCGGTATTAATTATTTAACAAAGGACGGTGTGACATGAAGTATTTCAAATTTGTTTGTTATTCTCTGTTATTGATGTTGTTATTCAATACCAGTTCTCTTTATACCGCACCGCCTTTGGAAGACCACACACTACACACACCACTGTCGTTAATGCCGGAACCCCTCTCCGGGTCTCGCGACACCTTCTCACTTGCCGCAACCTGGTGGCTCCCCGATTGGCAGGGTGGTCAGGGAACCAGAGGTTCTGACGACGACGGCGGCGGGGGTGTAGAGGGAGAATGCGAAACTTATGGATTCGTCACGGAATGTCCCCCTCCCAAAACTTCCGGGGGTTTAACCTATCCTTTAAGCGGGTTAACCTGCCACAAGTCATGCTCTTGCTCTGAGGAATTCAAATACAATTCTTCTAACTGCTCGGGAAACTATAAGCTTTCCGGCAGTTCCTGTGACGGGAAGTACAATGCCTGCGTTTGTAAAGACGAATTCAGGTATGATTCTTCCAACTGTAACGGCGAAAATAAACTCGGCGGAGAAATATGCAACGGAAAATACAACTCTTGTACTCTTCGCCCCGAATGTACCGTCTCCTCTAAAGACTGTACATATGGCTGTGCCGAATACAACTCCTGTGACCGCTGCATTTCCTGCAACGGAAACCCCGACTGTGACGTTTCCGACAAGTCTTGTACCTATGGCTGTGCATCTTACAACAGTTGTTCGAAGTGTACCTCCTGTAAAGACAACCCGGATTGCAGTGCGACGGCGGTTTCCTGTGACTACGGATGTGCCTCGACCAACTCCTGCGGTATCTGCACCTCTTGTTCGGGCAACCCTGACTGCGACGTAACCGACAAATCCTGCGATTACGGTTGCGCGGCAACCAATTCCTGCGGTAAGTGTACATCCTGCAAGTCTTGCACCCCGTCGGCAAACGAGACCGGCTGTACCTATGGGACGGAATCCTGTTCCGACGGCTGCGGCGGTACCAGACTGTGCTGTAAAGGGCATACCCACAGTTATAGCTGTCCCAGCGGGTACCAGTCTTCAAGCTGTTCGTCCTCTCAAGTTCAGACTGGGACAACTTCCAAAGTTTGCTCTTGCGGTGCTGCTTCCGGCACCTGCTACTCCTGCCGTGCCAAGACTTGTAGTGACGATCCTTGTATGAACGGATGCTACACCAATATCGGCTGTACTTATGGATGCAAAACAACCAATTCCTGCGGTGGTTGCGAAGTATGCTATACGTATGAAGAAGATACTTGTATAGGCTTGACAGGAAGTCCTGATTGCGAGCAAATAAACGGTTATCTTTGCACAGGAACGGTAATGACCTGCGGAGGAAAAAAATGTTGTTGTCCGACAGGGCAGTGCTATGACAATCGAGGTTATAATATGTGTGACTGTGCATTGGATGGAGGAATGATGTAAAAAGCAACTGAGACAGGCCATAAGGCCGAACTAAGAAAGCCTGAAGATATACTTCAGGCTTTCTTTTTATTCGTCCGTTGTTTACCAAAACAAAGTTAGTGATAGGTTCTTATCAAACTGCTTAAAATTCCCTGAACTCTGACGCGGGATGCGGGAAAACGGCGAATTTGGTAGTTATCATTTTTGGGAATAAGCAGAACCTCGCCGTTTTCTTTCTTTATTTCTTTCAAGGTTGCTTCGCTTTCATCCACCAAGGCAACAACAATATCACCATTGTTGGCAGTATCGGCTTTTTTGATAATAACGGTATCCCCGTCCATTATTCCGATGTTAACCATAGAATCCCCTTCCACGGTCAAGGCATAGTACTGTCCGCGGCTGACCATATCATAAGGAACCGAAAACCGTTCGCTTTCATTTGCAATCGCTTCAATAGGCGTTCCCGCCGCAATTTTGCCGTACAGCGGTATTTCCACCATTCCGTTATGCAAAGCTTCTTCCCGTTTTTTCTCCTCTTCAAGGATAGAGCTGGGCTTGAGCTTCGGCAGGCGCAAAACCTCCAGCGCCCGAGCCTTGTGAGGCAGTTTTTTCAGGAAATTCCGCTCGACCAAAGCCTCTATCAGAGCGTGAATCCCGGACTTTGACTTGAGGTTGACGGCTTCTTTCATCTCATCAAAAGAAGGACAGCAACCGGTTTCTTTAGTAACTTTATTGATAAACATCAAAAGTTTGTATTGCTTTTCGGTGAGCATATTTTCCCCAATAAAAAAGTAGAACACTTACATATCAAATGTTCTACTTTAGTTCTTTTGCGATGTCAAGCGATTATCTCGAAAGCTGTTTGCTTTTTTTGGCTTTAACCAGTTCGGGCACTTTGACCACATTTATTTTTTCCAGCCGCGGCGGAAGTTTGGAATTCTCCTGCAAAAGCTTTCCGGCGGCAACCGGTTTGAAGGAGACCATTTTCCGAGGTGCGTTTTGCGCAATTTCCTGAGCCTGTTCCCAAGTCAGGGTTCCGTTTTGATTAAACGGCAGCGTTTTCAGGTAATTTTCAAACAACTGCGGCTGTTTCAAAACCAACGAGAGCTCGCGCATCGTGGTAACCGAATGCTTTTCCTGCCAGTGTTCCTTGGCAAACTTATAGGCATTGATGCCGGACCCCTCGGCAAACACGGAAGGGAAACGCCGTTTCATTTTTTCCACAAAGCTCAAGGAATTAATGTCTGAGGGTTTAAGGCCTTTCAGTTCGGTTGCAATTCCCGAGAAGCCGCCTTTGATATGTTTGGCCAAAAACATCCCCCAGATTGCGGGATTAATTTGTTCCGGCCGTATCCCTTGCTGCTGCAAGACTTCTTTTATCCGGCGCAGTCCGCTCTCATCAAAGGTGCAATAAACTTCACTGGCATAATCCCGTTGCAGCCGCAACATCTGCGAACTGTTGTCTGCGCCTTCCCTGATGAAAATCTGCTTATAATCCGGCTTGAGGAAAGAAACCAAACGGCTCCGGGCCCGCATACGGTTATGATAGGCCAGATATCCCTGTTTTTTGAAGTCTTCGTTAAAGGCTTTTACAGCCTGTTCAAAGCCGGCGCCTTTATTAAAAAACTTATCGGCCAAATCGGCAAACTGAGACTGCTGCAAGGCATAAATCGCCATATTTTCGGCATTAAAACGGTTAAACTGCAAGGAGCCGTAAAAGGTTCTGGCTACGCCCACCGGGTTGGCTTCGTTGCCGACTTCGCGCTTATAGGAACAATCCCACAGGGAATAACGGGTAACGCCGGCATATTCGCGCACTTCGCGCCGGCCTTCATATGCTTTGTTTTCAAATTCGTAAATCGGTTTAGCGCTGCCGGATTTGGCAATGTTTACGGCTTTAGGCACGACACGGATTGCACCGGCGTTGTACCCTGACGCAGTATGAGAATCCGAACCGGGGACAGCGCCGGCGGCCGATGCCGTTCCTCCGAGCGCAGCCGAAAAAAATGCCAGCTTCATCAAATTAAGTCTGGCCCGCTCGCGAATGTCTTTCAAATGTTGAACAAGTTCCTCTTTTTTCATTTCATATCTCTTTGAATAATCATTATTTCTCTTCCTTATTAATCGATTCTTATTATAGTGTTTTCCGTGATAAAAATAAAGAGTTAAAATCAAAAAACTTGAATTATTTGTTGAAAAAAATTTTGCTTTGTTTATAGTTGGAACTAATTGTGTTTTAAAATTGATTTTAGGAAAAAAAATGGCTACCGAAACAAACATTCACCGCGAAGCCCGCCTGGCAAAATTAAAGACCCTTCAGGAGCGAGGCTACAACCCCTACCCTTACAGTTTTCACCCGACCGCATATGCCGCAGATTTGCAGGAAAAATATAAAGATCTGGAAGCCGGCACCGATACGGAAGACCGGGTTACAATCGCCGGACGCGCCATGGCCGTACGCAACAACGGTATGTTTATAGACGTCAAAGACTCTACCGGCAAAATTCAGGCATTCTGCCACAAAAACCACTTGAGCGAGGATGAACTCGAGCGTTTGAAATGTCTTGACGTCGGCGATATTGTCGGTATAAGCGGGTATGTAAGAAGAACGCCGCGCGGAGAACTTTCAATTGCCGCCGAGAAATTTGACATCATTTCAAAATCTTTGCAGCCGCTGCCGGAAAAATTCCACGGCCTGACGGACGTTGAGGCTCGTTATCGTCAGCGTTACGTTGATTTTATCATGAACGACGAAAGCCGTGAAATCTACAAAAAGCGTTGTGAAATCACCTCTGCCATCCGCCGTTATTTTGAAGCTCACAACTTTTTGGAAGTCGAAACGCCGATGCTTCATCCGATTATGGGCGGCGCCAATGCCAAACCGTTTATCACGCATCATAACACGCTGGATATGGACTTGTATTTGCGCATTGCTCCGGAGCTGTATCTCAAAAAGCTGGTCGTCGGCGGTTTTGAGCGCGTTTTTGAAATCGGACGCAACTTCCGCAACGAAGGCATTGACAAGAGCCATAACCCGGAATTTACCGCTCTGGAAGCTTATCAGGCCTATGCAGACTATAACACCATGGCGGATTTGATTCCCGACCTGATTGCTTATGTGGCCAAAAGCGTCCTGGGAACGACCGTAATCAAAGTCGGCGAAAACGAAATCGACTTGGGTCAGCCATTTGTCCGCAAATCAATGATTGAACTGGTAAAAGAATATACCGGGCTTGATTTTATGGAAGCTGACACATTGGAAAAAGCCAAGGAAATGGCAAAATCAGCCGGTGTTGACGCCGATGCCTGCATTTCCTGGGGTAAAGTGATTTCAGAAGTATTTGACGCCAGAGTAGAAGAGCACCTGATTCAGCCGACTCTGGTTATGGATATGCCTCGCGACATTTCTCCGCTTGCCAAAACTCACCGCAGCAACCCGCGTCTGGTTGAGCATTTTGACGCCTATGTTGCCGGAATGGAAATGGGCTGCGCCTATTCCGAACTTTCTAATCCGCTGGAGCAAAGAGAGCGTTTTGAAGCACAATGCGCGGACCGGGAAGCCGGAGACGACGAAGCCCAGATGTTAGACGAAGACTTTATTAATGCGCTGGAAAACGGCTTTCCTCCCTCTGGGGGCATGGGCATGGGCATTGACCGTCTGGCCATCCTGCTGACCGGATCGGCCACCATTCGCGACGTTATCGCTTTTCCGACCTTGCGCAAGAAAGACTAAAAGTGTTTGACAACAACCGGCATATGCAGCGACTGCAAACTCTGCTGAAAAAGGCATATATCGCTTTTCAGAAAAGTGTTTATGCAGGTACGGCGGCTGCCGGTTGTTTTTTAGTCTATCACGGATATTTACTGAGCCAACTTAAACAAATTCTGCCGGACAATGAACAGGCGGAAAGAGAAATTACGGTCGGCGAAGAAAAGCCCAAACTCAGTTTTGAAGACTACTGCCGACTGAATCCAATCAGTACCTGTTGGGACAACAGCGAAGCAACCGATTTTTTGTATCAGGACAACGAACATATCGCGGTTATGGAACCGGAGCAGGTTAACCCTGAGCTTTTGGAAGAAGCATTAAGCGACCATCCGGCGAAGCTGAGAAAACTTGCTGAAGTCATTGAACGGACGGTAAATTCGGAAACCGCCAAGCACAATCAACAGCTTTTTGCCGAAATGGAACGTCTCAACCAGTCGATTTTGGACCGCTTGTATGAAGAAGAACTGCCGGAAAACATTATCGACGAAGAGCCTGACAACGAATTTACCCATATCAACAACAAAAAAATCAAAGACATTAAATTTCTCCCCTATAAAAAACCTTATTACTTCGGCCCGCAGCCGGTTATTGCCATCGTCATCGACGATATGGGAATCAGTCAGAAAAGAACCCGGGACATTTCTTCTTTAGCGGCACCGCTGACGGCATCGTTTCTGACCTACGGAAGCAATCTTGCAGCACAGGTTAAAAACTCGCAGGATTCCGGACAGGAAATAATGATTCACGTTCCGATGGAAGCTCAAAAAAACGTCGATACGGCACCTGACGTTTTGACAACCCGGATGAGCGAGGAAGAAATACAGGAACGGTTGAAAATTATGCTGGAAAAATTTGAAAACGTCCGCGGCATAAACAATCATATGGGCAGCAAGCTGACCGAAGACGAAAAAAGGATGGAAGCGGTTATGCAGGTTTTGAAAAAAGAAGGTCTGTTTTTCCTAGATTCAAAAACTTCGCCTAAATCCCGAGCGAAAGAGGCTGCCGTCAATCAAAACGTCGCATACGCCCATCGACACGTTTTTCTCGACAATAACAATAATAAAAAATATATCCTCAACCAATTGGCCCAGACTGAACGCCTGGCCCGCAAAAACGGTTATGCAATTGCTATCGGGCATCCGAAGTCGCAAACTTTTGCCGCCTTGAGGGAATGGCTGCCTCAACTGCCGGAGAAAAATCTTAAACTGGTTCATTTAAGCGACATTGTGACAGTTTTGAATCCGCAATTAATGAAAACGGCTGAAAATTAAATTTGTCTTTACAATAAGCCACAGAAAAACAAGCAGCAAAAGCATTTGCCGGCGGAAAATACAAAAAACTCCTCAAATACCAGCCGCCGCCGGGCCTCCTCCCACTGGTCCGCCCGGACCTGGAGCAGGCCG
>OJOI01001950.1_pt1 | contig 10759 bp, 10 predicted proteins | sample 1598061 | NCBI WGS metagenome assembly OJOI01 (sample SAMN01915224, study PRJEB22387) | human gut metagenome | isolation source: stool | host: Homo sapiens | place: USA
TGTGGGCCACTTCCGCCCGGATCAGAACATCCTGATGCACTCGGTGATGTACCGCACCGAGGTGCTGCGCAAGTGCGGCATGGTGCTGCCCAAGCATACCTTCTATGTGGACAACATCTTTGTCTACCAGCCCCTGCCCTACGTCAAGAGCATGTACTACATGGATCTGGATCTGTACCGCTACTTCATTGGCCGTGCCGACCAGAGCGTGAACGAGAGCATCATGGTCAAGCGGGTGGATCAGCAGCTGCGGGTCACCCGGCACATGATCGACTGTCAGGATCTGGATGAGCTGAAGGATCAGAAACGTCTGCACGCCTACATGGTGCACTATCTGTCCGTGATGATGGCCGTGAGTGACATCTTCCTGCTGCTGGACGGCAGCGACGAGGCAAAGGCCAAGCGCACCGGGCTGTGGCAGTACCTCAAGGACCACGTAAGCACCGGCGTTTACCGCGCCGTACGCTACAATCTGGGCGGTCTGACCGACCTGAAGTTCCCCGGCGGCGACAAGCTCACTCTGGGCGTGTACCGCCAGCTGCGCAAGATCTTCAAGTTCAACTGATTCTTTGGAATTTACTCCTTCCGTCACGTCTTACGCCGTGCCAGTTCCCTCAAAGAGGGAGATAGCATCTCGCAGCGATGACGGAAGGAGTTTCTTTTATTTGCCCGACCGGAGCTCTTTGCCGGGGCTCCATATTCCGGTTGCTTTTTGTCTGGGCGGATAGTATATTGGACGTATCTGCGTTTTTTCTGGCTGCGCTGCGTTTTCCCTTTTCGTTCTTTCCTTTCGCACGCAGCCGCTGGAGAGATCCGTCCCGAGGGACGCACCTGCGCCCGTGTGGAGAACAAGCCGGAAGAAGTTGCACAAAAGGTTGTTTTTTGTCGAAATGTCACGCAATCATTGACGAACCCTGTTATTTTTTGTATACTGAGCATAGCGCTACTGGAACAATTTTCCTATTGTGTCACAGACTGGCTATCACAGGAAAAGGATAAAGGAGAATGGAATACTATGAAAAGTACCGGAATTGTCCGCGGCATCGATGCGCTGGGCCGCATCGTTCTGCCCAAGGAGCTGCGCACCAGTATGCATCTGGACACTGACACCAAGCTGGAGATCTTTGTGGATGGCGACTCCATCGTGCTCAAAAAGCATCGGCCCGCCGGCAGCTGCGATTTCTGCGGCGAGGTGGATGAGTCTTCGGTGCAGTTTGCGGGCTACTGCATCTGCCCGGCCTGCCGCCGCAAGATCGGTGCACTGTAAAACACACAAAAAGGAGGCTCTGCTATGAGCCAGATGATCGATTTCACCGTCCCGTCCACTGTGCCGGGGCGGACTTTGCATGCCTTCCGCTGTGTGCCGGATGGTGAAGTAAAGGCGGTTCTGCAGCTGTCCCACGGCATGGTGGAATTTATTGACCGCTACAAGCCGCTGGCGGAATATCTGGCCGGGCGGGGCATCCTTGTTACCGGCCACGCCCATTTGGGCCACGGCGGCTCCATCCGCACCAAAGCGGACTACGGCTACTTTGCCGAGCCGGACGGTAACCGCGCCGTTCTGGCCGACCTGCACGCCATGACCGTGCGCACCAAAGAGCTGTACCCGGGCGTGCCTTATTTCCTGCTGGGGCACAGCATGGGTTCGTTCTATGCCCGGCAGTATTTGTGCGAATACGGCCATGAGCTGGACGGAGCCATCATCATGGGCACCGGCTTCCAGCCCAAGGCACTGGTGCAGTTTGCCAAAACCCTCTGCCGGGTGCTGGCGGTCTTTCATGGCTGGCAGTACCGCAGCAAGTTCGTGGCCAACATGTCCTTTATGGGCTACAACAAAGGGCTGGAGGGCCGCACCACCCACGACTGGCTCAACCGCGATCAGGCCGAGGTGGACAAATATCTGGCCGACGAACGCTGCACCTTTACCTTTACGCTGAACGCCTACTACAGCATGTTCAGCGGCATCCTGCGCCTGCACGACCCGGCGTTCCTTGCAAAAATGCCCAAAGACCTGCCGCTGCTGTTCTTGGCTGGCGATGCCGACCCGGTGGGCGAACAGGGCAAGGGCGTGCAGCACGCCATCCAGAGCCTGAAAGATGCCGGTGTGCAGAACATTGAATGCAAGCTGTACCCCGGTGCCCGGCATGAACTGCTGGTGGAAACGAACCATCAGGAAGTGTTTGAAGATATCGGCAGCTGGCTGGAAAAGCATCTTGCCTGATCTGCCGCATCCGTTTTACCGTCATTCTGAGGAATGGCGGTACTTTTTGCCCTAATGGCTGGCGGCACTTTTGCCAGCCTGACCGGCAAAAATGCCCGACACTGAAAGTTTTCCCGATTGCTGAAAAAGTCCCCGGAACCAGCGTTCCGGGGACTTTCTGCGTTTATTTTCAGTTATGCTGTTATGCTTTCTTGGGTGCGATCCAGCCGTCGATCACATTTACCAGTGCCTTGCCGCGGCGGCCCAGAAGCTTGGGCAGCAGGACACGGGCCATGGCCCACACACCGGCAAAGTTGTACAGGATGATCAGCGCCGTGATGATTCCGGTCCACAGGCCATAGAGCGGCGTTTCGGCCAGCAGCCCAAAGGCTTCGATCACCAGCGCGGCGGCGTTCGCCAGCACGCGGCCCGGATGTACCTGCATCCCGATCATGCGGTGGGCATCGATGGCACGCAGGGTGAACACCAGCGCAAGGCCAAGGAAGGACGCATAGGTAGCGCCCACCGGCCCCCACCACTTGATGAAGAAGTAGTTCATGAGGCAGTTGCTGATGGCACCGGCCATCATGGTGACCATGCTGCGCTGGGACTTCTTATTCACGACATAGACGCTGTTCATGAACTGGTTGAAGCAGCTGCAGGTAGACGCCAGCACGAGGAACGGCACGAAGTGCCATGCGTAATAGTAGTTGGACTTCATGACGTGCATGACCGGGCGGCAGAGCCAGATGATGCCCGCTGCACAGCAGAACAGCACGCTGGAATAGGTGCGGAAGATCTGGGTAAAGAACTTGGCTCTCCCCTCTTCCTCGGTGACAGCTGACAGCTGCCATGCGTCGTAGAAGATAAGGCCCAGCGTCGTGAGGATGGTGGGCAGGAAGTAGCCGGTGGAGAGCAGACCGCTCCATGCGTCGCCGCTGTGGCCGTCGAGGCCGTCGCACATCTCACGCACAAAGAACAAATCGGAGGCGTTGATGATCCAGAAGCTTATCTGAGCTGGTATCATAGGCAGCGAGAAGTGGAGCATCTGCTTCCAGAGGGTCTTGTTGATGCCCTTCAGCTCGATGAAATCCCAGAGTTTGCCGGTGAACATCAGGAAGAGCACGCTCACGAAGTCGCCGCTGATGATGGCCAGCAGATAGCCGTTGGCCCCCCACTTGAAGCCCACCAGATAGAGCACATAAAACGCCATGGTCGCCACGGTGCAGAGCACACCGTCCACGGCCACCAGCTTGTTCCACTGGCGGCTGCGCACGAACTGGGTGCAGAGGGTGCGCAGGCAGCTCATCAGGACGTAAATATAAATGAGCAGGCCGTACTGGGCCATATCGGGCAAAAACTGCGCCACCGGCCAGCAGAGCACGAGGATGCCGAAGCCGCCGAGGATGGTGAGCAGGCCGTTGGTGAACACCTGCTTTTCGCTGTTGCCCTTGTCGAGGCCGAAGCGGATGATGGCGTTGGACATACCCATCGACACAAAGGGGATGAGCAGGTTGGCGTACTGGCTCAAAATCTTCGACAGGCCGAGGTCGGAAATCTCGGTCATCGCGTACGTCAGGAACGGCTGGACGATGAGCGTCAGCAGCTTGGACGAAAAGCTGCTGATGGCAAAGATGATGGTGTTGCCGGCGAGCTTCGAATATTTATCGCCGCCGGAGGTCTTTTCGCTTTCCAAAAGATTTTCTCTCCTATTTTAATAAATCCCGCCGGGCTTTCCAGTCCGGCATCAGCTTCGCCACTTCGGCCCAGAAAGCTGGGCTGTGGTTGGGCTGCAAAAAGTGGCAGTACTCATGCACTACCACATAGATCTGTGCCGCCTCGGGCATATTGTAGAGCTGGAGCGCGAAGGTGATCTGACGCTTCGCCATATGGCAGACGCCCCAGCGGCTGGTCATGCTGCGCACTTTGATGGTGGGCTTCTGCCCGCCCAGCACCCCGGCAAAGGCCGGGTAGACCTTGTCGCTCATGGCCGTGAAGTGGGCCAGGGCGGCCGCCTTGTCGGGCAGTTCCTCCTGCCGCTTTTCGCGGGCGGCCTGCCGGGCCTGTGCAGCCCGTATCCACTCCGCCTCGGCGATGACGTAGGCGTCAGCCGCTTCCAGCGTCGTGCGCAGGGGGATGCTGAGAGCCACGGTGCCGTCCCGCCGGACGTGGAGGTTGAGCCGCTTGACCCGCCCCCGCGTCAGCTCATAGGGGATGCCCCCGGCCGCCCGCAGCATCACGCGCTCTTTTTGCATCTGCGCAGCTCCGCAAGGGGCAGCTGAGACAGCACGACGGCGGCGAAGATGAGGGTGCAGCCTGCGCTCTCCCGCATCGAAAGGTTCTGGCCCAGCAGCAACCAGCCGCCCAGCGCACTGAATACGCTTTCCAAACACATGATAAGGCTGGCGATGGCGGGGTTCAAATCTTTCTGGCCCAGGATTTGAAGCGTATAGCCCGCGCCGCTGGACATAACGCCGCAGTAGACCACAGGCAGAAAGTTTGCGCCGTACTCTGCCAGCGTGGGCGTCTCGAAGATCAGCGCCGCCGCAGAGCTCTCCACAGCCACCACGATGAACTGGATGAGGCTCAGCCGCACACCGTCCACAAGCGGCGAAAAGTGGTCGATGGACATGATCTGGAAGCTGAACAGCACGGCGCAGCTGAGAAGTATCCAGTCGCTGGTCTCAATGCCGCCGAAGCCGTTCTTCATGCAGAGCATATACAGGCCCGCCACGGCGATGACCATGCTGACCCAGAGCTGAGCGCTGCCCTTCCGGCCCAGAAAGAGGCCGAACACCGGCACCATCACAACGTACATGGCCGTCAGGAACGCGGCCTTGGCCGTGGACGGGTTGATGGTGATGCCGATCTGCTGAGCCGCTGAGGCCGCGAACAGGAAGGTGCCGCAGACGAGGCCCGCCACCAGCAGGGTCTTTCGCTCCGATTTCTCCTTCGGCCAGCCGTAGGGCTGGCCCTGTTTTTTGCGCACGGCGTCGAAAGCGAACATGGTAGGGATCAGCACGAGGACAGCCAGCCAGCTGCGCCCTGCGAGGAAGGAATAGGCCCCCATGCCGGAGCCTGCGCTCTGGGCTACGAAAGCCGTACCCCAGATAAAGGCGCAGAGCATCAGCATGAGCGAATGTTTGGTCTGTGTCTTCATCCTATGCCCTCCACTTTGAGTCCGCCGTAAAGGTAGTAGCGGCTGGAATCGTAGGAGATGGTCAGACGGTAGCTGGCCGCCGGGTCCAGCCCTGAGATGACGCAGCGGTAGTTCTGACCGTCGGTCTTGATATAATAGGTGCTTCCGTTGACGTACTGTGCGCCGCCGGCCACCTTCTGCCAGACGGACACCTTGTACCGCTGGGTACCCTCGGCGGTGCCGTAGCCGGTGATGGTCAGGCTGCCGCCCGGGACGGTGAAGTAATCGGTCTGGCGGCTCCAGATGCCGTTGAACACGAGGTTCAGGCTCCCGTTCACCGCCGCCGAGGCATACTTGGCCGAGGCGTCAGCAATGCCCTCGAGGTTCAGCGGGTCGCTGGTCAGTTCGGCCCAGCGGGTGCTGTCCTCTTCCTGCACCTCATTGTCCGCGCTGTTCTTCATGTCCAGCACAGTCTTGACGCCGGACGCAGCCACAAGCAGTACCAGCACCGCCACGACGAGCAGGACGATTCGCTTTATCTTTTTCATGATCTTTTATCCTCAAATTTTGTTTTAACACGAGGTTTTACACGATTTATATAGTATACCGCATTTTGCTTTTCCATACAAGAGTTCAGGCTGTAGTCAGAGCGGCCAGCGCCGCACGTTCGGCGTCGGCAAGCTCCGGCTGGGCTGACCGGAACAGCGAATCGTACCGGTAGAGCGCCCAGCCGCCCGCACCGAGACTGTGTAGACTTTCCACCTGCCGGGCAAGAGCGCTGCCCGTACACCACTGGCTCTGGCTGTCCTCGTTGGCACCGCCGTCGCCCTCGCCGATGCGATAGGCCCCCAGCCCGAAGTAGAGGGCCGTGGATGCCGCCCTGGGCATGGCCAGCCACTCCGGCACGATGTTCTCGAAGGCGAAGCGGGTGCTGCCCGACTGGAGGGTATAGCCGCAGCCCCAGTATATCTGCGGGCAGAGGTAGTCCACCACGGCGTTTTCGCCCTCGGCGGCCAGCCATGCTTTCACATCGCTGTACTGCTGGCCGAGGTCGTTGTCAGGGTTGCCCTGCGGGCTGACGCCGAAACGGAGGGTAGCGTCGGCGGCTTTGACGGCGTCGTGGGCCGCTTTCACCAGCGTGGTGACGTTCTGCCGCCGCCATGCGGCCAGATCCCCCGCGCCGCTGGCGGCGAACTGGGCCGCGTCCAGCGCAGCGTCTGTCGTGGGGTAAAAATAGTCGTCGAAGTGGATGCCGTCCACAGCGTAGTTCTGCACCAGCTCGGCCACGCCCTGCACCACATAGTCTGCGGCTTCCGGGATAGCCGGGTTCAGGTACAGCCCCTCGCCCACGGCGCAGACCCACTCGGGATGTACATTGGCAAGGTTATTTTCCGCCAGTGCGGGCGGCATCTTCGCCGAGGAGCGGAGGCGGTAGGGGTTCACCCACGCTTCCAGCGAAAGGCCCCGGCTGTGTGCTTCGGTGATGAGGACGTCCAGCGGGTCGAAGCTGGGGTCCTGCCCCTGTACGCCGGTGCAGAGATGGCTCCACGGGAAGAGGGTGCTCCTGTAAAGCGCGTCCCCGAAAGGCCGCACTTGCGCGATGACGGTGTTCAGCCCGATGGACAGACAGTTGTCCATCAGCTCCGCCGCACCGGCACGGAAGGCTTCTTCGGAGGAAAAGTCCATCCCGGCCCATTCCAGATAGCTCACCCAGACGGCCCGCCATTCACCCGTGGGCAGGGCGGTGTTGGGCTCTGCTTCGTCCGTCGGCGGCACCGACGACGCCGAGGCCGTCTGTCCCCGGCCCAGCAGCACCGCTGCCCCGGCCAGCGCGGCGCAGCCGGCCCCGGCCAGGAACGCCCGCCGCCCGAACCGGCCCCTCCGGGCGCGGCGTTTTCTCCGCCGCTGGGTCATGCGTCCTCCTGCATCTTATAGAGGCTCAGTGCCGCCCAGCCCCGGGCGCAGGCCAGCAGCACCCAGAGCAGATTGGCCCAGAAGCTCAGGCCTGCCATGCCGCCGTAGACCGTGAGCAGAACAAAGAGCAGGTGGAACGCCTCAGCGGCACCCACCAGCTGCAGCTGGCGCTGGATGGCCATGCCGCGCTTGTACTCAGTACTGAGCAGCAGCGGCCACGCCAGCGCAGAGCAGAGGTAGCCCGCCCAGCCGTTGACCATGTAGCTCACCATCAGCAGCACGAACACGCCGGTGAAGTTGCGTTTTTCCCAGCTTGTCGAGCCTTTTTCCGCCGCGAGGAAAAGAGCCGCGATGCCCGCCGCGGCGAATGCGATCTGCTCGATGAGGCTGAAGCTGGTGCCGCTCAGGACGGCAAAGCCGTTGAGCATGGAGGCCGCTGCGGAAGCCAGCAGCAGGAAATACCAGGTCTTTCGCGTGAATTTGAGTTTCATATCGTCCCTCCCGCCCGCAGAAAGGGCGCAGGCTCCCCATCAGTTTTTGGAATTTTTCAAATATTATAACACATTTTGGGGCGTGTTGTGTTACAATAAGGAAAACTCGACACAAATTCCATCGGGAGGCGCACATGAACGCTGTTTTTTCCATCCTTCTTCTCGCGGCCATTCTGGGCTTTATCGTATTTCTGCTGTCTAAGAAAGACCAGAACCGCCGCAGCCAGTACGGCCCCAGCGGCCTGTCCGAGTTCCGCACCGACCTGCCGCTGGACGACTGCTTCGACCGGCTGGACCAGCACAGCCCGGACGATGTCTTCGCCTACGAGTGCCGCCGGGAGAACGACGGCGGCTTCACCCTCCACCTGACGCTCCATCAGCCCACCCAGCAGCCGCTGGACACCCTCTACACCCTCCGGTTCGACCCGGGCCGCCAGACCATCGTGACCCTCATCTTCATCCGGGAAGCTTTTGGCTACAAAGAGCCGCTGTTCCAGCCCGCGATGCTGGACGAGTTCATGCTGCGCAAGTTCGACGCCCGCCGCACAAAATAATTCCGGCAAAAGGATTTGCTTTTTTCTGATTTTTTGGTATACTTATAGTTAGTCCATGTGCGGCAGACCGCCGTCTTCGTGGGCCAGTAGCTCAGTTGGTCAGAGCTGGCGGCTCATAACCGCTTGGTCGCGGGTTCAAGTCCTGCCTGGCCCATAACAAAAAGAACCCCGGCTTAGGCTGGGGTTCTTTTTGTTATTGATAAAATGATATGCTTATCTTATCACCTTCCGCAGCGTCCCAAACAGCCGCTTCACATCAACAGGCTTTGCCAGATGGGCGTCCATGCCGACGGAGAGGGCTTTCTGGCGGTCTTCGTCGAAGGCGTTGGCCGTCATGGCGATGATGGGGATGGTGCGGTAATTGCCCGACAGATTGCGGATGAGCTTTGCCGCCTGATAGCCGTCCATGTTGGGCATCTGGATGTCCATGAGGATGGCATCATAATAGCCCGCCGGGTGGGCTTTGAGTGCCTCGATGCAGAGTTCACCGTCGGCAGTGCGCTCCACGGTAAGGCCGCTCTCTTCCAGAATGGTCACGACGATCTCAGCGTTGAGGTCGTTGTCCTCGGCCAGCAGGATGCGGCAGCCCTTGAGCTGGGCCGCGTCGCCCTCTGCGTCCTGCTCCTCTACGCTCTTCTGGGCCTCATCCGCCAGTGGGAACCCAAGGGTGATGGTCACAGTGGTTCCTGCGCCCAGCTTGCTCTGCACGTCGATGCTGCCGTGCATCCACTCCACGAGAGCCTTCACGATGGGCAGGCCGAGGCCGGTGCCGATGACTTTGCTCTCGGTGCTGGTATGCTCACGGGTGAACTCCTCGAAGATATGGGGCAGATACTCCTCGCTCATGCCGATGCCGTCGTCCTGAACAGTAAAGGTATAGCGGCCCGTCTTCGGCTTCTCAGCCGGCAGTTCTTTCACCGACACCGCAATATGTCCGCCCTCGGGCGTATACTTGATGGCGTTGCTGATGACATTCAGCAATATCTCCCGCACTTTGGTGCGGTCGCTCACAATATAGGGATGTTCGACATCCGTATGGTAGGTGCAGGTCAGCTTTTTCTGCTGGACAGAGGGCTCAAATACGTCTGAGAGCGTCTGCATCAGCGCGCACAGGTCGCCGGGTTCTTCTTTCAACACGGCCTTGCCGCTCTCGATGCGGGCCATTTCCAGCACATAGTTGATGAGCGAGAGCAGAAATGCGCTGGACGAGCGTATCTTCTCGGTGTAATCCAGCACCTTGTCCTTCTCGTCGATGTGCTTTTCCAGAAGCTCCGAAAAGCCGATGATGGCGTTCATCGGGGTGCGGATGTCATGGCTCATATTGAACAGGAAGCGGGTCTTTGCCTCGTTGGCTGCCCGGGCCTCCTGTGCAGACTTTTCAAGGGCCGCTTCGTGCTGCAGGTCCTTCTGGTGCCGGTTCATGAGCTCCCAGCAGGCATAGGCCGCCATTATGCCAATGATGGTGGCGATGGCGATGCCCAGCGAGAGCTGCTGGTCCGAGAACCACCCGGCTTTCGGGATGATTTCAAAATACCATGTATCGTTGGGGACGCTGCACGCAACTTCCAGCGCATTGCCGGGGAAATCCTCTTCGCTCTCCGCAATGACGATCTTTTCGCCGGTATAGGGGTCTTTTTTCCAGATTTGATACCGGTAGCCAGCATCCTCCATCTTGTCCAGCTCGACCTCCTCAATGAAGTCGTCCCACTGTAAAACAAGGATGGAGAAGCCCCAGAACGAGCGCTCTCCCTTTTCACTATAGGTATAGATGGGGTCGAACAGCAGCGCGCCCGTGCCGCCCTGCACCAGCTCGAAGGGACCAGCGATGGTGTACATCCCGCTGTTTTTTGCAAGGTTTGCTTCCTTTTTGCGGGCGGGGTTATGCAGCATATCAAGCCCGATGGCCGCCTCGTTGCCCGCTACCGGATACACCTGGGAGACGACGCCGTCTTTCGCCAGCTCGTGGGTCTTGATGACGCTGCTGCCATCCTGCATATTGCTGGATATAACTGCAAACCCCTCTTCACGGAGCATATGGCCCGACTCGATATATTTTTTGATGAAGTCCGATTCTGCCAGATAGCGGTTCAGCTGGGAAGACACACGGCTGATGGTGGACTCGGCCGCATAGACAGCCCGCAGCCGCTCGTCTTTTTCCTGATTGAGCGAGAGAAGCCGGAGCGAAAACAGGGCCACCACAAATGTGAGAAGGAAGACCACTGCGGGCAGGATGACGTCCCCGCGGGCAAATTTTTTGAGTGCCATTGCTCGTTTCCTCCTGTTCCGGCATTTCCGTTTTATACCATTATAAGAAATCCGGGTGCAAAAGTAAATCATCCGCCCCGAAAATTTACAAAAGTGTGCAATAATGGAAAAAGCCCGGTGGTTTCAACGAACCATCGAGCTTTTTCTTGGCGGAGTAGGAGGGATTTGAACCCTCGCGCCGTTGTTTAGACGACCT
>OJOI01001983.1_pt1 | contig 10624 bp, 7 predicted proteins | sample 1598061 | NCBI WGS metagenome assembly OJOI01 (sample SAMN01915224, study PRJEB22387) | human gut metagenome | isolation source: stool | host: Homo sapiens | place: USA
CTCGTCGATCTCGTTTGCTTCCAGCTGACCTTCCAGTCCGAACTGCGGAAGCAGGTTGTCGATGATCGGTCCGTCGTCGATTGCCACATCAGCGGTTCCATCTACGATGTGCTGGTAGCGGACCTGGAAGTTTGCATTGGAATATACGATATTGATCTGGTGATCCGGGTTGTCTGTATTCCATTTTTCCAGTGCATTTGCGGTAAGGCTTCCTGCACTCAGCTCAATTTTGTATCCGCGGTCTGCCAGATCGGTAAGAGAAGTCAGCGGCTCATCGCCGGTTCTCTGAATGTATTCGTTGAAGCTGGTTTTATATGGTAAAGAGAAGTAGTAGGATTCTGCTCTCTCATCGGTATATCCATAGTTGTTGACTGCGATGTCGTACTGACCGCTCAGCACACCCTGCAGTGCATCTGCCTGCTCAATTTTCAATTCATACTGCGGAAGGCGGTTGAACACTTCTTTTACGATATCGATATCGACACCGGTCAGCTCGTTGTCATCATTTACGTAAAAGTACGGTGCCAGTGTGCCGCTTGTTACAGCTTTGATCACTTTTTTCTCACCGGAATCCGATGCGGAGCTGCCTTGTGCGGAAGATGATGCTGCAGAACCGCTGCTGCTTCCTGCATTTGCTGATGCATTGCTTCCGCATCCTGCAAAGCTTGCTGCCAAAAGGCCCGCCGCTGCCAATACTGCCCAGAATTTCTTTGTCTTTTTCATAATAAAATCCTCCTCATTTCCTCGTTCTTTTCAGTTCCGGCCGCGCCCCGGCTGCCTGAGAGTGTTCCACCAGAGCGCTCCGGATTCTTCTGTCTTATCTCTTTATAAAAGTCCTTCCAGCGGATTAATCGATGCATCCACGGAAAGTACGCCGTTCTTCGGGTTTCTGTCTTCCCATTTCGGGCTGTTCCAGATGGTTTTTGAGATTTCTCCTGCGTAATCCTCGTAGGTCTCTCCCTCCGGATGGCGAAGGAATACTTCATCCGGTGTTTTGCTGAGTGTTCTTCTCGATCCATCGTCTGCCATCAGCTTCTCGAAATCTACTTTTGCAAGGATTCGTTCGTTGTATCCGCGGAAGAGAACCTCGCCTAATTTCTTTCCAGGTCTCGAAAGTGCCAGCACCTGCGGATCGCTTCCGTGACGGAAGGCCGGGATCGCATACAGCTCTTTTAAGTAGCCCCAGATATTTTTGTAATCACGAATCGGTTTCTTCACCGGTCCTACGTTGTGGAAGTAGCTGACATCCCAACGGATCAGAGTGACGTAAGCGCGGACATCGCTGTCGGTGATGTAGTCGCCGAACAGGAAACGGTTCGTCTCCAGCCGTTTGTCCAGCTTATCGAGGGATTCATAGAAATCTTCGTATGCCTCATCGTATGCTTCCGGTGACTGGCAGAATGCCATGCGGTAATGGCCGTTGTTGACATGCGGGAAGAGCCAGTCGTTAAACTCATCGATCTCTTTCCGGAATTTTTTCGGGTACAGGTCCGGCGCATCTTTTGGCTGGAATGGACGGAACTGCACTTCGAGGTAGTTCGTCAGGCGGTGATAATCGTTGTTCACAGCCTTTTTCTCTTTGACATCCACCAGGGTCGGTGTCGTTGCTCTTCCTTTGAAGTCCGGGTTTGCTCTTTTATAGAACTCACTTAAGAAGTAAGCGCCTGTCGCCGGATCCTTGAAATCCGGATACTGTCCGAATGCATGTCCGTAACGGTTTGTCTCGCCGGATGGAGAAACTCTCGTCTCCGAGATCACATCCTGCAGTCCTAAAAGCTCCCGCACGATGATCGGACGGTTGGACCAGTTGCATCCGGTTGCCCAGTAGATCCCGAAGCGGTTTGCTTCTGCTTTCAGGTCGCCTTCTTTATCGCCGAATGGCTGGATAAATGCATTTGGCTGACGGATGAAAGCGCCGTGCTCATCGATCTCTACAAGGGTTTCATTTGGTCTTGGGTCTACTCCGACTTCTGCTGCAAACTGTTCTGCCAGTGCATCGGTGTATTTGATTTCTTCGGTTTCTTTATTTTCAACTGGGGTGAAGCTGCATCCGCATCCGCTCATGTTTTTGTCCTCCGTTTTCTATGTCTGTTTATTGTCTATTCTTATGTTGTTCATTCTCATTTCTTTTAAAAAAGGTTAAAAAAATAGCAGGCATTCGTTCCTGCCTGCCCGCACATGCAATTTCTGCTATGCTTTTTCTGCCTGCGAATGTTTCTTATTTTTCTTTATTCTGATTGGAGCTGCAGCAACAGCAACAACACATCTCCATCATTCTGTTCTCCTGCATTCGTCTGTTGTCTGTTTTTTTCATTTGCTGTTCTCCTTTCCTACTAAGTCGATATGTTTAATGTGTTTCTCGATTACATGGCATATTATAATGCATATTTTTTCTATGTGCAACCCCTAAAACGCCTTTTGGTAATTGTTATTTCGATGAATCGCTTATAGGTTTTTCCTATTGGTTAGTCATACCAGAAAGATATTACTTATCACACCTGTAGTCTGATTTTGCTTTTTCCCGGCCAACCGCCGCAACTTTTGCAATGTGCTCAACAATTCTTGCCATGGCTTTTTTCTTAAGAAACGATACAATAAAAAGCAAAGAACACCACTTGCAAAATACAATGTACTCTCGGAATCTTTCTGTGCTTGTTTTTGTGAGATGATTTTTTGTCAGTTGTGCCCAAATTTCTGAGGCGTACGCGGTGCGTACGTTGATGAAATTCGGGTGCAGCTGGCGGAAAATCAGCCGCAAAGGCAAGTGCAGAAAGATTCCGAGAGTACATTACAAAATAAAGGAGAGTTTTTCTTATGGAAATGACATTTCGCTGGTATGGTTCCAAATTTGATACCGTTACCTTAGAGCAGATCCGCCAGATTCCGGGCGTAACCGGAGTCATCACAACCCTGTACGACACTACCCCGGGCGAGGTGTGGACACGCGAAGCGATTCACGCGTTAAAAGAAAAGGTTGAGGCCTCTGGACTTCACATCTCCGGCATCGAGAGCGTCAACATCCACGACGCCATCAAAATCGGCAGCCCGGACCGTGAGCAGTACATCGATAATTATATTGAAACGTTAAAGCACCTCGGCGAGGAAGACATTCACCTTGTCTGCTATAACTTCATGCCGGTCTTCGACTGGACCAGAACAGAACTCGCACGCGTCCGTCCGGACGGCTCGACCGTACTTGCCTACAAACAGTCCGCCGTAGACGCACTTGTTCCGGAAAAAATGTTTGAATCTATCGCAGGTGATGCAAACGGCGCAATTCTTCCTGGCTGGGAGCCGGAGCGCATGGCAAAAGTGAAAGAGCTCTTTGACGCTTACCGCGATGTGGATGATGAGAAACTGTTTGCCAACCTCAAATACTTCCTCGAACGCATCATGCCGGTCTGCAACGAGTACGACATCAAAATGGCCATTCACCCGGACGACCCGGCATGGAGTGTCTTCGGTCTTCCGAGAATCATCATTAATAAAGAAAACATTCTGCGCATGATGAAGATGGTCGATGACCCGCACAACGGCGTGACCTTCTGCTCGGGTTCCTACGGAACAAACCTGGAGAACAATCTGCCGGATATGATCCGTTCCTTAAAGGGCCGCATCCACTTCGCTCACGTCCGCAATCTGAAATTCCACAGCCAGCAGGATTTCGAGGAGGCCGCACACCTTTCCTCTGACGGCAGCTTCGATATGTATGAGATCATGAAAGCGCTGTACGACATCGGCTTTGACGGCCCGATCCGCCCGGATCACGGACGTATGATCTGGGGCGAGAAGGCAATGCCGGGCTATGGACTGTATGACCGCGCACTCGGCGCGACTTATTTAAACGGACTCTGGGAAGCTATTGACAAGAGTCACAAACGTGGAATTTAAAGGAGGTTTTTACTGATGTCTCTTAACTTAACAGCTGCCGGACTGGCAGATCAAAAAGCGTGGGAAGCCGCAGGCTATGCGCTTCCATCCTATGACCGCGAAGCAATGATCACCCGCACGAAAGAATCTCCGTGCTGGGTGCATTTCGGAGCCGGAAATATTTTCCGTGCCTTCCAGGCAAATACAGCACAGGAACTGCTGAACAACGGTACCTTTGACCGCGGTGTCATCGTTGCGGAGGGCTTCGATACAGAAATCATCCGTGATATGTACCAGCCGCACGATAATTTAAGCATTCTGGTGACCTTAAAAGCCGATGGTTCTGTCGAGAAAACCGTTGTTGGAAGCATCGCAGAATCGCTGGCTGTCGATACGGCGGATTCTCCGGATTTTGCCCGGTTAAAAGAAATCTTTACCAAGGATTCCCTGCAGATGGCGACGTTTACGATCACCGAAAAGGGATATTCCCTGAAAAACGGTGCGGGCGAACTGCTGCCGTCTGTTGCTGCCGATTTTGCTGCCGGACCTTCTTCCATTACCAGCTATATGGGAAAAGTTGCTTCTCTTTTATATGAAAGATTTCTTGCAGGCGAAAAACCGTTTGCGATGGTCAGCACCGACAACTGCTCCCACAATGGCGAAAAACTTTCCCTTGCCCTGACAGCCTACGCTTCTGCATGGGAAGAAAACAAGCTGGTACAGCCAGGCTTCCTCTCCTATCTGCAGAACCCGGAAAAAGTCAGCTTCCCGTGGACCATGATCGACAAGATCACCCCGCGGCCGGATGGTTCCATCGAAAAGATACTCGAGGAGGACGGCCTCGCCGATGCACAGCCGATCGTCACCTCCCGCCACACCTACGTTGCTCCGTTCGTCAATGCAGAGGAATGCCAGTACCTCGTAGTCGAAGACCATTTCCCGAACGGACGGCCGCCGATGGAAAAGAGCGGATGGATCTTTACCGACCGGGAAACTGTCAACAAAACAGAGCGCATGAAGGTCTGCACCTGCCTGAACCCGCTGCATACCGCACTCGCTGTGTTCGGCTGCCTGCTGGACTATGAACTGATCAGTGAGGAGATGAAAAATCCGGTACTGAAAAAGCTCGTGGAGCGCATCGGATATGTGGAAGGACTTCCGGTTGTCACCGATCCTGGCATTCTCTCTCCGAAGCAGTTTATCGATGAAGTGCTGAACATCCGCATCCCGAACCCGTTTATGCCGGATACGCCGCAGCGAATTGCGACCGACACGTCACAGAAGCTGTCGATCCGGTTCGGTGAGACGATCAAATCGTATCTTGCTTCTCCGGAGCTGTCACTCTCGGATCTTCAGGCAATTCCGGCTGTATTTGCGGGATGGCTGCGGTATCTGATGGGCGTGGATGACAACGGCGATGCATTTGAGCTGAGCCCGGATCCGCTGCTTGCCACGGTCCGCCCGTATGTGCAGGATCTGAAACTCGGCGCACCGGCTGACCGTGAGGCGCTTTCCAAAACGCTGGCTCCGCTGCTCTCCGATGCTTCGATTTTCGGTGTGGATCTGATTTCCGCCGGACTTTCTGACCGTGTGCTGAATGCTTTTGTCTCGATGCTTCAGGGACCTGGCGCTGTGACAGATACGCTTGCTGCGCTGACTGCTCAATTCTAAAAGGGAGGTATTTCCATATGAAACCTTTTATGGACGCTGACTTTCTGCTGCAGACCGATACGGCGAAAACACTGTACCACGAGGCGGCTGAAAAAATGCCCATTTTTGACTATCACAACCATCTGAATCCGCAGGAGATTCTCGAAGACCGCCAGATGGAGAATCTGACACGCGTCTGGCTCGGCGGGGATCATTATAAATGGCGTGCCATGCGTGCGATGGGCTTTTCGGAAGATCTGATCACCGGAAACGCCGATGATTACGACAAATATCTGGCGTTTGCCGAGACGATTGAGAACGCGATCGGCAATCCTTTATACCACTGGACACATCTGGAGCTGCAGCGGTACTTCGACATCACGACACCGCTCTCCCGCGCAGCAGCGAAGGAGATCTGGGATGAGGCGAATGCAAAACTGCAGACGAAGGAGTTTACCGTGCGCAATCTGATTCTGAACCAGCATGTGTCGCATCTGTGCACCACCGACGATCCTGTAGATGATCTGCACTGCCATCTGGCATTACAGAAGGAAGACTTTGCCTGCCGCGTTCTGCCGTCCTTCCGCCCGGACCGCGCCGTTCATCTCGAGAAGCCGGATTTCCCGGAATACGTGGAAAAGCTTGCCGCTGCCGCCGGCAGGACGATTGCATCCGCGGAGGATATGGTGCGTGCCCTCTCCTGCCGCCTCGACTTCTTCCTCTCCGCCGGCTGCGTTGTTAGCGACCACAGCCTCGAGGGCTGCTTCTATGTGCCATGCACGGCTGCTGAGGCGAATGCCGTATTTGAAAATCGCATGAACGGCGGTGCTCTCACTGAAAAAGAGCTCGGCATGTACAAGGGCTTCCTTCTGACGAACCTCGGATGGCTGTATCACAAGCACAATATCGCCATGCAGCTTCATATCAAAGCGCTCCGCAACAACTCGAAGCGGATGTTCCGTGCACTTGGTGCCGATACCGGTTTTGACAGCATGAACGATTTCGCCTTTGCCCCGATGCTCGGTGCTTTCTTAAACGATATGGACGAGGATGACGCACTGCCGAAAACCGTGCTCTACTCCCTGAACCCGGGCGACAACCCGATGCTTGCAAGCATGGCCGGAAACTTTGCTGCGCCTGGCATCCGCTCAAAAGTGCAGTTCGGTACCGCATGGTGGTTCAACGATCACAAATACGGCATGGAATCCCAGCTTGCGACGCTTTCCAGCATCGGCATGCTCTCCACCTTCATCGGCATGCTGACCGACTCCCGCAGCTTCCTCTCCTTCCCGCGCCACGAATATTTCCGCCGGATTCTCTGCAATCAAATCGGAAACTGGGTGGAAAACGGGGAGTACCCGGCAAACCTGGAGTTTTTGAAAGAGATGGTGGAAAATATCAGCTACAACAATGCGGTTTCGTATTTCCTGTGATTTTCGCATGCCTTATTGACAATTATTCCCACATACCGTACAATAAAAGGGATTACTGATCAACGAAAGGATTACAGAAACATGGACGACTCAGGCAGTATGCCTCGACGATGCTTTATTTTCATCATTTGATAAACGGAGACATAATCTATCTTTGATTCCGCCAGATTCAAGATAGGTTATGTCTTTTTGTACATTTTTTGCATCGTGTCCCGGTTTCCTAAGAAAGGAAAAACAAATGAACAGCGACATTGTGTCACTCATCATCATTCTTATCTGCGTCATGCTCTCAGCCTACTTTTCGGCGACGGAGACTTCTTTCACCTCGCTGAACCGCATCCGCATGAAAAATATGGCAGAAAAAGGCGACAAGCGGGCGGAACTGGTGTTAAAGTTGCTGGAGAACTTTGACAAGCTGCTCTCCACGATTCTCGTCGGCAACAACATCGTCAACATCGGACTCAGCTCCCTTGCCACGGTGCTTTTTATCAAGCTTCTCGGCGGCGACTCCGGTGCGACGGTTTCCACGATCGTAACCACTATCGTGGTCCTGATCTTCGGCGAAGTTTCCCCGAAAAGCATTGCAAAAGAATCCCCGGAGACGATCGCCAAATTTTCCGCACCGTTTCTCCACATTCTGATGATCATGCTGACCCCGGTGACGTTTCTCTTTTCCCAGTGGAAGAAGCTGCTCTCCCGCATCTTCAAATCCTCGGAAAACCACGGCATCACCGATGAGGAACTGATGACCATCGTCGAGGAGGCGACCCAGGAGGGCGACATCGACGACCAGGAAGGCGATCTGATTCAGAATGCAATCGGCTTCATGGAGATGGAGGCCGCAGAGATCTTTACTCCGCGTGTCAACGTCATCGGCATTCCACTCGATGCGACGAAATCCGAGATCGCTAAGACTTTCTCCGACACCGGATTTTCCCGGCTGCCGGTATATGATGATGATATCGACCACATTGTGGGAATTGTGTATCAGAAGGATTTCCACAACCACATTTACCACACCAACAAACCGCTAAGCAGCATCATCCGCCCGGCGCTCTTTGTAACCGAGAATACGAAGGTCGGCCCGCTGCTGAAAAAAATGCAGGCGAAGAAATCGCATATTGCCATTATCATTGATGAATTCGGCGGCACCGACGGTATCATCACCATGGAAGATATCCTCGAAGAGCTCGTCGGCGAAATCTGGGATGAGCATGATGCGGTTGTACAGGAAATCCAGAAAGTTTCCGAAAACGAATACCTCGTGACCGGAACGGCAAGCATCGACAAGGTGTATGAAGAGCTCGATATTGACAAAGAATTTGACGTCTTTACGGTCAGCGGATGGATCATGGGGATCCTCGAGCGCGTGCCAAAGGAAGGCGATCATTTCGTCTCGGATGGCCTAGACGTAACCGTACTGAAAATGGCAGACCGGAGAGTCGACAAGGTACGGATCGTGCGGCTGCCGAAGGATGAAAATGAACAGTAAGTAATTGATACGATTTACACGCAAAAAACGGATCGAACATCTGATTTTAAAGTCAGATACTCGATCCGTTTTTCTTGTCCTATTGTATTTTCTTCTCCACCCGGTACTTCTTCGGCGATATTCCATAGCGCTCTTTGAAAATCCGATGGAAATAACTCATGTTCTCATACCCGACCCGCTCGCCGATGTCTGCCACGGAAAGTCCCGTCGTTTCCAACAGATACGCGGCCTGGGTCAGGCGTTTGTTCTGAACGAGTTCGGTGTAGTTTTTCCCGGTCAGGCGGCGGATCATGCGGCTTAAGGTGTAAAAATCGTAGTGCAGTTCTTCCGCCAGTTCCGAAAGGCTGCCCTCCCGGTAATGTTCCTCGATATAGCGGTATACGCCGAGCAGCATCTCCTGTTCAAAATACTGCTCTCCCACCTGCACGCGTTCGGTGTAGTTCATGAGTTGCAGAAATAAAAGGCCCATCGTAATCTGATTGATGCTCCGCTTATTGCTCTGGTGATGTAAGAGCGTCCAGACGAGATTTTCGATCAGATTCTGCACCGGAAGGACATCCGCGATTCTGTAATGCAGATAACAGAGCGGTACCTCCCCGCTTTTCAGACAGCCGACGATAAAATCCTTTAACTGATTCTCCTCTGCCCCGATCATTCGCAGCGTCTGGTCAAAAAACTCCGGCAGAATCAGAAAGTTGACCGCGATATCGTCACGCCCTGCCGGTTCAATTTCCTGCACTGCATTCTGATTCAGAATCAGCAGCTCACCCGTTTTCAGCTCGATCCGGTCCCCGTTGATGGTGTGCACGGTGCTTCCCTGGCACATGTAGATCATCTCGACATAATTGTGGCTGTGCGCCGGAAAACGAATAAACCGCGTGTGCGGCCGAATATCAATCAATTTTCCCCTCTCCAGCAGCTTTCCCGCATCCATCACAAACTTCTGCCCGCTCGAATACCGCTCCTTTTCCACTTCCGTCTTGCCGTCCAGAATCGCCTGTTCCTCCTCCGTAATCCGGGACAGGTCTGCTATAATTTCCTGTTTCACGATTATTCCTCACATTTTTCACGTTTTTTCTGCTTTCTATTATATTCCATTCTAGTGCAAATAAGCAATGTACTTTTTCTTCTCACTTTCTGATAAATATTCCTTTCCTACGCATCAAAACAGCAAGTGCTGCACTGCCAAGTGAAACGTAACGAAGATTCTCTCTTTACAATTCCACTTTCTTAAAGTATACTTTAAGAAGTTATTCTACTATTCAAACTCTATCGTTCAAGGAGGTTTTTCCATGGAACAGCAGACCTACACCATTCGTGAAATGTCCGAGCGTTTTGGACTTCCGGCCTCTACGCTTCGTTATTATGAGGAGATCGGACTTTTGACGGATGTCATTCATACCGAAAGTAAGAAACGAATTTACACCCAGCAGCACATTGACTGCATGACCGCAATTCTCTGCTTCAAACGCACCGGGCTTCCGATTGCGGGGATTCAGGAGTTTTTCCGGCTTGAGAACGATATCCCGGGAAATATTGACCAGATGGTTGCCATTCTCAAGGAACATGAGCAGAATACACGCGAGAAAATCGAGCGCATGGAATCTGATCTCGAGCATATTCAGCAGAAAGTACGGTATTACAGCGCGGTTCGCGATGCGATTAAAAATGGGGATGAAATGCCGTCGTGGGATTCCTGCGGCTGTGAGGAGAAGGCGCAGTAGATATCTCTCCAGGCTTTTCCGCCGCAGACACACACAAGTTTCAAAAGAGCAGGTAAGAAAAGGGACCAACATCCACTTTTCTTACCTGCTCTTCTTATTTTTTCTATCACCTTTTCCCTTCATACCCGGAATTTTTTCTGCATTTCCCGCATAAAATCTTTTCCGCGGAAAAAAAACAGCCCGATCAGATACAGCACACTAAGGCCCACGCAGATCACGGACGGCCAGGTAATGCGGACAGTTCCCGTCAGCCACAAAATCGCCGGAACGATTCCTGCTGCTCCGGACTGCATCAGATAAAAAAGATATTCACTGACCTCCATTTTGTACGCTCTTGCCAGAATCTGCATCGTCGCGCCATTCAGAAGAACGGCGAGCGGAATTGCGAAATCGACAGCCCAGCCGATCCAGCCCGTCGCATAATCCCACAGAATCGCACCGATCATAATAAAGAT
>OJOI01001990.1_pt1 | contig 10597 bp, 13 predicted proteins | sample 1598061 | NCBI WGS metagenome assembly OJOI01 (sample SAMN01915224, study PRJEB22387) | human gut metagenome | isolation source: stool | host: Homo sapiens | place: USA
AAAAAACGAGCCGTTTTGGCAAATCCCATTCCTCCAGGAATCGTCGTTGCAACAATCATTATATCATCAGGATTAATCTGTTTGAGCGTTTGCAAATTCAATTTTTGAAACAAAAATCCGTGTTCATCTATTTGGTATGGATAACTTTCATCAAAAGAAAATTCACGAGAGACCTCCTCCATTTTTCTGGCTGTAAAAGACAATTCTCGTTTGCACCCACATAAATACAAATCAATATTGGGAAGAATGTCCCAAAATTTTATTTCTATACGACAGCCCAACCATTCATCAAAATAAAAAATGGCTCGACTGAAATTAATTTCCATCGGATACGTTTTAAATAGATTTATCTCAACAGTTAGGTCAAATTTATGATTTAAAAAATCGCTATTATACACTTTTAAATATTTTGAAATAAAATATTCTTTTGAAACAAACGGCTTTTCCCTGTCATCTTCAACCTCAGAAGTTTCTTCATCGTTTATTTTAATTGTTCCACTATCAATATAGAATTGAATATAGTCATCTATATAATAATAATCTTTACAAACGGTGGTTACTTTATCGTAATCTATACCAATTTTTATTCCCAATAGGCCCAAACGAAAATGGTGAAGACAAAAATCAAAACTAAACAGTTCTCTTAAAGAGAAAGACCATTGGAAGAGAAAATGCACATAATAATTCTTGCTAATAAACAAGACTATTTCGCTGTTCAGATAATTCTTATAACCGAGAGAATAAAAGTTTATTAGACTTTTCAATAAGTGTATGCAAATAACGTGGTTATCATCAAATCTTTTTATAATCATTGATTTTAACTCATTTTACTAACGATAGGCATTCATTTTTCTTATCAGAAGCTTTTATTTGATAACAATAACTTCTCTGATTTTTTAATCTGGCCAGACAATAGTTCTTATCATCACCATTTTTTATTTGATAACAGTATGAAACCTGTCCTTTTTCCACAGCTAGGCAGTTATTTTTCAAATCATTATCTTTAATCTGATAACAATTCGCTTTTGCTATTGCAGGAAGCAAAGCGATACAGGCGATTATCATTAAAAGCTTTTTCATTAATTTTTTCTCCTTATATCAAATCAATCCTTCTGCCGCCCAGAGAATCGTTTGAATTGCTAGTAGTTGCACTGGAAACGGAAGCACTGACAGCGTTTTCATTTGCCCAATCTCGCAAATCCTTAAAATCTTCCTGCCGCATTTTGGCCATCGGTATCATTCTCTTAATAACTGTTTCAAAATCCTGCATTGATAAGTCTGCTCCGCTTTCTCCATTGGTTTTACGGGCATAGGCCTCCATCAAGGCATCTTTTACCCAAGCTTCAATTTCCGCACCAGCCAATCTGACATTGGCTCCGTAATTGTCTTCGCCAGACATCGTGGCTAATTTATCCAAATCAAAGTTTGCAAGGTCTCTTCCTGATTTGCCGATGTGAATCTCCAAAATCTTCTTTCTCTCTTCAAAATCTGGCAAATCCACAAAGAAAATCTCGTCAAATCGTCCTTTTCGGAGTAATTCTGGCGGCAAGTTCCTGATATTATTGGCTGTGGCAAAGGTAAAAACGGGAGAAGTTTTATCCTGCATCCAAGTCAGAATGTTGCCGAATACCCTTGAAGATGTTCCGCCATCACTTCCGCCGCCCGATAAACCTTTCTCTATCTCATCAATCCAAAGCACACACGGAGCAATGGCCTCGGCAGTTTTTAAGGCTTGTCTGATATTGGCTTCTGAATCACCGACATATTTGCCGAATATCTTTCCCATATCTAACTTTAACAGAGGCATACTCCACGCACTGGCAATGCATTTGGCTGTTAATGACTTACCGCAACCAGGAATACCAACCAGCAAAACGCCTTTGGGCGGGTTTAAGCCAAAGATTTTGGCATTTTCCGAAAAGGTTTTGCCTCTTAATTCCAGCCATCTCTTTAAGACAGTCAAACCGCCGACATCTTCCAAAGATAGTTTATTTTCTACATATTCCAGAATCCCACTCTTGCGAATAATCTGCTTCTTTTCATTAACAATGCTTTTGATGTCATTAATATCAAGCTTATGGTCTTCCACCAAAGCCCTTGCCAAGCAATTCTCTATTTCGGCATAAGTTAAACCCAAAGAAGCACTGGTTAAGGCGGACAAGGTTTCAGTGGATGTATCAACAGAAACCTCTTTCATTCCTTTGTATTGGTTAATGAATTTAGAAATTTGCTCGCTCACCTCTTGTCTGTTGGGCAAAGGATAATCCAGAACAGTGATTTCTGAATTTATACTGCCGTCTATTTCTGCTTTTGCAGATACTAAAATACAGTTGCAGCGATAACCGTTGGTGCGGATATTTAAGGCAAATTCCTTTAACCTCCGTTGATAAATTACTCCTGTCTGCGGAGATGAAATAACGGGAACAATGTCATAGAATACAAAAATTGTCGGTTTATCGGTCTTGGCAATGCTTTCACAAGTATCAATCGCTTTTTTAGGTTCAACTGTGCCAATATCAAACTGTTTATTATCTGATTTTAGCCCAGAAGCAATGCTCCAAGTGATTAAATCGTGTCCAAGTGTTTTGGCAACCAGTTTCAAATCCATCGTCAGACGGTCTTCCTCGGTTGATTTTATTAAAATCAACGGATATCTGGCTTTTAAGTAATTTTGTAATTCATCAACAAACTTCATTTATTTTCTCCGACTGTTTGTATAAACCTGTTATTTGGACATTATCGCCATTTATGGTGATTTCGGTATTCAGCCAAGGCTTTAATTCCTCTTTCTTTATCCGATTGCCGTTAAGAACTAACTTTTTACCGTAAAAAGGATGAGGAAGATTTTTGTTGTATCTGCCAAACAAAGCCGCATCAATTTGAGTCAGAAGCTGTTTCTTTGTTGTATCTTGTCGTATCTCTTCCCAAGTAAAGCCCGAAAACAGCAACACATCTAAATCCCTGCGAATAAGGTTTAGCAGCAATCTGACCTGTTTAACCTGTAATAAAGGCTCACCGCCTGTCAGGGTAATCCCCCGAATATCTTTGGTTTGATTGATTTTATCAGCCAGTTGTGCAATATCCATATCAAAACCACCTGTTTGACTATGTGTCGGCTGATTAAAGCAACCATCACAATGAAACAGGCAACCCTGTGTCCAGATAACAAAACGATTGTCAGGGCCGTTGACTATGGAATGTTCCATTATGTGATGAAGGCGGATAGTTTTGGTCATAGTTCCAACCTTCTTTTGGGGAGATATTTTTTGAGCAAATCAACAATTTCAGAGTAATTTCGCTCTTCTGCTAATGACAGGGCTGTTTTTCCATCAATATTTTTGATGTTAATATCAGCTCCATTTTCAAGCAATAATTGGACGATTTCTTTATTTCCACTAGATACTGCTATTAATAATGCCGTATATCCATCTTCATTTTGAAGATTGGCATTTGCTCCTTGTTTTAGCAACAATTCCACAATTTCTTTATTTCCATTTTCTTCAATATTATCAATGCTGCCACTAATAGCCATAATCAAGGCCGTATCCTCATCATAACTTTGCAAATCAATGTTAGCTCTATATTTCAAAAGTAGTTTTGCCACTGCAAGATTTCCCTTTTCACAAGCATACATTAGTGGGGTTTTCAGCATAAAACCCTGCCTATTGACATTAGCTTCGCTATCTAGTAACAGTTTTACTATATCTGTGTATCCTTTTTCGCTAGCAACAATTAATGCCGTGTTTCCCAGCAGGTGTCCTTTTTCTGTTTCTGCTCCATTGTCTAACAACAATTTTACAATATCGGTATGACCTTCCAAACAAGCCCAGTATAACAGCGTTGTAGAGTGGCCCCTCATAGCATTTACATCAACGCCATTTTTTAAGAATGTTTTAACAGCTGATATATCCCCATTTTTAACGGCTACAGTTAAATCTTGATTATTTTCAATTATAGAATTCATAATTCCAGCCTTCTTCTGTTCTGGTTATTGTTATCAAGTTCTAATTTTCTTTTAGACGCAGAATTAACCACATTTCGTTTCCGTCTTGTCGTTTGTGAAGTTGGTTCAATGGAAATTTCAGAAACGTCATTATCTTGTGTTTCAGAGATACCTTCATCCATAGAAAAACTTATGCTTTTCTTTGCTTCCTGTCTTTCATCATATTTTTTTGCCGCCAAGGGAATGAATATCATCGCAATTACGCAAAGTATGGTTTCAAAAATATGATTTTCTTTTGACTCATTAGGATTATAATTTTTTAAGACATCCTTAATTCTATCGCAGTATCCGTGTTTCCAATCATTAAAGTTGTCAAGAGGTGTTTTGCCTTGATTGTTTCTGATGTCACGATTCGCTCCGTTTTGAAGCAGATATTTAACCATTTTTTCTCCATCAGCTGAACAACTGCCATTGGAAGCATATTCTAAAACGCTATCTCCGTTATTGTCTTGTGCATTTACATTGGCACCTGATTTTATAAGCATTTCTGCCATAGCAAAATTACGTCTATTTACAGCCCCCATCAGAGCTGTTTCTCCATCAACGCCATTTCCATTGACATCAGCACCGTGCTTGAGTAAAACTTCAACAACTTTTACATTGTCGCTCTTGGCCGCACATATTAAGGGCGGCACAATGACATTTACCTCTATATTAGGAGGATATGTTTGTCTGCTTTCATAAGCCTCATTGATGTCCAAACCTTTTGCTATCTCTTTTTCTACTTCTTCAGGAGTGGCTTTTAATATACGACTAAACCACCACGAACAATCACGCACATAGCCATACCCATTCTGGATATTGGAAAAAACAACCAAAGAGATAACAAAGGAAAATTTAAGAATATTTTTCAATGTGCTATATTTCTCCGCAATGTATGTTTTCTTACCTATCCCAAATCATAAATTTTCAGCATACTACCGTCATCAGGAGCATAATATTCTTCTGTCCATTCGGTATTCAGCTCAACATCAGCAGAAGAAAGCATATTCTCTAAGGCTTCGGTGATAGATTGACAAGATTGTCCTTTAACGCCGCTTACACTCTCAATAACACGTCCGTTTTGCAGCTTAACAAGCAAACTTTTTTCATACACCGTCCCAAACTTTATTTCAAAACCATCGGAATTTTCTGCCAACAAGCAACTATGTCCATTCTGCTCCATTTGCTTTATAACTTGTTGAGCGGCACATTTAACATACTGCTTTTGAAATTCTTTACCCATTCGTGTAGCGATGCGTTCTTCAGATGATGACATATTGTGCTTTTCTACACTTAACTCATAATGATTGCCAAAATCTTCCATAAAATAGTTAAACCCATTGCTCTCTGCAACAATGGCTGGTCTCTCTTCAGATGCTATTCCTAATGACTTGGCATATCCAGAATCATAAGAATAGACGACACTATCCTTACATTTCAGTCCTAGATTACTAAACGCTTGGGTTATTAATATTCTATCTGTGTATTGGAATTTAAAACTCGTGCAATGTGACATTATTTTTCACTGATTAATATTGGTTCTGTACTAATTTATTATATTTCTATTTTTCGTCCCTGCCGTTTTTTTACAGAATTCTTGGACTTTCTTACAGAATTACGACTTTGTGATGATGCAGAGCGAGTATTATTCAAAACTGAATTTTCTAAATTTGCGTTATCTATCCTATTTTGATTTTTATTGTCTTCGTCATCAGATACTTGATAATTTGCCGACACATCCCTTTTTAAGAAAATTACCCAACCTATTTGAGCAATTAGCCATATCCATAAACATATACCACCATTGTTCTCTATTGTTTCACTCAAGACAAAAACAGAGAAAATAAATATTATAAATGGAATCCCGCCCCATTTAGCACACCAAATCGCAAACTCAATATTCTCGCGGAGCTCCTTTTGTACATCGCAACCACACCACGGACAAGTTTCAGCCGTATTTGAAATTTTTCTTTTACAACAAGGACAAGATATTAACATTACATTTTCCTTTTTTTGAATAATTTAAAGAACAGTAAATTATACGCAGATTCCTATCTGCCGTTCTCTTCCTCTAATTCCTACGAAAACCAAGTATTTCAACAGATTAGGTATATAATATTCTTTTTTTCTTGCGTTTTTTATTTAACTGAGTATGTTAAAAATAAAAGTTCATTATTTTTCAACATATTAGCTTATGATTTCACTCTAATTCCAATAAATAAAAGAAAAAGGATTAGAGATGATATATGCGTATGTAAGAGTTAGTTCTCAAATACAAAATGAAGCTAACCAACACTATGAAATTGAACAATTTGCTGAAAAAAATAATATTCATATTGACGAATGGATTGAGGAAACCATTTCATCAGGTAAAGATTTGAAAAAAAGAAAATTCAATTCTCTTCTAAAAAAATTAAATAAAGACGATATTTTAATTACTACAGAACTTTCTAGAATTGGGCGTAAAAGTTTTGAAATAATGGGAATTTTATATGAATGCTTAAACAAAGGCTGTCAGGTTTGGACAACCAAAGAAAAATACAAACTTGGTGATGATTTAAATTCTCAAATATTAGCTTTTGCTTTTTCCATTAGTGCTAGCATAGAGAAATCATTAATTTCCGCAAGAACCAAAGAAACGCTTGCCAGATTAAAAAATTCTGGTGTCAAATTAGGCAGGCCGCAAGGAAGTAAAAATAAAAATTTAAAATTAGCGGGTAAAGAAAAAGAAATTAGAGAGTTGCTTGCCCAAGGTGTATCTAAAACGAAAATTTCTAAAATATATGGAGTTAGCCGTATCAGCTTGTATCATTTCATAAAAAATTACATCAACATTAAAGAGACGTAAATATTATGGTTTGAAATGGAGAAATAAAAAACCAGAGTTAATACTCTGGTTTTGTTATAAAACTATTATTTTGCTAAGTCCATCAATAGCTCTTTTGTCGTGGAGTTTTGCGTAATATCTGCAATATCATAGGCATCAAATTCATATTCAGCACAAACATCTCCAATGAATGCTCCATAATAATGAAGAAGAGCCATATTATATAATTGACCATTAAAGGTTGCCACCATCATCGGTGTAATTCCCATATCATCAGGAATATTTGGAGAGGCACCTTTTTCTAAAAGGTACTCAATCATTTTTCTATTATTTCTTTTGACAACCATCATCAGTGCTGTTTCGCCGTTCGCATTAACTACATCAATACCTTCACCCATTTCTAACATCCTGTCTACTACTACTGTTTTTTCAAAAAATGGAATATTGGGATTCACTACCAAAGCCATTAAATGAGTATAGTCATCAATATGCTTAAATTTCATCGTGCTTCGGTCTATTATTTTGAGTAAGTCCGTGTAATCGGCGGAAACTAAAAAATGTATTAAAAATGACTCTACATCAAACAAAGGCTCAAATTGCTTTAGATTGTCATACTCTGGAATTTCTTGCAAATGTTTAAGCACTTCAGCCAACTTCCTCTCGGCTTTCATATGATAAGGTAGGGGTTTAGATGAATTTAATATTAAATCTATTTGTTCAATCAGTTCTTCAAAAACTATATCTTCTCGCATTTTTAATCCTTTAACGCCATATTATATAAGGTTTTTGATAATTCTTTCTGCCAATGGGGAAGTTGTTTTTTTCTATTTAGATTTACAAACAAAGCCCAGCTTGAAGAAATGCTTGGCTTTTTGTTCTGCCATACCAGAGAACCCAAATAATTACTGCATTTGTTTAAATATCTGGTACTGAAATCTCTTCTACTCTTTATCTTTTGCTCTTGTAGCAACTCATCGGCAATGTTCAAAAACATCTCTAAATATTGATTTTTCTTATTATTGTTCATCAAATCTCCTTATTTGTGATAATAATATTTATCAGTTTTGAGCAGATAATTGTGAATTAAACAAATCTGAACAGATATAAGTAGGAGCTTCAATTCTATACTTACTGATGAATTTGTCCTTATTGGTAGGAAATGGGGATGTATAGTTATGCCAACCATCAATATTGTAAATCTTTTTAATTTTATAGGATGCTTTGAAATACAAGGATTTGAACATTTTAATGATGTAGCCGATGAATAGTGCCAATTCCTCAACATTATACTGATATATGGTAATATGAATATGATTTATACCATTGGATTGTTTTTCTATAATCCCTTGAAATGGAACTTGTATGTGTTTTAAATTTCTCCATTTGGAACCGTATTTCCAATGATAGTAATGAGATAAAATTGATTTAAAATCTGTTTCTAATTTTACAGCATCTACAAAATTATTTGGATTTATGGTAAACGCAAATAATCCGTTTGGGGTATTGGGTGTCAGTTGTTTATCCGAATTCATATCTATCCAGAGAGATTTTAATTGTTTGATGGTGTTGGGAGTTTCTTGTGTTATTCTATTTTTAAATATTTTTTCACTCATTTCGTCCTCTATAATAATCAAATTTTAAGTATGGTGAGATTTATGGCTAGTTTTTAGCCATTTAGTTATTGTGATAAATTGTGGTATAAATAATTGAGAAAGTAGTTATTAAACATTCTTTCTCATTCTAATACTCGTCTTATGCTCTTCTTACGCTTGTCTAACTATCAGCAACAACAGGGGAATTTCTGTACTCCTGTCAAACCTTATGCCGATAAAAGGTTTGAGTTATCGGTATCTGTTGCTGATGTTGAAATAGTATCATATCAGCTTTGGGTGATGCAAAATTATTTTGATAATTTTATTTATCAAAAAGACCCGAAAATTTATTTTTTTGATGATATGGCATAATACACTGATTTTATTTAATAAAAAAAGTTCGCAGAAATTTGACTTTTAAAAATTTTTAATGTAATATCTACTTTGTTCAATGAGGTGGTTTTATCCTCTATTCCTAAAATACATATCCATATTTATAGTCAGAATTGCAAATATAGTTTCAACTCGTATAGGGGATAACTATGATTTGCACAAATTACCAAGATAAAAATCCTAAAAAAATGATTGAAGTTGGAGAAGATATTTTTCAACTACTGATGTTATTATTAGAACTTGAACTGCAGAAGAATTAGGAGCTATGGATATGAAAGCGGTTATTTTGGCTCGGGTTTCAACCGAGATGCAGGAAGATGGGTTCTCATTGGATGCACAATTGGACAGGTTGAGAAACTATTGTTTACTCAAAAGGCTTGAAATTGCAAAGGAATTTACCTTTGTTGAAAGTTCGTTCCACGGTAAAAGAACCAAATTTTACGAAGCCGTTAATTATATTAAACGGCAAAGTAAGTTGACGGCTCTTGTTGTTGATACTGTTGACAGGCTGCAAAGAACCTTCAATGAGTTTCCGATGCTTTTGGAACTCGTTAAGAAGGAAAAATTGGCTCTTCACTTCTTTAAAGAAGGCTTGGTAATTGATAAAAACTTCAAAAGTTCTGACCTTGCGATGTGGCAGATGCAAATTTTGTCGGCCAATATGTTTGTTAACTCAACTCGGGATAATGTTAAGCGTTCTGAGGAGAGAATGCTCAATGAAGGACTGCTCCCTGGGCCTGCACCGATTGGTTACTTAAATACTAAAGATGAAAATGGTAAGAAGACCATCATCATTGACCCAGACCGTGGACATTTCATCAAAAAATTATTTGAAGAATATTCCACTGGGTTGTTCTCTATGGACGAATTGGTTAAAAAGTCCAAGAACTGGGGATTGCGAAATCGCAAGAGTGGTAATCCAATTACTAAAGCACAATTTGCGGATATTCTGCAAAATCCGTTTTATTATGGGGTTATGTATTACAACAAGAGCTATTTTCCGCATATTTACGAAAAGCTCATTTCCAAGGAGTTGTTTGATAAATGTACCGAAGTGCGGACTGGTAAGTTCAAACGAACCTCCAAGCATACCAAAGAGCCCTATATTTTTCGGGGGTTGGTTCGTTGTAAACATTGTGGTTGTTTGCTTTCACCTTATATCAAGAAGGGGCAATATGTTTATTTAAGACATACTGACCTCAAAAATTGCGAACACTGCACAAATGTCAGTGAAAAAATTTTATTGAAAGAAGTAGAAAAAGCTCTTGCCTCAATCTGCTTTGATGATGAGCTGAAAATCGCTCTGGCGGACGCGTTAAAAAAACGCTATGAAGCCACGCACGGCAACAATCATTATCAATTGGAAAAGAATCGGAATCAGTTGGTTGACGTTGAAGAAAATCAAAAGAAACTTCTGGATTTGCTGATTGCGGGAACAGTTCCTGCCGAAGTATATCGCTGTAAAAATGCCGAATATGAAACGGCTAAAATTGAGCTTCAGGCAAAAATTGAGCAATTGCAAACTCCTGATAACTCTGTTGAGCGGGCGATTGATAAAGTGTTGAATTTCAGCCAAAATTCTTTTGCGATTTTTAAAAGTTCGCAAATTGAAGAAAAACGCCGTATTTTAAATATCGTTTTTGCGAACTTTTTGATGGATGGAAAAAATCCTGAAATATCAATGCATAAAAACTTCAAGCTCCTATCAAAAATAGGAGCTTGTGAAGATTGGTGCCCTGGAGAAGACTCGAACTTCCACGACCAAACGGTCATAAGTACCTGAAACTTACGCGTCTACCA
>OJOI01001997.1_pt1 | contig 10575 bp, 7 predicted proteins | sample 1598061 | NCBI WGS metagenome assembly OJOI01 (sample SAMN01915224, study PRJEB22387) | human gut metagenome | isolation source: stool | host: Homo sapiens | place: USA
CATAGATGTCTTTTGAGCAGTAAGCAGCATCTGCGTACAGGTCGATGACATCCTGCGGTTTCTTTCCGAAGATGTAGATGTTCTCTTTTCCGACAAGATCGCCAATCTCAACGTTTGCACCGTCTTCTGTTCCAAGCGTCAGGGCACCGTTCAGCATGAATTTCATGTTTCCGGTTCCGGAAGCCTCTTTGGATGCCAGGGAGATCTGCTCGGAGATATCTGCTGCCGGGATCACCTTTGCAGCTTTTGATACGTTGTAGTTCTCAAGCATAATCACTTTGAAGTACGGGCTTACCTCAGGATCGTTATCAATCAGCTCCTGCAGGCACAGGATCAGATGGATGATATCTTTTGCGATGATATAAGCCGGTGCAGCCTTTGCACCAAACACCATGGTGATCGGGGTTTTCGGCTTGTTGCCGCTCTTGATATCCATGTATTTGTAAATAGCGTACAGGGCGTTCATCTGCTGGCGTTTGTACTCATGAAGACGTTTTACCTGTACATCGATGATGGAATTTTCATCCAGCGCGATATTCTGTGTCTCATACAGGAACTGTTTGAGATCCAGTTTGCGGTTGTGTTTGATCTCCTCAAGTTTTGCAAGAACCTTCTTGTTGTCTTTGTATTTAAGCAGTTTTTCCAGCTCGTCGGCATCTTTTTTGAATCCCGGTCCGATCAGGCTCTCAATATACTGTGCCAGTTCACGGTTGCAGTGCAGCAGCCAGCGGCGGAAAGTGATTCCGTTTGTCTTGTTGTTGAATTTCTCCGGATAAATATCATAGAACGGTTTCAGCTCGGAGTTTTTCAGGATCTCGGTGTGCAGTGCTGCAACGCCGTTAACAGAAAATCCGTAGTGGATATCCATGTGTGCCATGTGGACGCGCTGATCCTTGTCGATGATCGCTACTTTCTCATCTTTGTATTTCTTCTTTGCCTGTGCGTCCAGCTCGTGGATAATCGGCATCAGGTGCGGAACAACCTCCTCGAGGTAATCGATCGGCCATTTTTCCAGTGCCTCTGCCAGAATGGTGTGGTTGGTGTAAGCACAGGTCTTGCTTACAACATCGATGGCTTCCTGCATGGTAAAGCCTCTCTCCTGCAGCAGACGGATCAGCTCCGGAATGACCATGGACGGATGAGTATCGTTGATCTGGATCACAACGTGATCATACAGCTTATGCAGATCGTAGCCCTTCTGCTCGCACTCCATCAGGATGAACTGTGCGCCGTTGCTGACCATGAAATACTGCTGGTAGATACGAAGCAGCTGTCCGGCACGGTCGCTGTCATCCGGGTAGAGGAACAGTGTCAGGTTTTTCTGGATCTGATGCTTGTCAAAGTTGATGCTGTCTGATGGAACGATACTCTCGTCTACCGTATCTACATCGAACAGATGCAGACGGTTACAGCCATTGTTGTAACCCGGTACGTCGATATCATACAGGGTAGAATGCATCGTGAAGTTTTTATACGGAACTGCAAAGGATACCGGCTGTCTGACGAGCCAGCTCTCATTTGTGATCCATGGATTTTTCACTTCTTTCTGTTTGTGGTCGACCAGAAGCTGGCGGAACAGACCGAAGTGATAATTAAGGCCGATACCGTCTCCCGGCAGGCCAAGCGTTGCGATAGAATCAAGGAAGCATGCTGCCAGACGGCCAAGGCCTCCGTTTCCAAGGGACGGCTCCATCTCCATCTCCTCGATCTCCGTCAGTTCTCTTCCGTGAGCAGCGAGTGCTTTTTCTACTTCCTCGTACATACCAAGGTTGATCAGGTTGTTGGACAGCAGTTTTCCGATCAGAAACTCTGCTGAAATATAATACAGCTTCTTATTTCCGGTGTTTCTTTTACGACCTGCCATCTCCTGTTTGGTGATAACCATCAGGGCTTCAAAGATTTCGCTCTTTGTGCAGTTGTCCAGATCTCTTCCAAAACGCTCTTTTAAGATTGCCTGAATTCTTTCTTCCATTCTTTTTTCTCCTCGTATTGCTGTGGAAAATTCCCACAGTGTAATTTGGTTGCGCTGCCGTTCCAGATTTTCTGCGATCGGCAGCTTTCACAGTTCCATGCAAAGCTTTTCCTTGAATGGAACTGTTCACTTCTGAATCACTTTTTTGCGGCAGCGAAACTGCAAGGGTTTTACTGCTGCGCGATCCGCGACTTTGTGGATTCTCTTACGACGAGTTCCCCATCGTATACTTTGCTGCAGGGTTCTTCTTTTCCTGAAATTAAGGAAAACAGCATCTTCGCCGTCTCTGCGGCAAGCTGCTCCACCGGCTGACGGATCGTTGTGATGCTGGGTATATAATACTCTCCTGCATCAATTCCGTCAAATCCGGCGACGGAAATGTCATCCGGCACGGTAAACCCTGCCTCTTTTAAGGCACGGCACGCACCGATTGCCAGCGTATCCGCGGTGGCATACAGTGCGGAAAACTCCGTCTTTTTTTCCAGAATTTCTTTTGTTATCTTGTACCCTGTGGCGAAAGAGTACGTATCGTCCTTCGTCATATGAAATACCAGATCAGGGTCATAAGGTATCCCATGATCCAGTAAAGCCTGGCGGTACGCATTCAAACGGAGCCGTCCGATACTGATGTCGTCCTCGCAGGCGGTAATGATGGCAATGCGCCGGTGCCCGAGACCACAGAGATAATCTACCATCTTATAGCTTTCCCTGTAGTCATCGACCGATACGCTCGCGCACGGTTTTCCTCCGTCTGAAACCGCCCCGATTGTACTGATCACGTACGGAACCGGGATCTGCGCCATTTTCTCATGCGGATGCGTAAAGTTTCCGCCGAGGAAAATGATGCCGCGCAGCCGTTTTTCTTTGACGATCTCGATCGCGGAGTCTACCTCATTTGCCTTTTCCTCTACTCGCTCAATAATGCAGGCGTATTTCTTTCTTCGCACAACCTCTTCAATCACACTGATCATGTTGTTGAAGAACATGTTGTCCATGCCTTTTACCAGAATGGCAATCGCTTTGGCATTCGACCGCTTCAGGTTTCTGGCACTGTTGTTCGGTACGTAATTCGATTCAGCAATCACCTTTAAAATCATCTCTTTTGTTTCCGGATTGATGTCCGGATGATTGTTCATCGCTCTCGATACGGTACTCACGCCTACCTTACATTTGCGGGCAATGTCCCTGATTGTTACCTGTTCCATATTCTGCAGGCCTCTCCTTTAAACTCTGTACCTGTTCTGTCGGAATCTCTTCCGGCTTGTTTCCCCGGCCTGTTTTGCTTTCTTTCCAGCGCGTGTTTTTATTTTGTAATACGTGCTGTAATCTGTGTCAGCCGATGAATTCTCTTGGCCAGCTCCGGTGTAAACTGTCCCGGAAGCAGGCGCCATTTCCAGTTATTTCCAAGTGTGGACGGATAGTTAATTCTCGCCTCCGTTCCAAGACCTAAAAACTCCTGCATCGGAGTGACAGCCAGATTTGCCACACTCTCCATTGACATGCGGATAAAATCCCACGGCAGCTCCTCATCGGTACTCTTTGCATTTCCCATATACTCTTTGGAGAATTCGCGGTCTTCCTCGCTCATCACATAATACCAGCCAAGAATCGTATCGTTGTCGTGTGTTCCGGTGTAAACAACACAGTTTCTCTCGTAATTGTGCGGCAGATAATCGCTCTCCTCACGGGAGTCAAAAGCAAACTGCAGCACCTTCATACCAGGATAGCCGGACTCTTTTACCATTTCGATCACGCTCTCGGTAAGGTATCCCAGGTCTTCTGCGATAACGTCCACATCGCCGAGCTTTTCTTTGACGGTATTGAACAGGTCCATGCCCGGTCCTTTTTCCCAGTGGCCGCGCTCTGCCGTCTGATCACCGAACGGGATGGAATAATATTCATCAAATCCGCGGAAATGGTCGATGCGGACAGTATCGTACAGTTTAAACACGTGAGCCAGACGTAACAGCCACCATGCATAACCTGTGCTCTTATGATAGTCCCATTTGTATAACGGGTTGCCCCAGAGCTGTCCGGTTGCGGAGAACGCATCCGGCGGGCATCCGGCAACTGCTTTTGGCTGGTTGTCCTCATCAAACTGGAACAGAACCGGATTTGCCCAGGTATCGGCACTGTCAAATGCAACATAAATCGGAATATCACCGATGATACGGATACTCTTTTCATTTGCGTATGCCTTCAGTGCTTTCCACTGTTTCAGGAACATAAACTGCTGGAATTTGTAAAATGCAATCTCCTCGGCAAGTTCTTCCCGTTTCTGATTCAGTGCTGCTTCTTCTCTGTCCTTTAATTCTGCCGGCCACTCACTCCAGCTGATTCCGCCGAGTGCATCCTTAATCGCCATATACAGCGCATAATCTTCCAGCCAGTAACCATTTTCCGATACAAATGCATCATATACGTCATCTGCCGCAAATCTTTCAAATGCTTTTCTGAGTACTTTGAAACGGGACAGATAAATCTTTTCGTAATCAATATACTCTGCATTGTCGCCGAAATCGCACGCATCACACTCTTCTTCTGTCAGAAGTCCCTCTTTTACCAGGGTCTCCAGATCAATAAAATATGGATTTCCTGCAAAAGTAGAGAACGACTGGTACGGTGAATCTCCATATCCCGTCGGTCCAAGTGGAAGAATCTGCCAGTAGCTCTGGCCGGCCTCCTCCAGGCGATCCACAAATTCATATGCTTCTTTCGAAAAACATCCGATTCCATATCGGGACGGCAGCGAAGCTACCGGAAGTAAAATACCACTTGTTCTCATTTTTAAACCCTTTCTCCTTGTCGTTTTTTCTATCCATCCGACCCCACAAATACATAATTTCTGTTCACGGATACGCAGCAAATTGTAACTTATGCAACCCCTATAGCCAGCTCATTTTGTTTCGTAAAAACAGGGCTGTCGGTATCTCGTCTGTATTTCCGGAAACGGTGTCGGTAACGTTTCCGGAACTCGTTATATTTACAATACCATACTCTGCATCAAAAAACAACCCCAACCCCCTTATCATATTTACCAAATATTGAATCCTCTGTTTATTCAAAACAACGAATTTGCATTTTTGTAACGATGCAAAGCCATACATAAAAAGACAGCATACGGGGACGGAACCGCTTTGGTCACTTAAAAATCATGAATTTTTCAAGCCTCCCATATAGGTTCTGTCCCCGCATGCTGTCTTTTGCGGTATCTGTTTTTCACTTAAAACTCCAGAATAATCTTTGTTCCGGTTCCAAGTGTACTCTCAATTTTAATCTTCGCATCATGAAGAATCGCTCCATGCTTCACAATGGAAAGTCCAAGTCCCGTACCTCCCGTTTCACGGGAATGACTCTTATCTACACGATAGAACCGTTCAAAGATCCGCTCCTGATCTTCCTTTGCAATTCCGATTCCGGTATCTGCCACAGATACCACTGCCCGTCCGTTTCTTCCGCGGGAAACCGTCACTTCGACCTCACCGTCCCTGCGGTTGTACTTGATCGCATTGTCGCAGAGATTGTAGATCATCTCATAAAGAACCTGCCGTGCACCTTTGATCCGGCAGCTCTCTCCTCTCAGTGTCATCTTCACCTGCTGCTCCTTTGCCCGTATGGAAAGATGTCCCTCGACATCACGGCAGGTCTGCATCAGATCCACTTCCTCCATCGGGATCGACTGGTCGTTCTCGTCCAGTCTGGACAGCTTGATAATATCCTCGACAAGAGAGCTTAACCTGCTCGCCTCACTGTGGATTCTTCCCGCAAATTTTGGAATATCCTCCGGTTTCACCATGTTATTTTCGATGATCTCCGCATATCCGGAAATTGACATCAGTGGTGTTTTCAGCTCATGTGACACATTGGCTGAAAACTCACGGCGCATCACCTCGGCTTTCTGTTTTTCCGTCACATCCAGCACCAGGATTACCGCACCGGATACAACACGGTCCACACGCACCGGATTTGCAAGAAGCTGATAGACTCTTCCATTTATCTCCAGCATCCGTTCCTCGGAACTGCCCTCCAGCGCATGATCCAGTGCCTCCTTCAGCTGCTCGTTGCGGCTGACTGTCACGATATTGTGGTTGATGCACTCCTCCGCTGTCACATCAAACAGATTCTGTGCCGAACGGTTGATGGAAAGTACGACCGACTGGTTTGTCACGATCAGACCATCCTTCATATATTCCGTGATTGCAAGATACTCCTCCTGATTATGGCGGAGCTCCTCCATCTGCTGCTGAATCTGCTTCTGCTGCTGATGAATTCTTCCAAGCAGCGGACTCAATTCCTCATACGCTTTGTTGTCCAGCGGATGATTCAGATCAATCTCATTGATCGGCTTTACGAGTGCCTTTGTCATATGACTGACCATCATCAGCTCTACGACAAGAACTGCCGCAATCAGCACAGCCACAAGCCATATATTCCGCAGCATCACACCGAACACACTGTCTGTTGTCAGGGAAACACGGATGATTTTTCCATTGTCCAGGCGCAATGCCGTATAATATGTTTTGCTCCGCAGGGTCTCGGAATAACGGGAAATATTGCTTTCCCCGGTCTTTTCCGCCTCAATCACCTCCGGCCGCCCGGAATGGTTTCCCATCATCTTCGCATCCTCGACCGAATCAAACAGAACGGTTCCGTCCGTGTCAATCAGGGTAACCCGGCTTGCCGTAATCTTGCCGGCCGGTTTATCCAGACTGTCATCACCCATCTTGTCCAGAAAATACCTGTAATACTCACATTCATTTCTCACCGAAACACGAAGCTGCTCCGCCGTATTGTTGTACATTGCCCAGCTCATGGTGAAAAAAGTCAGGATAATCGCAGCGATAATCAACGCTCCCGCATGTTGAAAGACTTTTTTACGCATCTTACTTTCTCAGCCTCCTATCCGGTATCCCACGCCGCGGACCGTCTCGATCAGCTCGCCGCATTCGCCCAGCTTCTGGCGGAGTGTACGCACATGAACGTCTACCGTACGGGTTTCTCCGTCAAAATCATAGCCCCAGACATGGCCGAGCAGACGGTCTCTCGTAAGGACAATTCCTTTATTTTCCATTAAAAATTTCAGCAGTTCAAACTCTTTTAAGGTCAGGGTAACCTTCTCCCCTTTGGCCAGAACCTGATGCTGCTTTACCTGGATCTGCAGATCCCCGGTCTCCAGCACATCGTTTTCCTTCTCTTCTTTTCCGGCACGGCGCAGCACGGCACGTACCCTTGCGATAAATTCCATCATGCCGAACGGCTTGGTAATATAGTCATCGGCTCCGCAGTCCAGGCCCATGACCTTATCATACTCAGCGCCCTTTGCCGTTACCATAATGACCGGAATTTCTTTTGTTACTTCCGATGCCTTGAGGCGTGAAAGAATTTCAAGACCATCCTCTCCCGGAAGCATGATATCCAGGAGAATCAGATCCGGAAGCTGTTCTGCAATAGCTGCATTCAGCTCTTTTCCGCTTTCCAGGCCTCTTGCGGTAAAACCGCTCGATTCCAGTGTGTATACGATCAGTTCCCGTATATTTCTTTCATCTTCCACGCAGTAAATCATCTGTTATTCCCCTTTATGGTGACCGTTAATGGAATACACAACCCATTCCGCAATGTTTGTTGCATGGTCACCGATTCTTTCATAATATTTTGCAATCATCAGATAGTCCAGAGACTGGACATCTGTGGTAATTCCCTTTCGCATACCCTGCAGAATTTCATCCTTGACCTCATCAAAAAGATCATCCACGATATCATCGGAATCGATAACCTCCCGTGCAAGCTTCAGATCCTGCTTAACGTATGCATCGATGCATTTTGTTACCATAGAAGCTGTTGCTTTCGCCATATCCTTCAGACGGATGCTTGCATCCGGCACATCAAGACTCGTTACTTTTACGATATCCGCAATATCTGCTGCCTGGTCTCCGATCCGCTCCATATCGGTAATCATTTTTAATGCCGCAGATACCTGACGCAGATCACGTGCTACCGGCTGCTGCTGTAAAATGATGCGGAAGCAGAGATCCTCGATCTCCCGTTCTTTCGCATCGACAACCTGGTCTTTTTTGATAATCTCTTCTGCCGCTCTCTGGTTTCCCTCCAGCAGAACCTCATATGTCCGTCCGATTGCCTGCTCGCAGAGTGCGCCAAGCTCAATCAGCTCCGTGTGCAGAATTTCCATCTGCTGCTCAAATCTTTCCCTCATATCAGCCAAACCTCCCTGTAATGTAATCCTCTGTCCGTTTATCCTTCGGCATGGAGAAGATCTGTTCGGTCTCTCCGTATTCTACTACCTCTCCTAACAGGAAAAATGCGGTTTTGTCGGAAATTCTGGCTGCCTGCTGCATATTGTGGGTTACCATGACAATAGTATAATCTTTTTTCAATTCTACCGCAAGATCTTCGATTTTGGAAGTAGAAATCGGATCCAGTGCTGAGGTTGGTTCGTCCATCAGAAGAACCTCCGGCTGTACGGCAAGAGCACGCGCAATGCAAAGACGCTGCTGTTGGCCGCCGGACATGCCAAGTGCGCTTTTCTTCAAACGGTCCTTCACCTCATCCCAGATTGCCGCCTGTCGAAGAGACTGCTCCACAATATCATCCAGCTTCGCTTTGGAACGGACACCATGGGTTCTGGGGCCATAGGCAATGTTGTCGTAAATGCTCATCGGGAACGGATTTGGTTTCTGGAATACCATGCCGACCCGTTTTCGGAGTCCGTTGACATCCATTTTTCCGCCGTAGATGTTTTCTCCGTCCAACAGCATTTCACCGGTGATCCGGCAGCCCGGAACGAGATCATTCATTCTGTTGATGGATTTTAACAGGGTCGATTTACCACAGCCGGAAGGTCCGATAAAAGCCGTCACTTCATTGGCATCAATGCTCAAGTTGATATTTTTTAATGCATGAAAGTCTCCGTAATAAAGATCCATATTGGATACATCTATTTTGCTCATGTTTTTTCCTCGTCTCTCTTTTATTTCTTTGCAATTTTCTTCGCAATCATTCCAGAACAGCCGTTGATCAGAAGGACAATCAGCATCAGGATGACGCCGGTTGCATACATCTGATTCATATAGAGGCCTTCACTGGAAAGTGCATACATATGAACGGCAAGGGTACGGCCGGAATCCATAAGGCCTGCCACCTTTGCAATCGTTCCTGCTGTGAAAAGAAGCGCTGCCGTCTCTCCTACGACACGGCCTGTCGCAAGAATGACACCGGAAAGAATGCCGGGTACGGCAGATGGAAGAACAATTTTAAAAATCGTACGAAGCTTTCCGGCTCCCAGTCCAAAGCTTGCTTCCCGATAGGAATCCGGAACCGATTTTAAGGCTTCTTCTGCTGTTCGCATAATCAGCGGAAGAATCATGATGGCAAGGGTACAGGCACCGGACATCATCGAGTATCCCATTTTCAGGGTTTTCGTAAAAAACAGCATACCGAACAAACCGTAAACAATCGACGGAATACCCGAAAGAGTTTCTGCCATAGTTCTGATAAGTTTTACAAACTTGTTGCCCCTTTTTGCATATTCCGCAAGGTAAATCGCAGCACCTACGCCAAACGGTACGGCAATTACCAAGGTAAGCAAAGTTACCACAACAGTATTGATAATTGCAGGCATACAGGATACATTATCACTGTTATATTCCCATGCAAACAGCTCCGGAGTAATGTGCGGAATACCCATTACAAGTATATAAACAATCAAAAATATGAGTGCAAGTACCGATAATGCCGCTGCAAGTACAACCAATATAAACAAAACAAGTGAGAGCGGCTTTCTTTTATATTCTCTTAATCTTTGGGCAAATCCTGTTTTATTGACTCCCTTTATTTCATTGTTATCAGCCATTCTTTTCACTCCTGCTCTTAATTGCCTGCATTGAAAGTGTAATAATTAATATGAACACAAACAAAACTACACCTGTTGCTATAAGTGCCTGTCTGTGAAGTCCCGTTGAGTAACCCATCTCAAGTACAATATTTGCTGTAAGCGTTCTTACACCGTCCGTAAGTGATGTAGGAATCTGTACCTGGTTGCCTGCAATCAGGATAACCGCCATAGTTTCGCCGATTGCTCTGCCTATGCCAAGCACAACACCTGCAAGAATACCCGACTTTGCGGCAGGAAGCATAGTTTTAAACACACTTCTCTCTCTTGTTGCGCCGAGTGCCAATGCACCCTCGTAGTAATTTTCGGGCACCGCACGGATTGCCGATTCCGACACACCGATTATTGTAGGCAAAATCATAATGCCAAGCACTATTGACGCTGCAAGCAGGCTTGAGCCGTCGCCGCCGAAATTTTCACGAATAAACGGTACAATTACCATAAGTCCGAAAAAGCCGTAAACGATTGACGGAATACCTGCTAAAAGCTCCGTAGCAGGTTTGAGGATTTTATATAAGGGTTTTGGACAATATCTCGACATAAATATTGATGTCAGGATACCTACCGGTACACCAATGACGATTGCACCGGCGGTCACATATATACTTCCCAAAATCATCGGGAAGATTCCGAATGACGCAGGACTATCTGTCGGAGCCCAGTTAGTACCCGCAAGGAATTTGAAAAGTCCTACCTT
>OJOI01001998.1_pt1 | contig 10573 bp, 6 predicted proteins | sample 1598061 | NCBI WGS metagenome assembly OJOI01 (sample SAMN01915224, study PRJEB22387) | human gut metagenome | isolation source: stool | host: Homo sapiens | place: USA
GTTTCCATCTTCTGCCAGATTATCTTTCGTGATCTTTGTCACGACTGCTTTCTCATAGCTTTGCCCTTCCGTGGAAATCAGGGATACTTTTTCGAACTGGTTTCCTTTGACTAATAACAGTAGGAACCCCACCAGACAAAGGGTTCCCACTAAAACTTTTTTCCAGTTTTTCTTCATTATTATTTAGCTGCTTTCTTTACTGCTTTCTTTGTAACAGTAATCGTAATTGTTTTTCCTGCTGCCTGATACTGGCTGGTTGCTGCTGCCTTCACCGTAATTGTAACCTTTCCGGCCTTTTTTACGGTAACTTTTCCGTTCTTATCAATAGTTGCAATCTTTTTGTCGGAAGAGGTATAGGTAAGCGGTGTTTTTGCTTTTGCATTTAAGGAAAAGGCTTTGTCTCCTACGGTTTTTTTGTAAGAGTTCTTCGCCTGAATGGTCTGCTTTACCGCATCTTTTACGATCGTATATGTAGTAGATCCCTGTAACTGTTTTCTGGTCGTTGCATCATAAGTTGTTACAGAAAACTTTTTGTCCGTTACTTTTACGACGGAATAGGTTGGTGTCCAGGTCTGGCTTCTCTCAGAAATAAAGTCCTGTTTGGAAGCAATCAGGCTATAGAATTTTGAACCTGTTGCAGAGTTTGCCTCTAAATATACGGTTCCTTCCGGATTGGTAACGGTTCCGCCAACGGTCTTGTTTACGATTTCATAGCAGTTATTCTGTGCCTGATAATCACTGTCTTTTTCAGCTTCCTCTACAGATTTGTATCCATAAGTGCTGTAAGAAGTATGATCCTTTCCATCCCCCTCAAGCTGGAAGGTTCTGGAATAGGTATGATCATGTCCCTGCATCACCACATCAATCTTATACTTATCCATCAGTGGAGTAAGCTGTGTACGAAGCACCATACCATCGGAATCGGAATGGTCGTAACCACTGCCGTAAATATCCTGATGGAATACCACAATACGCCATTTGGCATCTTTATTCTCATTGATTGCTTTTTTCATGACATTCTCATGCGTTGCACAGTTATAGTTGTTTGTATCAAGAACAATGAACAGGACATTTCCATAACGATAATAGTAATCGGTTCCTGCCTTTGTCTTTCCCTGTACATAATTGGTATCGGTATCGGAAAAAGCATTTGGATTATTAAAATGCAGGCTGTACTGATTCGAAACACTGTCGTGGTTACCAATGGTCGTTGCTACCGGAAGGGAAGTCAGTGCCTCTGCCCCAAGATATCCTGCATATTCCCGCTCGTTGCTTCCGTAGTTCACCTGATCTCCTGCGGACACAAGAAAACTTACATCGGAATGATCCTCGAGTACTTCATTTAATACGTTGTTCCAGTTATAGCTGTCATTTCTTGCTGCAAGATTTTTTTCCGGTGCAGAAGTTACAACATTTCCTGCATTTTCCATCTTTTCACTCTCACTGCTGATCTGACCTTTCGAAGCACCGATCTGCGGATCCCCGACATACAGGAAAGAAAATTCATCAAACGCCTGTGTGGTATAGTTTTGTGTATCCTGCCACTTTCCATCCTGAAATACCTGATAATAATAGCTGGTATTTTCTTTGAGCCCGCTTACGGTTACTTTATTGGAAAAATATTTTGTGGTATCTATGGTCACAGCTTCGGTCTGCGCTCCGGTGAACTCTGTCGCACCATCCATATTCTGTCTGGTAGAGATTCTCACCTTTGGAGTCTCAGCCGTTTTGCTGTACCATGCATAATTTAATTTTGTCTCATCCGCACCCGGAGTCAGCGATACATGTTCATACTCACTGCTATAAGCAGCCCAGTTCTTTTTCCAGTTGCTCCAGTCTGTAGATTCCCGGGAAGCATCATTCCAGTGTTCCGTTGCTGCTGCAATCTTTGTCGGGATACCAGTGGCAAACATTCCTGCCAATACAGCGGTGGAGAGAACTCCTGCTGTAAGTTTCATCACATTTTTTCTCATAATTCTTTTGTTCTCCTTGTGAAATCTGTAAGATTTATTACAGGATTTATAATAAACGGGTTATGTAAGATGTACTATCCGTTTTCTGTAATCCTTTTGTAAAAACAAAAAGAGTGGATGCTTTGGGACATCCACTCCACATGCCGGCTATGCCATGCCGTTTACGGTTTTATATTTATAGAGCATCTCCGCGTGGTTTTGTTCTTCCACCTGGATATCTGCCAGAAGTTTGCGCACATCGGAATCCCCGAATGCAAACACATCGGTATTATACGTTCCGGACACCATTTTTTCAGAACCAATGCTGTCTGTGGCAAGGAAATTATCGTTTTTCTTATCTTCCGGATTGGTCATGGAATCATAGGTTGCCTTTGGCTCATACATCTTTCCATCCCTGTCATTGACGTTACAGGATGGGACGCTGCCTTTCATGACCTGTTCCAGAGACTCCACATGCTTTTGCTCTTTCTTTTCAAGATCAGCGAATAAATCCCGAAGCACCGGGTCTTTTGCTTCCTGTCCGTAACGTTTGTACTTCTCCACGCAGGACAGCTCCTGTGTGTGCAGATCCTCAATTGTAGCCATCTCTTTTTCTGTTAAAACCATGGTTTATACCTCTTTCTTTCCATAAGATAATCTTGTTGATTGCAGAACATGAACACTCCGCAACCTTCTCCTCTAGTATCTGTAAAAAAATGCAACACATACCTGGTAAAATTTCGTCAAAAAGGGTTGAAACTTCTCACAACAGATTGTATAATTTCGTTTGTATTTTATACAATGTTTACAAAAAGGTGGATTATTTTATGGAAGAACGAGAAAAATTAAAATCCCGTCTGGGATTCATTCTCCTGTCAGCCGGATGTGCGATCGGAATCGGAAACGTATGGAAATTTCCATACACTGCCGGACAGGGCGGAGGCGGTGCCTTTGTGCTGTTTTATCTGTTGTTTCTGATTATTCTCGGACTCCCGATCATGACGATGGAATTTGCGGTTGGGCGTGCCAGCCAGAAAAGTCCGGTCAAAGCCTACCAGGCACTGGAAAAACCCGGACAGAAATGGCATATCCACGGGATTATCACATTGATCGGCTGCTATCTTCTTATGATGTTTTATACAACGGTCACCGGCTGGATGCTTCATTATTTTTATATGACGGTCACCGGACAGTTTCAGGGACTGGATGCCGACGGTGTATCCGGACAGTTTACCACAATGCTGAGCAAACCTCTGACCATGGGCTTCTGGATGGTGGTAGTTGTTTGCGCCGGCGTATTTGTCTGCTCCCGTGGACTGCAGAACGGTCTGGAAAAAGTAACAAAGGTCATGATGACTTCTTTGCTTATCATCATGATCATTCTGGCGGTCAACAGCTTTTTTATGGATGGTGCAAAAGAAGGCCTTGCCTTTTATCTGATCCCGGACTTTGAACGGATGAAACAGATCGGTATTGCAAAAACCATTACGGGTGCCATGAACCAGGCATTTTTCACGTTAAGCCTTGGAATCGGCGCGATGGCAATTTGGGGAAGTTATATCGGAAAGGAACGCTCTCTGCTTGGTGAATCGGTAAATATTGCCATTCTGGATACGTTTGTTGCTATCACCTCCGGACTTATCATTTTTCCGGCATGCTTTACGTTCCATGTTGACCAGACTTCCGGACCAAGCCTGATTTTTATCACCCTGCCGAATATTTTTAACCATATTCCGCTTGGCAGACTCTGGGGAAGCCTGTTCTTTTTGTTTATGTTTTTTGCAGCGTTTTCCACAATCCTGGCAGTATTTGAGAACATCATCTCCTGCGGTATGGAACTGACCGGATGCAGCCGCCAGAAATCCTGTGCCGTTAATCTGGTACTGATCATTGTACTCTCCCTGCCATGTGTACTCGGATACAATGTATGGAACTGGAAAGGTTTTTCAATCTTTGGTGGGTCTGTGCTTGACCTGGAAGATTTTCTGGTAAGCAACCTGTTCCTGCCTCTCGGTTCCCTGGTATATCTGCTGTTTTGCACAAGCCACTACGGCTGGGGCTGGAAAAACTACACAACCGAAGCCAATACCGGAAAAGGATTAAAAATTAAAAACTGGATGCGCGGCTACATTACCTATATTCTGCCGCTGATTGTGCTTTTTATCTTTGGATTTGGCATTTATGATAAATTTTTTACAAACTAAGGAGGATTTCTTATGTATCACGCAAATGAATCACGTTACGAAACCATGAAATACCACCGCTGCGGCGACAGCGGACTGATGCTGCCGGAAGTATCTTTGGGCTTCTGGCACAATTTCGGAGATACCGGTGTTTATGAAAATATGAGACAGATGTGCTTTACGGCATTTGACCACGGGATCACACATTTTGATCTGGCAAACAACTATGGACCGCAGCCGGGCAGTGCGGAGGAAAATCTCGGGAAGATCCTTCGGGAAGAGCTTTCTTCCTACCGCGATGAACTGATCATCAGTTCCAAAGCCGGTTTTGACATGTGGCCGGGACCTTATGGAAACTGGGGCAGCCGCAAGTACCTGATTGCCAGCCTTGACCAGAGCTTAAAACGGCTCGGTCTGGACTATGTGGATATTTTCTATCACCACCGCATGGATCCGGATACGCCGCTGGAAGAAACCATGGGTGCACTCGACCAGATCGTGCGAAGCGGAAAAGCACTGTATGTCGGTCTGTCCAACTACGATGGAGAAACCATGAGACGCGCAGCTGCCATCTTAGAAGATCTGCACTGCCCATTTATTATCAACCAGAATTCCTACAATATCTTTAACCGTACCATTGAAGAAAACGGTTTAAAACAGGCCGCAGCAGATGGGAAGAAAGGAATTATTTCTTTCAGCCCGCTCGCGCAGGGTATGCTGACCGACCGCTATCTAAACGGTATTCCAAAAGACAGCCGTGTCAACACGGACGGACGTTTCCTGCATGCCGACCAGTTCGATGAAAAGCGGCTGAACAGTATCCGGAGCCTGAATGAGATTGCGGCTGCCCGTGGTGAAAGTCTCGCACAGATGGCGCTCAAATGGGTCATCCGTGACGGTGTGGTCACTTCTGTTCTGATCGGAGCTTCCCGCCCGGCACAGATTCTTGAAAATCTGAAAGTGTTAAACTCTGCTCCGTTTACGGAGGAGGAACTGGAAAAAATTGATCAGTGTGCACTTTCTCTCTAGGTAAAACAAAAACCCCGGATATTTATTTCCGGGGTTTTGTCTTTTCCTGCATCTGCTATTTGACTTTGACTTTTAATTTTAAAACTTTGGTCTTTCCATTGTTTAAGGTTACTGTCACGCGAATGGACGCAGTTCCTTTTTTGTTCGATTTTATGGTACCCTTCTTGTTTACAGATGCAATTTTTTTGTTATTGCTCTGATAAGAAATGCTTTTTACATTGTCCATATTTAAGGTGGCTGCCAGAGAAACCTTCTTTTGTTTTCCCTTCTTCACCTGAACGGTTTTATTCTTCAATGTAACCGTTTTTAATATTTTCGTTGTGACCTGATCCATATCTTTCTGATCCATAAGGACGTAATTCTTATTGGAATCTGCTGAAAAATTCACATTTCCGGCTTTTGTAACCGTATAACTCTTGTCGTTTACAAGGACATAGGCACCTGTCTTTTGATCTTTTGCACACACATACAGCTTATTTCCGGTCTGTATGTCTGCTGTATTTACGGTCAGTGTATAGCTTACGTTGCCAGCCGGATCGGTGACCCGGATCGTCACATCTGTGTGTTTTCCATTGTTTTCTTCCATGGTTTGTTTTATCAGATCAGCGGTCACCGTTGTTTTGATGGCTTTATTTTTCCGGGTTCCGGTAACGGTCACGGTTGGTGTATTTTGTCCGGCCGTGTTTCCATCGGACGGTGTTTCTGTACCGGCTGTATTTCCGTTAGACGGTGTTTCTGCATCGGTTTTGTTTCCGTTGGATGGTGTTCCCCCTCCGGCTGTATCACCACCCGAAGTATTTCCGCCACCTCCTCCGGAAGATGAGCCACCTCCGGTTGCTCCACCGCCTCCGGAAGATGAACCGCCTCCGGTTGTTCCACCGCCTCCGGTGGAACTGTCCTCTTTGATTGTAACGGTCACGGCTTCACTTGTCACCGTTTCGTAATAAGTCTGTCCATCCTTATCATCCGGCTCATATACTGCCTTAAACTGATAAGAACCGCCACGTTTTAAGCCTGATACAACCGTATCGGCTTCCCCATATACGAGTTTTTCCTGTGCCTTTATTATGGTTCCGTCCTGATAAAAAGAAATCGAACCAAGCGGAATCCTGCCATTTCGGACTCCATCTACCTGTGCATACAGATGTACGGAATTACCGTTTTCTGTCTCTGCCGTAAGACGAATCGATGGTTTCGCCGCTGTAATGGTAAAGGTTCCGACTTTTTCCTCTATCACATCGTACTGGTTTCCATCCACTTTAAACCAGACATCATAACTGCCCGGCTGCACCGGAACAACATTTTTCCCATCCTGCCGATAGAAAACTTCAGGCTTTACCTGCGAATCTACCGTCTTTCCGTTGTCCGTTCGGACTACATTTACCGTGGAAACAAAGCAGCTCTGTTTCAGCCCTGTGTATGCAGCTGTCTGCTGGATGGTATCATACTGCATCTTTACGGCAATTGGATTTACCGTCACGGTTTCGTTTGCCTGGGAAGGAAGTGCCCTGTAGTTTCCATCGACTGCTCCTGCATAAGAAACTGTAATTGCATTTTCTCCCATATGAAATCCGTTTGCCTCTGAAACCGGAATCTTTATGGCTGCCTCTCCGTTTTGAAGCGTGTTACCGGATACTTCATAAGGGGTCTGGTTAATGTATACCGAAAAACCAGCAGACGGCACGTTCTGTCCCTGTAAGCCGCTATCTGTATAGACCGTCTTCACGGTAAGATTCAGTTCATCCTGCATGGACACGGCCGTTGATAATCCATTTATCGTAGTGGTTGTTTCCTTTTGGAAAACGGGTGAGCCGGAAGTATCCGGATCATTGTTTACAATCAGAGTTACGTTCTGTTCGATCTGTTCATCCGCTGAAAAAGGACGGATTTTGATATGGTAGGTTCCCGGTTTTACCGTAGAACTATTAGCCGTGCTATAGTACATTGGTGTGATCGCATTACTCTTTCCATCTTTTCCCGTTTCGAACATCAAATTAAAATCCGGAATACAAATAAAACTACCTTCCTCATTCGTAACCGTCTCTGAAGAAAGTGTTTTCCCATTAAATGTCACTTCATATTGTAACGGAACATAGACTAAATCTTTAACTGTCTCATCTGTTTCATCCGGCCAGCTCACGTCTGCCAGATATGACTTTCTACCTCCAGAAATCTCTGAAACCGTTGTAGTAATTACCGGATTTTTTATGGTCATATTTTTTACTGCAACCGGTTCCGGTTCATTCCCTGACAACTCACTGGTTTTCCAGATTTCTCCGTTTCCAGACGATGTCCGTTCCAGTGTCATTCCCGCCTGTCCGTCTGTCGGTGTAAAAGAAACCACCGTATCCGCAGCCCTTCCAAGTTCCAGATAGGTGTGATTATACTCCGCAATTCCGGATTTTCCATTTCTTCCATTTAAGGTTTCAAATGTAAGTGCACCCGTAATGGTATCTGTAACATTCAGCGTCTGTTCTTTTCCTAAGATCAGTCGGTTTCCTGCTGAATCCGCACTCACAATCGAATGTACCTGTGGAGTTTCCATCTGGGAAAGATCAATCGCACTTGCCCCTTCCAGCCTGACCGTACAGCTGTCCAACGCTGCCGGTGCAAATGTTCCACCGCCCTTTACTGTGAGGTTTCCTACTTTGCTTATACCTGGAATTCCGGTATAGGACTGGTCGGTATCTATGGTCAGAAATGTCTTCCCTGCGTGATTTTCAGATACTCCGTACACCTGTTTCGTGTCGGAACCGGTAAGTGAAATTTCCACATCGCCGGAAACCGTATATTGTCCATCCGCTGCCGGTGGATCCGGCTCCTGCGTGGAAAACCAGTCATCCTGATTTACATATGGTTCCCTGGCACCGGATGCATAGATTTCCCCATTTTGCGTACCGGAAACGTGCGCAAGCACGATCTGTGTCTTACCGTCATATGTTCCATTCATGGAACCGGCATAAATATTCCCCAGATTGGTACCACCACCCGTAATCAGAATCTGTGCCTCTGATCCCGGATGATTCCCCATATTCTTTCCATTCTCATAAAGGGATCCGCCAAAGATATCTACATAGCGGAATCCGCTGTCGCACGTAACATTCTCAAGAACAAGTTTATGCCCATTTGCAAAAATTGCATCGTGCAGACGATTGGAAAACCGCAGCGTAATGTTTTTAAATGTCACATCCGTATTCAGGATAAATCCCCCCTTACGGTTGGAAAAAGTATTTCCATTTCCGTTGACGGTCACGCTTTTATCAAAAATAAACGGTTCCGCAGCCTCGGCATTTAAAAAAGCACCACTTCCCAAAATTGAGATTTCATCCCCATTGCCGGCAGCCGCATAGGCATCCTCAAATAAATTGTAGGGATTTCCATAGCTTCCATCTCCGGAATGGGTAGAATTTCCATCTTTAAATTCCGTATAGATCGTTCTTGCCGCTGTCTGCACAGCCTCCTGCGCCTTTACCGGCACGACAGGCTGCACGGTAATACACATGGTGAGCACGATAAAAAATGCCCATAGACGTTTTGCTACATTGTCTGGTTTCATTTGCTTGTTCTTTTTCATCCATTTCTCCTGATAATCAGAACAGGGGGATGAGTCAAAAACTCATTCCCCTGTCACTTCATTGATAGTCTCTGCCATCATCCTAACATGGTTTCCTGTCAGCGTCAACAAATTTATGACCTGTTTTTATACCTATATCATCTGCTGATTTTATATTTTATTATTTCTATCTGTTCTATCTGTGTGATATCAATCTTCTGATTGAAAATATAACGAGCCCCACAATATTTCATTTCACTTGCAGATGCATAGCCATCTCCAAGCTCTTCAAGATCTGTACCATCCATGAAAGGATGTTTCTTTTTTTCAGTTCCTTTTCTGTCATCGGTAAGAGGTAACTCTCCTATGGAATATTGCTTTCCGTCTTTTGTTGTTGCAACTACATGATAAAAACACCCTTTTTCTCTCCAGTCATTGACGGGACAAATACTAACCGTATAAGGTGTAATTTCAACAGGGATTGTTTTTTTTGTTTTCTTAACATCCGCTTTTAACATCTTCTCCTTCATTGGAACAACTTTTCCCTTAACCAAAACATTTTTTAATGGCGTATTTGAATTATCCGGTGATTGAAATCCCTTATATACTTTCGGATTTTTCCACGCAGTATCATCGGAATAAAAGCCGCATACATTGATCTGAATACCATCACCTGTATCTATTACATCCACCTTACTGGTAGTATCTAACCCACCTAACCAATAATTTGTTCCTTCCAAATATTTTACGTTCGGAAGGAACACCTTTGCACGCATAACCTTCGTATTTGAAGCAACCTGAATTGATGATATGATTATCTTTTGTTCTTTTCTGCCATCATCGTCTCTACTGTTTGATTTTGCATCAGAATTTTTTCCACACGCACACAGACAATATAGCATTGTAAAAATTAATAAGTACAGACTGATTTTCTTCATTCATAATCCTCCAATTTCTTTTTCTTTAAAACACTAAGGATTAATATGCTTCCTATCACTATAATTCCAATGCCAGCCACATATTTCATCGAACTTCTGCTCTGTACTCCAGCTCCTGTACTTACCTCAGAATCTTCAATATAAGTATCTGAAATCTCCGCTACAGAATCAAATGAATAGACACCGCTTTCCACATTTTGAGTTTCCGGAATTTTCTCCATAACCGGATACTGATACCCCAACGAAATCCAGATACGTGCTGTTTCATCATCCATCCCAAGTGCAACCGGCTGTCTCATTCCCGGTTGACTTCCCACCAGTACTACTCTCGTACAGTCCGATAATGCCTCTCGTTTTTCCAGAAGTATATCATAGTAAGGTTCCACTGTATGTTCTGCTGTCTCTGTAATCATCCATTTTCCAGCATGATTTTTTACTTCTTCCTGTTCTGCTTTTGTCAATACAGACTTTGCTTCTTCACTCAAAGGAAGTCCTTTGGCTACGGTAAACATTCCATATGTCTTTTCCATTTTAAAAGGAATGACCCATACATAATTTGCACTTTCCAGAGCACTTGTGAGTTTTTTCGTATCTGCCGTCTGCAATTTTATAAGATTACAATCCACATATACTTTTAATGCCTTGTCATAATCGATGGTTGCATCCGGCTCTTCTTTTTTCATTTCATCCTGTAAATTACTGATTTCTGTCCAATCACGGCTCGTTATTAACTGATCCTGATCGGAAACCGGTATTTCCGCGGCATACACAGCAGAACCTGCTATCGTAAAAATTGTAATCATCATAAGCATTATTTTTAAAATATTTTTCATGGCTATTTCCCCTCTCTTGTGTATACTATATAGGCGTTTGCAAAACGCCACAGACCGCATAAATACGGCATTTTTTGTTACCAAA
>OJOI01002017.1_pt1 | contig 10511 bp, 10 predicted proteins | sample 1598061 | NCBI WGS metagenome assembly OJOI01 (sample SAMN01915224, study PRJEB22387) | human gut metagenome | isolation source: stool | host: Homo sapiens | place: USA
CCAAATGTAAGCCTATGTAAACGCTTCGTTTTACGCCGTCATTTCAGCCACACACGCCTAACTCGTTGAAACACAAACCCCTCACCCATTTTTCAGCCGACCGACTCATATACGCTTCGTTCTGTGCCCCATACCTATAAAATTTGAAGAAAAAAAACTGCGCAAGGGAGCAAGTAGTGAGTGTCGATACAAGAACGATGCTATATTCAACCTTGTACAGATATTTACTACACATTTCAAATTGGATGTAGTAGAAGAACCAACCTTGAAACTCCCTAATGGAGGGGTTATCACATACAATCTCGAAAATGGCAGCAATATCAATGTAAAAAACTATGGAGCACTCGTTGACGACATAATTAAGAAATACGGATTACTCCGAGACGATTGTGCTGTCCTTGCTTCTACTCTCGATCTTCTTCAAGATATTGATTTATCATATAGAAAAAAAACTCAGACCAAAACAGTTACGACATTCCCAACTTTAGAGCAACATCACAAGATGAGCAAATTGTGTCCATCTGCTTTTGCCGCTTCGAAGAAGTCAATGGAAAGAACAAAGAAATTAAATTTCTCTATGACAGAAGAAGGTTTAAAACTATCAACTATTTATAGTTTTAAGGGATGGGAAGCTGACAACATTATTCTATTCATTCAAAAGCCAGAACCGCCAAATGCAAAATACGATGAAAAAAACCTCAAACCAATTGAAGAAGCACCAAAGAAAGCTCTATGCCCGAAGGTTATTTATACAGCGCTCTCTCGTGCCAAGGTTAATCTCTTTATTATAAATTTGGGTCATGCCCAATATGATCAATTCTTCAAGAAAAATATTAACTAAGGTTAACATTTAGATTATGGAAAAATATACAATAGAAGAACGACGTACAATATTATACGTCCTGACAGAGGTTATGTTAGCTGACGAAATACTCCATCCAGCAGAACAAGATTTTTTTAACAAAGTCTTCTATGAAATCAACGCTGATGTTGCTGATATGACAGCAATGGAGCACATTGATAACAATTATGCATTGGAAGTATTCCATAGAATGTCGGAAGAAAAACAGAGCCGTTTGCGTAAAACCTTATACGACATGGCTATGGCTGACGGAGTGCTCGATTATAAAGAACAACAAATCTTGGATTTCTACGCTTAAGCATATTGACCTATCTTCAATCCTTATAAAGAATTTCCATTCTGATTTTTTCTCTGCAATGAGCATAGATTCCTCCTTATGATTTTAGATGTTTCTAATAAAAAATCAGAAAGGTTATCACTATCTTTTAGTTCCAAACAGATATAAGTACTAATAGATTTGTGCTAATTCATGGCTCATAACAAAAGCCAAGAATTAGCACATTTCTTTTGTGGATTACACAGAAAATGGTAAAATTAATTATTTTTACAACTTTATCGTTGCATTTATTGCTATAACACTGTATCTTTGCAACAAAATCAGTATAACAATGATTACCAAAGAGGAAGTACAGACATTTCTTTCCCAATTTCAAACGAAGTTAAAAATCTTTGGCATCATATATCGCGACGACAGAGGAAAAAATCAAAAAGCACTTGAAGAACTTGAGATAGTACCCTCATTCAGAAGGGTGATTATCGAAAATCTGAAAGTGGAAGATTATGTTCAGGGGCCAGTTATCGACGAGTTGAACAAGCTCGGAGAGATGTGGGTGTTCGGCAATGATGTTAAAGGCAGAGAAGTATATATTAAAATTATGCTTGGAGGCGTGGGCTGCCAAACTATATGTATATCATTCCATATAGCAGAGCGCCCTTTAGTGTATCCATTTAAATGATTGCGATGATGAAAAGTCCATTTACAGGTAAAGAGATGATGCGCATTTACGAAAAGCGCACATGGAATTTCCGTGGTGAGCAATTTGAGTATTACCACACAGCATGGCAATGTCCCGACACTGGCGAACAGTTCACCACCGACGAATCCGACACCGCCGGCTTTATGCAGGTCACCAATCAATACCGCCAAAAATACGGAATTCCGTACACCGACGAAATTATTGCGGTGCGAAACAAATACGGCATAAGCGCCGCAAAGATGTCGCTTATTTTGGGTATCGGTGTCAACCAGTACCGTCTCTATGAGAAAGGAGAAGTGCCCAGCGTGTCGAATGGCCGCATGATTCGTTCGATAATGAATCCAAAAGTAATGCTCGACATGATTGAGAGTTCAAAACACGAACTTTCGCCACAAGAATATGCAAAAATAAGCGAAAAAGTAAAAGCCACCATCAGTGAAAGCGAAAAATACAAGATCGCTCAATACGAGACAAATCGCATTTTCACCTCACCCCGTGGAGAAGAAAACGGATTCGCACCCACATCACTCACACGCTTGAAAAACATTATGCTAAGCATTCTCAATCAATGCAATGGCATGTGGTGTACGAAAATGAACAAACTGCTGTTTTATATTGATTTCTACGCCTATCGTGAGCGTGGGTATGCCATGACTGGCCTGACTTACAAAGCAATCGACTTTGGTCCCGTGCCCGAAAGATGGGACAGGGTGTACAGCGAATTTTCAGAAATCAGTCAAGACATACAGCAATGTGGCGATTATGAGGGAAGCATACTCCACGCCCATTCACCAATAACGGATGGGGTGCTCAGCGACGACGAGATACAAATCATCACCACAGTTTGCAAAACCTTCGGCAACAAATCGTCACGCGAAGTTTCGCAAATCAGTCACAATGAAAACGCGTGGCTGAATCACCACGACGCCCATGAGCGAATATCATTTAACGAAGCATTTTCACTAAAAGCCCTCTAACACATTTTAATACACCCACAAAAAATTTGTGCTAATTCGTGGCTGATGAGAAAAGCCATGAATTAGCACAAATTTAATTTTTGTTGAATCTCGTTGAATCTGTGTGAGGCATTGGAGCAAGCCTGCGTGGAGCCTCTGTGAGATTTCCCGCCCACAAAGGGAAACCGTGAGATCTGTGCGATCTGTGTGAGGACCGGAGTGAAGATGCGGGATTAGGCGTGGGATTCGGATTTGGCGGTTTGCCTTAGGGCGAAATAGCCGAACGCGCATGAGAGGGCTGCACCTGCTACAAATGCTATGGCGGTGCTGTGCACAGGGTTGCCAAGCGCCACGATAGGCGCTGTGAGCGCACCGCTCACGAAGCCCATCGCTCCAAAAAGTGCCGATGCCGTGCCGGCTTGCTTGCGTTCGCTCTCAAGCGCCATGGTGGTGGAGGCAGTGAGGGTGAAGCCCATAAACACCAGCAGTGTGCAAAGCACAATTTCGTAAGGCCAGAATCCCAAATCAAGGAAAAGCACCACGGCTTCGAGCACGCTCAGCACCATCATGCCCACGCAACTCACTTTCACACCACTGGTTGCCTTTTTGAATTTGGCTGCACTACCTGCGCCAATGGCGATAAACACACCGTTGACCGAAAGCGCCAAACTCGCCTGCATGTGGTCGGTATAGCCATAGTGGCTAAGAATGCTCCACACCGATGCAATGTTGCCAAAGAGTATCACTTCGGCGGTGCACTGGTGAAGCACATAGAGGATATACTGCTTATTGCGCACCACGGTGCCATAAAGGCGGAAAGTGGCGAAGAGCGGACGGCCTGTGCGGCGACCGTCGGGCAGCGACTCACGCAAATGATAGGTGCCTATCGCCATCAGCAGACCCACGGCGGCAAGCATATAAAACACGCCCTGCCAGCCCGAAATGTCAGCCATCGCGCCACTTGCCATCGGCGCCACAATCGGTGCGATGCCGTTGATGGTGCCAGTGATGGCTATCACCGTCATCAGTTCGTGGCCCTTGAAATTGTCTGCAGCAATGGAGCGTGAAATCACGATGCCGCCTGCGCCACCCACGCCTTGCATAAATCGCAAAGCGATAAACATTTCCATATTGGTGGAAAACGCCACAGCCAGCGACGCCAGGAAAAACAGCGTGACCGACAAAATCAGCGGCCTGCGCCGTCCGTATTTGTCGCTCAGCGGTCCCAGCACCAGTTGCCCGGCAGCCAAACCAATCATACTGGCGGTGAGTCCGAAGTTCACCACCGCCTGTGTGGAATCGAAGTGCTTAGCCACAAGTCCGAGGATTGGGCCAAGCGTGTTGTTGATAAGGGGCGCAAACGCAGTGAACGCCCCCAGCAGTACCAATAAAAAAATCTTATAGTTTCTTTCCATTTAAAATGCGCGTGTGATAATCACTCAGGAGTTACACCCCCAGCCTGCTTAAAGGCCAAAGGCGACAAACCAGTCATTTTTCTAAAGAATTTACCCATACTCGACTGGTCGGCAAAAGCATACTTATAAGCGATTTCCTTGAGCGACAGACCGCTTAACCGAATTTCGCGCTTCAACTTTGAAATCAATATTTCAGAAATCAATTCTTTTGCCCCCTTTTCGGTTTTCTGCTTACAGATGTCACTCAAATATTTTGTGGTGATATTCAATCGGTTGGCATAAAACGCCACTTCATGCTCCTTGTCGCTGTGTTCCGACACCAGATGCACGAAATCACGGAAGTAGGTATCTGCCATGGTGTACATTTTCACCTTTGTGTCGCCGTTCTCTTCCGTCTCGCTCTCCACCATCACCAGAAGCATACTGCGGAAAATGCAGCCGGTCACCTCAAAGGTGTGCTTGCCACCACGCATGGTGTCGTACATGTAGAGGCATTTCATCAGGTGAATGAGCAATTCCCATTCCTGATCATCGGTCACCTGCTTCACGGGGCGTGCCACCAAGTTGCCCAGTTTCTCGAAAGGCATACCCACGGTGATGTCGCGCGAAAACGAGTCGGCCACCAGCAGCACCCACGCCTGAAAATCGGGCGACACCTCCAGAATCTTCGTCTGATACATCTTCGCACCAAGCAGTCGCGAGCCCTTAGTGAGCGTCACTCGCTGCATATTGCCCTCAAGCACCGCACTACCCTTTTCGCACAGCACCACCATGCTCAGGCGCGAGTCATCAGGCAGATTTTTATTCTGAACCGACGAATCGATATGGAAAATCGCATATCCGTTGGATTGCAAAATCTGTTTTAAATCAATCATCATTTCGTATTTTGACCACAAAAATAGAAAAAAGTAACGAATTTTCCACCACCTTATACGTTTTTAACAAAAAAACAATACCCACCACCATCCTACGCTATAGCGTTGTCACTTTTTTATTAATTTGCCACACACCCCGCTTTTCACCACTCATATTTCACGAACTAAAGGAAATGGGTGATTTTTGAGAATGGTGCTTACAATAGGGGCGTCATATATAGCGGCAGATAGGTGACGCCATCTGCCACCTTATAGTCGGCTGAATGCAAAACTGTAGGAGAGGTCATCTGCTCTCCAAACTTCTTCATACACTTTGTTAAAGACGACAACGTGTAGTTTTTGCCACTTTTCACTTCTAATGGACGAATATTATGACGGCTGGTCACCTTGCCCTTTTGGAGCAAAAAGTCGATTTCCATACGGTCTTCCGCTTTTTCTGACGACTTGCTATAGAAAAAGAGCTTGTTGCCACTAGCTGTCAGCATTTGAGCAACGATATTCTCAATGAGCATTCCCTCATTCACCTCCAGCTTTCCAAAGAGCAACTTCTGATAAATCTCCGATGAGACGATTCCTTTTTCATCAAAAGAGTGACTTATCAACAAGCCCGTATCATTCATATAGCACTTCAATGTTGTGCGATCTTCGTTCATCTTCAGTCCGATGTTCGGTTCTGTGGAGTTGTAGCAAATGTTGACAACTCTTGCGTCTTTCAGCCAAAAGAATGCATCGTCCCAATCGCGATACTTTGCACCAGGCTTCAGGGCAGAAAGTCGGAACTTCTTTTCGTGCTTAGAGAGCTGAGAGGGTATCTGGTCGAAGATAGACACCACCTTGTCGGCCACCTCTCCTGCATAATTGAATATGTCGTTACGATAGATGGACAGAATGTCGCGCTTCGCTACATCTACGGCATCGAAATCTTTCGTTTCAACATACTTCTTAACGGCTTGTGGCATACCTCCCACTATCATATAAAGGCGGAAAGCATCCATAGCCTGACGATGGAAAGCCTGCCCCATCGGTTTCTGTTCTGCAAACATCTTCCGTATCAAGTCCATCAGCATATCATTACCTGTAGCCCAAAGAAACTCTTCAAAGTCCATTGGGTACATTTGTATCGGACGCTCTTCCGATGGAAGTACGATACCCTGAGTGTTTTTCTTGATGCTCACCAGCGACCCCGTCTCAATGTAGTCGTATCGACCATCTGCTACCAAAAACTTAATGGCAGCTCTCGCCCTCGGACACAACTGAACCTCGTCAAGAATAATGAGAGACTTGCGTTCATGGAGCCTTACCTTGTAGTGCTGACTCAGATATAGAAACAGCATATCAAGGTCTTCCAAATAAAGGTCGAACCAATCTCTAACCATCTGGGGGGCTTTGTTAAAGTCGATGAGGATATATGACTCGTATTCATTCTTGCCGAATTCCTCTACGATGTAGCTCTTACCTATACGGCGTGCGCCTTCTACAAGCAATGCCACTTTGCCGTTCCTTTTATTCTTCCAATCAAGGAGTTGCTGATATATTTTCCGCTTCATAACGCCGGAATGTGCACCTTTTTGAGATTTTTCAACATTCATATCCTACACCTTTTTGAGATTTTCTACATTGCAAATATACACCTTTTTGAGATTTTTTGCAAGAACTTCACGAAAAGAATGCATCAATATTGTGAAGCTGTACTCTTCTGCTATTTCGTGAATTGGTGGAAAATCTGTAACTTTGCACCATTATATTTATAATCAACGACAATTCATGGCGGAAGAACAGAAAAAGACGGTGAAAATTGAAACTCTGGGTTGCAAACTCAACTTCTCGGAAACGGCTACAATCAGTGCCTTGCTTGCCAAGCGGGGCATCACCCCTGCGCAAGATGGCGACGTGCCTTCGGTGTGCGTGGTGAACACTTGCAGTGTGACTGAACTTGCCGACAAAAAATGCCGTCAGCACATTCGTGGACTTATCAAGCGCTACCCCGATGCACTGATGGTGGTGACCGGGTGCTACGCACAGTTGAAAAGTCAGGAAATCGCCGCCATCGACGGTGTGGACATCGTGCTCGGCAGCGAGCAGAAACTCAACATCGCCGACTATGTGGACCGCTGGTTGGAGCACCACCAGAAGGAGGTGGCTGTTACGCCACATAAGGACATTCGCCAGTTCAGCCCTTCGTGCGAGCGTGGCGACCGCACCCGCTACTGGCTGAAGGTGCAAGACGGTTGCGACTACTTCTGCACCTACTGCACCATTCCTATGGCGCGCGGCAGAAGCCGCAGCGGTACCATCGAAAGCCTTGTGGCACAAGCCCGTGAGGTGGCAGCCGAGGGCGGCAAGGAAATCGTGATTACAGGCGTGAACATTGGCGACTTCGGCAAGAACACCGGCGAGCGCTTCATCGACCTGCTCCGCGCCTTCGACGAAATCAAGGAGATTGAGCGTTACCGCATTTCGAGCATTGAGCCCGACTTGCTCACCGACGAAATCATAGAGTTTTGCGCCCAATCACGCGCTTTTATGCCTCACTTCCACATCCCACTGCAATGTGGCAGCGATGCCGTGCTCAAACTGATGCACCGCCACTACGACACCGCCCTCTTTGCCCACAAGATTGAGCGCATTCGCGCACTTATCCCCGACTGCTACGTGGGCGTGGACGTGATGGTGGGCAGCCGTGGCGAAACACCCGAATACTTCGAGGAATCGTATCGGTTCATCGAAAGCCTTGACATGCAGCACCTGCATGTGTTCCCCTACAGCGAGCGCCCCGGCACTATGGCGCTGCGCATTCCCTACATTGTGCCCGACAAAGAGAAGAAAGAGCGTGTGGCGCGCATGATGCAGCTGAGCGACACCCAAGAGCGCCGCTACATTGAGCGCTACATCGGCACCGTGCGCCCTGTGCTGTTTGAGCAGCCTCACGGCGATGCGCCTATGCACGGCTTCACCGACAATTATATCCGCGTCAACATTCCTCCATGCGAGGCACTCGTCAACCGTGTGGCTGATGTGCGCCTGCTCCGCATTTGCGACGACCTCTCCGTAGATGCCGAGGTAATCACCGACTTCCATTCTCAAACCACTACCGAATGAAAATGAAAGCAAAATTGCAAAACATACTTTTGGCTCCACTCGGATGGCTATTCCACCTTTTGGCATTCATGCCTTGGTGGTGGATTTGGCTGAATGCCAACGTGTTCTATTTCATCGCCTACCATGTGTTTGGCTACCGCCGCAAAGTGGTGCGCAAAAACCTTGTGGAGAGTTTTCCCGAAAAGAGCGAGGCTGAAATCAAGCAGATTGAGAAGCGATTCTATCGCCACTTCACCGACTATTTCTTCGAGACGGTGAAGATGCTCCACATGAGCGATGCCGACATGAAAAAGCGTATGGTGTTTCGCAATCCCGAACTGGTGATCAACGCCTACAAAGAGGGACGCAACAATATGATTTACGCCGCCCACTACTTCAACTGGGAGTGGCTCACCAGCATTTCGCTGTGGCTCCCCGACGAGATGAAGACCGACCGACACTTGATTGGGCAGGCTTACCACCCACTTGAAAACCAGTGGTTCGACCGCTTCTTCCTGCATCTGCGCAGCCGCTACTCCACCTGTGTGCCAAGCAACGAGGTGCTTCGCACCATGATTGAGACCAAGCGTGAAGGCAAGCAGATGACACTCGGCTTCCTCAGCGACCAACACCCGCTGCCAGGACACCGTGGCGTGATCACCAAATTCCTCAACCACCCATCCGACTTTATCAACGGCACCGAGGCCATTGCCCGAAAATTCGACATGCAGGTGCTGTATTTCCACATTCATAAAATTCGCCGCGGATATTACGAGTGTACGCTCGACTTGATGTACGACCACGCGAAAGAGCAGCCGAAGGACTCCATCACGCTGCGCTACGCCCACATTCTTGAACAGCACATTCTCGAAGACCCATCGCTGTGGATGTGGTCGCACAACCGATGGAAGCGTCCGGTGGAATATCCCGAAAATCACAATCCCCAACAACAACAATAACAATCAGCAAGAGAGAGCATGAAACCTGTAGCCGTCATTATCCTCAACTGGAATGGAGCAGCACTGCTGCGCCGCTATTTGCCAAGTGTAATCGCTAACACCAACAGCACCATAGCCGACGTAATCGTTGCCGACAACGGCAGCACCGACGAGAGCGTGAAGGTGCTGAAAGAGGAATTTCCCGAAGTGAAAACGCTGCTTTTCAGCGAAAACTGGGGCTTTGCCGAGGGCTACAACAAATGTGTAGCACAAACCGCCTACAAATACACAGTGCTGCTCAACAGCGATGTGCGCACGCCCGAAGGCTGGCTGGAGCCGCTTTACGAATACATGGAAGCGCACAGCGATGTGGGTGCAGTGCAGCCCAAACTGCTGAAAGACTTTGGCCCCGACGACCCTCGACAGGTGTTTGAATATGCCGGTGCGGCTGGTGGCTACATCGACAAGCACGGTTATCCCTACTGCCGTGGACGCATTTTCGGCACCGTAGAGGAAGACCACGGACAATACGACGGCGAGGTGACCGACATCTTTTGGGCTACCGGCGCATGCTTCATGGTGCGCAGCGAGGTGTATTTGAAAGTGGGTGGACTCGACAAGGACTTCTTTGCCCACATGGAGGAAATTGACCTCTGCTGGCGACTGCTCAACGCTGGCTACCGCAACTGCTACATTCCCCAAAGCAAGGTGTATCACCTCGGTGGCGGCAGTCTCCCACAAGGCAACCCACGCAAAACCTACCTCAATTTCCGCAACAATCTGCTCCTTCTGCACAAGAATTTGCCTGCAAAAGACGCGCGCCACACGCTGTTCATTCGCCGCCTCTACGACACGCTCGCATTCTTCCAAAGCCTTGCCAGCCTCCACTTCGGCGATGCCAAGGCTATTATTCGCGCGCACAACCACTTCCGCACCATGCGCAAGCAGTACGCCCAACCTGCCACCCGCAATCTGCTGAAAGCCTACCCCGAAGGTCGCCGCAACATTATCCTCGAATACTACCTCCACGGTCACAAAACCTACCCCACCCTCACCACCACACGATAGTGGAATCATTTATCCCAAATCGGTCATTAGGGCTTGTGGTATTTCGGAGTTTTAAAAGAATGAATTTTGATTGTCTTTTAATGAGTGATAGCGAGCTATTACGAATTAAAAACGAGCAAAAGGCATCTTATAAAAGCCGAAAGGCCGCAAGAAGTAATCTAAAAAATCCTTTCACGGCCTAATGACCGATTTGGGTTTATACTGTCCATCTCGTCAATGTGGAAATATACTGAAAAACAGCAAGGACAAGGTGGCTTTATTGGGAAAAAAGTGTATATTTGCATTTAGAAGTTACGAAAAGAGTGTAATTTATTGGAAATGAGCGTAGGTTAATTGCTCTTG
>OJOI01002028.1_pt1 | contig 10459 bp, 8 predicted proteins | sample 1598061 | NCBI WGS metagenome assembly OJOI01 (sample SAMN01915224, study PRJEB22387) | human gut metagenome | isolation source: stool | host: Homo sapiens | place: USA
TCTCAAACAGCGCATTGATATAAAACGGAATTTCCCCCGTAATTACAAACGGCACCGCTCCGAAAACACCAAGGACAACCCAGCTTAACGAAACGCAGACAAATCCGTCGCGGGAATAGATTTCCATATTGGACGGTTTTCTGAAGCAGAGGATCAGACCGGCCGCAATGCAGAGCAATCCCCAGATAAGATACGCAAAGCCTGTCTTTTCCTGATACATGGCTCCGACCAGCGCCGGAAGCAGCATCAGCATACCTTCCACTTTCAGCACCCAGCTGATGACAAAACGAATCATTTTATAGTTCATAATCCGCTTCCCCCGTTACTCTGCCAGAATCTCATGGATATCCTGAAGACCGGTTTCCGTTGTTACGATAATGACGGAATCTCCTGCCTCAAAGGAATCCTGTCCACCCGGAATGATGACCTTTCCCTGTCTGTTAATCGCTGCTACCAGAAGGTTTGGCCGTGTTTTCATATCCTGCAGACGGATGCCGATCATACGGCAATTCTGGTTCACGATAAACTCAAGAGCCTCCACACGGTCTTCCATCAGCTTGTACAGCGTCTCAACGTTGCTTCCGATGGAGTTTTTCATTGCCCGGACATACTGCAGAATGTACTCTGCGGTGATGTGTTTCGGATAGATCAGGCTGTCCAGGTTCAGGCTGTGGATAACATCATTAAATTCCAGATGGTTGATTTTCGTTACAACCTTTGAGGATACCTTCTCTTTCGCATACAGCGACAGAATGATGTTCTCCTCATCCATATCGGTGCAGGCCACAAAGGAATCCATATTCTGGATGCGCTCTTCTTTTAAGAGCTCCTGGTCACTTCCGTCACCGTAAATAACGGTTGCATCCGGCAGTGCTTCGCTTAAAACCTCACAGCGATCCTTATTTTTCTCGATAATCTTGACATCGACGTTCATATTTGCCAGTGATTTTGCGAGATAATACGTAATTTCACCGCCGCCGACGATCATCGTATTGTGTACCTTGTTTGTATGAACACCGATTTTCTTAAACAGGCTCTCTGCATTCTGTGGTGTGGTGATGATGGAAAGGCTGTCTTTTGCCTGGATCACAAAATTTCCATCCGGTATGTAAACCTCGCCGTTTCGCTCAACGGCACAGACCAGCAGACTGTACTGAAGCGCTCCGGCCAGCTCACGCAGCGACATATGGACAATTTTCGATGTTTCCGGCACTTTAAAGCGCAGCATTTCGATTCTTCCGCGGGAAAAGCTGTCGATCTCAATCGCAGATGGGAACCGCAGCAGTCTTGCCATTTCCATGGCGGCCGCGTGCTCCGGGTTGATGATCATGGACAGACCCAGCTTTTTACGGATAAATTCTCTCTCCTCCCGATACATCGGGTTTCGGACTCTGGCAATGGTGTGACAGTCTGCCGCCTGTTTGGCGATGACACAGCAAAGCAGGTTCATTTCATCACTTTTGGTTACGGCAATCATCAGATCCGCATGCTCAATATCCGCCTCCTGAAGCACCTGATAGCTTGCTCCGTTTCCTACAATTCCCATAACGTCGTAGGTGTTGGAGACGTTGCGGACGACAATACTGTCTGTGTCAATGACCGTCACAAGGTTGTCCTCGCGGCTCAGCTGGGCGGTCAGTGCGGTTCCGACTTTTCCGCAGCCCACAATGATAATTTTCATGTTCTCTCCCTTCAATGCAAAAGCATTTCGCGTAAAATAGTAAAGACCCGCCAGGCGGCATCGTAAAACCATTTTTCGATGCACTCCAAAAAGCAGATCTGTACCCCTATTGTACGATGGCGATTATATCATATTTCCAGGAAAAGCGGAATAGATTTTAACAACATTTTGGACGGAGTTTTTGTAATGATTGATCAAAAAAGGGAAAACCTGTTGAACCTTGCGCTGGCCGCAACGGAAGTCGAACGGCGGCGTGTGCCGGAGCTTTCGGCAGGTTATAACTCTTACAGCAAAACATGGGAAGTAATTGTACAGTATCAGGGAGACCTGGCTTTTCTGGAGGAGCAGGGAGTTCGTGTGACGCTGCTGCTGTTTTCGTATGCCATTCTTCTGGTTCCGGAGTCCCTGATGGATTACGTGACAGGACTGCCGCAGATTACCTATCTGGAGAAACCGAAATTACTTTATTTCGCAGATGCATTTGTGCGGAGCATATCCTGTATTACGCCTGTGCAGGAGGGGGGTATGGGTCTGTCTGGGAATGGGGTGCTGCTTGCATGCATTGATTCAGGCGTGGACTATGCGCATCCTGATTTCTGCGCACCGGACGGGACAAGCCGAATTGCAATTTTATGGGATCAGACGATTCCGGGGAATCCTCCGATGGGGTATGCTCTTGGGTCGGTATATACACGGCAGCAGATCAATGAGGCACTTGCATCTTCTACGCCGGAAGAACGGTTTGCCCTCGTGCCGTCCCGCGATGTGACGGGGCATGGGACAGCGGTGCTCGGAATCGCAGCGGGAAATGGGAGATCCTCGGCAGATGCGGCCATGCGGGGCGTGGCACCGGAAGCAACACTCGTGGTCGTAAAGCTTGGGAATCCTGATCCGGCGGATCTGCCGCGGACATCGCAATTGCTGCAGGCGGTGGATTTCTGCGTAAGATATGCACTTCTGGTGGAGCGGCCACTTGTGACTAATTTGAGCTTCGGGAATAATTACGGTTCGCACAGCGGGGATTCCTTACTTGAAACGTATTTGAATGCAGTGTCAAATTTAGGGCAGAACGTGATCTGTATCGGGGCAGGAAATGAAGGGGATACCGGACGCCATTATGCCGGGAACCTAAAGTCGGATCGCAAGTCGTCCGGTCAGACGCAAACAGTCCGTGCGACATCTGATCCGGCTGCGACGTCTGCGGTCTCGGCAACGGCTGACCGCGCTGTCTCCGTTGAATTTCAGGTCGGTGCTTATGAATCCTCGTTCAGTCTCCAGATCTGGAAGGTTTATGGGGATGAAATCTCGATCGAACTGATTTCCCCCGGCGGCATCCGCTCCGGCACGCTCTCTCCTGTCCTCGGCACGGCGCGTCTGACGCTTGGTCCGACAGAACTTCTCCTGTTTTATGGCATGCCATCCCCCTACAGCCAGGCGCAGGAAATTTACCTGACCTTTCAGGGCACAGGAAACCATCTGTCCGTCGAAAACGGCATCTGGACCTTGCGTCTCACCCCCGGCCGCCTGATCTCTGGTTCCTTTGACCTCTGGCTTCCCGGCGGAAATGCCATCGGTCTACAGACCCGCTTCTTCTCTCCCACTGCCGACACCACACTCACCATCCCTTCCACCGCCCGCTCCGCTATCACGGTCGGTGCCTATGATCCCCGCCTCTCCTCCTATGCCAGCTTCTCCGGCCGCGGCTATACCCGTATTCTCCACGAAATCAAACCTGATCTCGCCGCCCCGGGTGTCAATATCCCAGCTCCCCGTTCCGGCGGCGGCTATGCTTCCTTCACCGGCACCTCGTTTGCCACGCCTTTTGTATCGGGAAGCGCCGTGCTTATGATGGAATGGGGTATTCTGCGCGGAAATGACCCGTTTTTATATGGTGAAAAGCTGAAAGCTTATCTCATCGCAGGCACAAAACCCATCGCATCCGAGAGCGAATACCCGAACAGGCGAGTGGGATGGGGACGACTTTGTTTAGAAAGTAGCCTGCCAGATTAAAGTTATTGAAGGATTCGATAGAAGAAATAAAAGCGCAATGTAAAGAGTTAAACGACAAATGAGACATATTTTTATCTCTGTACTATCTTGTACTTTGCTACGAAAATAAAACTCGTAGCAAGGTACTTATAGTGTTCATTTGTCGGGCAACTCTTTTTTATTTAACTGTTAATAACTTGCTGTTTAAAATTTTTTGAATGCAAAGAGAATCACTTACCCAAAAGATATTCTTCCAACATTTCCTTTACTTTTTTCTCAATTTCGTCTATGATCTCTTCACACCTTGTCTTTTTCATCCCTGCACCAGTTCCTACCGCCAGTAACTCTTTTCTGCCTGGATTTCTTCCATTTCCATCTACTGACGTAGTATGTTCGCCATAATACGTATTACTGTAAGTAAGATCATATGCCGGACTTAAATGCCATTTATCTTCGTCTGCTTCGTACAAATACGTGAAGTTCTTCGAATGATCATCTCTGTTATGTGCAAAAACATTGAAACACATTCGGCGGAACATATTTTCAACATCTTCATCGCAATTGCGTGTCATGATTTTTGTCAGTTTCATTAATCCATGATAGTCCAGACTTGGCTGCTCAAAATCCAATTCCAGAATTGCAGCTGTCGTCAACATGTGCACTTTCTTTTTCCCTTTCAAACAGTTTCTCCTGTCAAACCTTTTAGTTCCAAAATATCCTTTACATTTTTCTGATGGAAACAATCTCGTTTCACTCATCATAATTCCGCAGGCCTTGGCACAGCAGGAATAGTCATATTCCATTTTTCCTGCATCTTTTCCGTCCACATGCGCTGGAAATTTGATAATCCATTCTTCATTATCAATGGTTGTCATGATTTTAGGTCTTGCTCCGCCGCTGGTACCTCCCAGCAGATACAATTCGTCCAGTTTATCCGAATACTCTGTATTCAGTATCTTTTGACACTCTTCCGCCAGTTTGTCCAGATCTGCACTGCTCTGCTCCTCTGGAAAATTCTTTTCCGGGTGATATGTCAACGCTCCCATCCCCGATGTGCCCACAATCGCCAGACGATCCAGTACGGTCAGTTCATCCGGATTTTGTTTATGTGCCCGTAACAGGCGATCCAACAGTAATCTGCCCCAATGATCTGGAAGACTGTCCGCAAAAACCCCAAATAATCCTTCAAAATGATCCTTAACTGGAACAAATACCTGTTTTTGCAAAGGCAATGAAAATGGGTTGATCGAAAATCCGGTTTCCAGCCATTCATCACTGTACTGAAATGCCACTTTGTGGTCTGCCGTCATAGCTAATGTTCCCACCGTTTGATCCTCATAACACACCTGCAGTACTTTATCTTGTTTCATTGATAACCTCCTGAATATCTTTATACGGTACCTGCGTGAAAATATTTCTGAGCTCATCTGCAAGATCCAGTGCGATTGCAATTTTCGTTAAAGATAACAGGGAAATTTGTCCTGTCGTTTCGAATCTTTTGATTGAGCCGTAACTCACTCCGCTTATAGATGCTAATTTTTCCTGCGTAATTGAACGTCTCTTTCTGATTTTTCTCACTCGCTGCGCAAGTTTTTGATCCAGTTCTTCCGGAGTTTCCCATATAAATTGTTCCATTTTTTCCCCTTCTTGTTACAGATTATATGTTATCTAAAATATCCTATTTTTATTCAAAACAGATTATATATTATCTATTCTATTTTACCACTCACGTGCAGAAAGCACAATGATTTCCTGCCCTGTTTCCATAAAAACTCCACCCCGTTTTTGTAACTGCAGATAAATTTTGCATCTCCTTTACTCTATAGGGATAATTTGCGCTTTTTTGACTATCCGGTAGTATTTGTTTCAGAGTAAGTAAAAAAGCCTCTGCCGGGCAAAAATTTTGCTTCCCGGCAGAGGCTTTGCTGGTCAAACGGATATTCATGCAAGCATGATTCGCGATTTTTCTTCCATTTCGCATGGCTTGGAATCGTTACAAATACTGGCTGAATTCCACTTTTTCTTTATTTGGTCCTTCGATCGTGAAGAAACGGACGCCATTTTCCCAGAACGGAAGGAAATGTACTTCATCCTGCGTCGTATTCAGACCGGCCCCGGTAATCATTTCGTGAACCTTTTCAATATTCTTTACGTCAATCGCCACATGGTCGATTGCTCCGGGTTTCAGTGCTGCAGCTTTGTTTTCGTACGTTTCGATCACAAGTGTTCCAAGCTTTAAGAATGCCACTTTCTCATCCGCCGCCTCATTTACGGTGCGGAATGCAATTTCAAATCCAAGCTTTTGATAAAATTCAATTGTCTTCTCAATATCATTCGTTGGAATTCCAATATGCTGTATTCCGGTTGTATATGTTTTTAAATTCATTTTATTGTCCCATCCTTTCCCTGACTTCCATCAGTGTCGGCATTGCCGGTATCGCACCTTTCTTTTCCACACACAGGCTTGCAACCGCATTTCCAAACCGTACATATTCTTTCAATTCATTCAATGTAAATTCTTCCGGTTTTTTTCCTGATTTACTGATACGGTACAAAAATCCTCCCCAAAAAGAATCTCCGGCCCCGTTCGTATCTGCCACTTTGCTTACAAATCCTGGAATCTGTAGGCCTCCCTCTTTACAATAGAGGTAAGCTCCTTTACTTCCCAGAGTTACCACAACAATCTTAACTCCTTTTTCAAATAAAAGCTTTGCCGCCTCTTCTGGCTTTTCCTTTCCTGTAAGAAGTTCTGTCTCCTCATCTGAAATTTTCATCAGATCCACATATGGAATCAGACTCCGCATTTGTTCCTTTGCTGTTTTTTTATCTTTCCATAAAGAAGCTCTGTAGTTTGGGTCATAGGATATAATACTTCCTTTTTCCTTTGCCCGTCGGATTGCATAATGAGTCGTATTTCTTGCCGGCTGCTCCGTCAGGGAAAGAGAGCCTACATGGAATAGGGTTGTCTTGTCTAAAATATCAACATTTATCTCTTCTTTCTCAATTTTGGTATCTGCTCCCGGTTTTCTCGCAAAAGAGAAAGAACGCTCTCCATTTTCTGCCACGCTTACAAAAGCAAGTGTGGTGAAATAATTTTCGTCCAAAAGCATTCCTTTTGTATCAACTTTTTCTTTTTCTAATACAGATTTCAGAAATTCTCCGTGCATATCTTTTCCGGCCTTTCCTATAAAGGCTGTATGTGCACCAAGTTTTTCTGCAGCAACTGCAACATTTGCCGGAGCTCCTCCTGGATTCTGAGCAAACAATGTCTGTCCCGTATCGCTGACTCCCTGCCACGTAAAGTCAATCAATATCTCACCGAAAGTCGTAATATCATATAGAGATCTTTTTGCTGCATCATAAGTATCTGCCAAAAGACCATTTTCTAATAGTTTTTCCAAAATATTACTGCACTCTATCTCTTCATCCGTATGAATATGCAGCTCCCCGACTTCAAATTCCGGCATACTCAAAACTCCCAGCATTGACTTTGCATTCACTACATACCTGCCGCTGCAAAGTTCTGCATCATATGGTATTTTTTCTACTATGCTTACCAGTTTTCTGGCATTATTCATTGTGCCCAATATTACTTTTGCGATCATCTTTTACCCTCCTAAGCAAATATGCTAATAACCATCGCACAGATCAGACCTGTAAATCCTATGATTGTCTCCATCATTGTCCATGATTTTAAAGTCGTTTTTTCATCAATTTCAAGCAGTGAACTTACCAGCCAGAATCCTGAATCATTCACATGACTGAATGCAGTTGCCCCTCCGGTGATGGCACAAACCATCGCAGCCAGATAAAGAGGTGAAAGACCGGCAACTGCTGGCATAGATGCCATAATTCCGGCTGCCATTGTCATCGCAACCACAGCAGCTCCTACAGATGCTCTGACCAAGGCTGCAATTAGAAATGCTACCAAAATTAATGGAAGACCACTTTTTTCAAGTGCTGGCCCGATGATATCACCCATTCCGCAATCCTGAAGTACCCAACGGATAATACCTCCACCTGTGATTACCAATAATATCTGTCCGGTAGGGTGCAGAGAGCGATCCAAAATTTTCTTTAACTGCTCCCCATTATATCCCTGCTTTTTTCCAAGAAAATACATTGCACAAAGAACTGCTATAATTAATGCTACAAAAGGAGTACCCACAAACTCAAGTACCGGACGGATTCCATTTAATGCCAAAATATACTCAGAAAGTGTACTAAACAGAATCAAAACCAGTGGAACAAGAATAATGGCGATCACAGTTGAAAATTTCGGAAGATTTGCCTCCTCTTCTTCCCTTACCTCTGAAACTGCCGATGGAAGGCCGGTATGTATCTTATTTCCGATAACCTTTGACCACAGAATCCCTGCAAAGATCAAAGAAAGGATACCTGTTGGTACACCAACTGCAATCATAATTCCAAGATCTACCCCCAGCATATTTGCAACCAATACGGAACCGGCTGACGGCGGAATAAATGCAAATCCGGTCGCAAGTCCTGCCAAAAGAGGAATCACATAGTACAATGTCGATTTTCTTGTTTTTTTTGCCAGACCGAATGCCAGTGGGATAAGAATGACAACTCCTGCTTCAAAAAAAACTGTCGTTCCGACAACAAGTCCCGTGATTCCAAGTGCAATTCCTGCTTTCTTCTCTCCACATTTATTTACCAGCGTCTGAGCTACACACTGTGCACCTCCCGATACCTCTAATATTCCTCCAAATAAAGATCCCAGACCGATTAATAATACAATTCCCTGAAGGGTCTCTCCAGCTCCTTTTTCTACTGTATTAACTAAAGTCGGAACCGGCATTCCGGCTCCGAGCCCGATTACTAATGCAGAGATCAGCAGGGACAATACTGGATGAAATTTAAATTTAATAATTAACAGCAATAATAAGACAATCCCCGCTGCCGCCGCAACCAGCAGTCTTGTCGGATCTGCTGCAAATACTGCTTCTGTCATTTTTATTTTCCTCCTGCCCGGAATGCTGGTATTTCGAGTATTCCAGCTTACCAGCATCCCGCTATCCTCTTAATTAGCAAACGTACTTATGGATCGTTGTTTTTACAGCTCCTGATCCCGCAATCATCTCACGGAACATTTCTTCAATTTTCTCACCAATTCCATCCTTATAAAGATCTGTAAAGAAAATACGCTCATTGGATAAGATTGGTTTTAACTGATCTGTAAATGTTTCCGGTTTTCCTACAACAATATCACCAAGCTGCTCCTGAAGTTCCTCATTCATTGGATCTGGAGCAAGTTCATATTTCTTTCCTTCATCATCTACCGCCAGCATATATCTAAGCCATCCTGCAATTCCGAGTGGGATGGCAGTAAGCTTTGACGCATCTCCATATTTTGCAACATATGCTTTTACTGTCTCTCCAAAACGGATACCAACCATCTGTGATACGTCAACTGCAAGACGAAGGTTTGTATCTCCAAGATACTCATTCGGGAAACGATCATGAAACAACTCATCTACAAATTCCTGCGGTGAAAGGATTCCAGGATCTGCAACTACCGGAAGGCCTTCATCATAAGCAACCATACGAGCCATCTTCATCATATCTTCATTTGTATTGAGCATATGTGCGAACAGATCATATCCAAGCACAACGCCCAAAGGACCTGTTGCTGAGTGAACCGGATTGAGACATACTGTTACTTTCATTCTCTCTGAAAGATTAACGGTATTTCTGTCTGCCAAATAAACTCCAAATCCCTTTTCCAAAGCCGGACGGCCATTCGGGAAACTGTCTTCAATTACAAGATACTGTGGTTTCTCTGCATTAACAAACGGTGCAATATAAGTCTGCTTGCTTGTGATCACCGGCTGCATGTCCTCTACTCCAAGTGCTTCCAGGTCAGCTGCAATCTGCTCACTCGGTCGTGGAGTAATCTTGTCGATCATTGTCCACGGGAATGCTATAACATTCTCATCGCTGATATAATCAATAAAATCTGTATCTACAAAACCAGCTTTTCTCCATTCTTCTGCCATCATCAGTACAGACTCCCGAAGCTTTGCACCATTCTGCGAACAGTTATCCATCGATACCAGTGCCAGTGGGTATTTTCCTGCTTTATATCTTTCAAGAAGCATCGCTACAAGCACTGCCATCGCTCCTGTTACCTGATCTGGTCCGTTCTTGATGTCGTTCTCTACAAACGGGAACCAGCTTCCGTCTGCTTTCTGAAGTGCATATCCTTTTTCTGTAATTGTAAAGGAAACTAACTGCAAGGATTTACTTGCAAAAATCTTTTTTAACCGGTTCCACTGCTTTGGATCTGCTGACTGTGCCTTTACAGCCTCTGCCAGTGAACCAAGAACTTTATACTCGCGTGTTCCGTCTCCATGAAGGATCACACTAAGTCCCAAATTATCATATGGATCGTAAATCTTATCAACTACATCATAGTCAAAGGTCTCTACACATGTGATTGCTCTGTCAAGAACCCCTTCTTCCAAAAGACCATCTGCAATGCCACCAATAAAAATACGGAAAATATTTCCTATTCCAAAATGTACCCACTTTGGTTCTTCTTTTGCTTTTTGTGAAACCTTTTCCACATCATATCCAGGAAGTGTAATTCCCGCTTTATTCCATAATTCACAATCCTTAATTCCTTCCAATGTTAACTTCATTTCTTTTCCTCCTTGTTCTACTTTTTAATTATGCTTTTGACTTACGTTTATCTCTAAGTTGTAAGTTAAGTATATATCTGTTGATACCAATTTTCTATTGACAAAAAATACAATTTTATTTTAT
>OJOI01002031.1_pt1 | contig 10449 bp, 8 predicted proteins | sample 1598061 | NCBI WGS metagenome assembly OJOI01 (sample SAMN01915224, study PRJEB22387) | human gut metagenome | isolation source: stool | host: Homo sapiens | place: USA
AGGAACCGCAGATGAAATAAAGCTCCACGCGCGGCTCAATAACGGCGGCGACTACCAGTGGTTCTATATCACCGGTAAGGTCCACCGCAGCGGAAGCCCCCTTGAATTCATCGAGGGCATGATGTTCAACGTCACCGACTACCTCGACTGCGAGGGCGAGGACATCGTAATGCGCCGCTACCGCAGCAAGCACTCCGTGAAGATAAACGACCAGTCCACGTATACTCTGCGGGATATTCTCGGCGAGGACTACCTAGTGCGCATTCAGCAGCCGCTCTCCCAGGCGAGCGGGCTGTTCTCCGCGATAACCGACAACGACGGCGCGGTTATCCTCCCCAAGGGTCAGGACAGGAAAATCAATCTGAACAAGATGGACTACCAGCGCAAAAAGAGTATCCGCGTACGTCACCAGACCATCGGAACATGGCTCATCACCGGCGAGGATCAGGATATCGTCGATAATAACGCGCAGCTTCTGGATACTATGGTGCACACCATCTCCATCGTTGCGAACTCCTACGTTGCACTTGTCGCCGAGATGGAGACCTCCCAGAATGCAAACAAACTCCTCGGTCAGAACTTCGAGGATCAGATAATGGTGAACGGCGTTTACTCGATATTCCTGCAAAGCCCCGACACCAAGACCGCGATCAAGAACATCACGCTGCTCATGACCGAGCATTTCGACCTCTCCGAGATCGAATTCTGCACCGATGAGCAGAACTCCGGAAAAGCCTATAAGCTCGACCGCACCGGCATGGTGCTCCCGGTAATTGTCAATTTCACCTGCAAGCAGGATATCCGCGACGAGCTGGATTACAGCGGTATAGTATGCACGGATCTCCGCACCATCGGCATGGACAGGGAACGCAAAAACCTTAGCTGCGTACTCGCCCGCACCTACGACCAGGGTGCCAACCGCGGAGTGCTGCTCTACACCTCCCGCACCGCTGACCGCGAATGGAGCAGCCGCGAACGCAGCCTGCTCAAATCCCTGACCCAGCTTCTTTCCACAGTTATCTACAAAATGTTCATGGAGGAAGAGCTGCGCAACTCCCAGAACAAGCTTGAGCGCCTCGCATACTACGACGTAGGCACCGGAATGCCGAACCGCAGCATGTTCGAGCGCGACTTCACCGAGGAGATCTCCGAAAACCGCAGCGGCGCTGTCATCGCTGTGGAATTCTCCAACCTCAAGAGCATTTCCGAAATATACGGCTTCGAATACGCCGACGATATCCTGAAAAGCTGCGCGGAGTATATCCTTGCGCTCCCGTGCAGTTCGCAGAAGAAGGTCTACCGCTTCTCAAGCGACATTCTGTTCATATCGCTCAGCGGTATCCAGCGCGAGGAAGCGCGGCAGTTCGCCCAGGCGGTGCTGACGAAATTCCATTCGCCATGGTATCTCCACAATAACGAACATCATATCCGCGTCTATGCCGGATTCACGATCTACCCGCACGACGCGGAAAATATACAAACCGTTGTCAGCGCCGCTACTCACACGCTTCGCCTCGCAAAGGAACATCTCAGCGAGGACGCCGTGTGCTACTCCGAGGGGCTTGAGGACGCCCTCACTGACAACCGCATGGTAAAGAAGCTCATCACCGACGCCGCCGAGAACGGCTTCAAGGGGTTCTACTACCTCTATCAGCCGGTGCTTGAGATGAAGACCGGGCGGCTCCACTGCTGCGAGGCTACTCTGTTCTGGGGCAATGAAGATATGACCGTGCCGCGCAGCAGATTCCTGCCGATAATCGACCAGCTCGGTTACTCGCGGCAGCTCTACCGCTTCGCCTGCGACAAGATATGCAGCTTCTGCGCCTCCGTGCGCGAGCAGGGCTATCCGGAGTTCCGCGTGAGCTTCAAAATGCCTGAGAATATCCTCAACAGCGAAATCTCCGTTGACGTGCTCCAGAGCACACTGCTTGAGTATTCCCTGCCGCCAAGCGCGATAAGCATTTCTGTAACCGAAGCGGAAGGCACCCTCACCAGCGGCGGTATCTACCTCCAGGCGCTCTCACGCATTGGAATGAACATCATCGCCGACGACACCGGCGCGGGCTATTTCACGGACGCTCCGCTCAGCAACGCTTCTGTCAAGACCATAAAGATACGCGCCGACCGCTTCAGCGGCGACAGCGTGTCCTCGGGATTCGTACGCTCGCTGATAAAGAAGGCGCACAGCAAGGGTATCGCGGTATGCGCGAAGGACGTCGACAGTCCCTCCGACCTGACGGCGATAGGCGGCTCCGAAATCGACCTCATCGAGGGCATTTTCAACGGCAGACCCCTGCGCGATCATGAGTTCATTGAGAGAATGTCCGAGGGACTCGGCGCTGGCTGAGCACAGATTTACGACATAACTGACGGCGCACCACTCCTCCCGGTGCGCTGTTTTTGTATTGACAATCCCGGCGGAATATAGTATAATTGTAGCATGTGAGAAAGGCGGTGCCGTATGTTCGGACTGTTTAAAAAGAAAATTCTCAAGACCGAGGAGGAAAAGCGCGCGGAGAGCCTCCCGAGGACGAAAAAAGTGCAGTTCGAGCCGATGAAGGTCGCGGAAGCCGAACAGCTTCTTAACGCGGATATCCGCGCCGTGCTGGGATTTTCCCCGGTGAACTACTACGCGACAAAGGATCGCTACCTGCTTTGCACATTCTGGTATACTGACGACCTCTCGGAAATCTACATGAGATTCGAGCTGCGGGTGGACGACCTCCCGCACGGACACACTAAAATGTACCAGATCGACAAGGTTCTTATGCGCGACATTCTGCGCAAATTCGGTCAGAATATAAATATCGGAGAGTAATTATGAACAATTTTTCGGTGCTTGAATGCCCGGTTTATTTCGACAAGACCAACATGCTTGACATGCTTTCCCTTTCGGCGGGGCGGGCTATCCTCTGCCAGAACCGTTTAGGTGAGCAGATAATCGCCGACAACTCCTGGGGGCTTGACCCGATGAAGGGCATGATACGCTTCGGCGAGCGGGAATTCCGCGCAGGAATACTCGGCTCTGAATCCGAGATACAGAACACCTGGCTCTGGAGCTGGGCGCACACCGAGAGCGGTCTGCCGGAAAGCTCCACGGCTGTCTCCAGACGAGTCAAGAAGCTCCTGCCGGAGCTTCCGGAGTTCCAGACCGGGAAGTTCATGCTGGACGAAGTCCACAACGGCCACGACCTTGCGATGATCTCCTGCGGAGTTTCACACGAGAACCTCTGCTACTACAGATGCCCCTACGACGGCGGCGCCGCACTGGTGACGATTTCCGGACTTCCCGAGGATATCTTTGCTCCGGTGGACAGCACGGCGTTCCTGCGGCAGTATATTGAGATAATCAGCGGATTCTACTGCGACCACAGGCTTCTCGCAGCGGGATTCCTGTACCAGAACGGAACTCCTTTCACGGAGAGTGAAAATGCGCTCACAGCGGATTTCGGCGAGCGTAACCTCAGATTCCTTTTCGAGCAGACCGAGGACGGTATCTCAAGGGTTCTGGACATATCGGAGGCCTGATTGACAAACTAGCATACAGCAAAAGGTGGAGCGTTACGCCCCACCTTTTTTATTTACATCGGAATGTGAGTGTTTGAGAGGAGTTCAGCAACGATGTCCTGCGGCGCGCCGTAGTCCGTCTGCCCGGAAGCCAGCACGATACGGTGAGCCAGCACCGGAATCGCGACTGCCTTTACGTCGTCCGGGGTCGCGTAGTCCCTGCCGTTCATCAGAGCCATCGCCTGAGCCGCACGGAACATCGCGATGGAGCCGCGCGGGCTTGCTCCGAGCTTCACCTGCTGTAGGAATCTCGTTGCAGTCACCAGCGACAGTATGTAAGCCTTGACGTTATCCGCGACCTTCACCTGCGCCGCCTGCCAGCGAAGCTCCATCAGCTCCTCAAGCGACATCACCGGCTGAGTTTCCTGGCGCTGCGGCATGACCTCCAGCATTTTCATCTCGGCGGCGCGGTCGGGATACCCCACCGATATCCGCATGAGGAAGCGGTCAAGCTGAGCCTCCGGAAGGTGATACGTGCCGAAAGTCTCTATCGGGTTCTGCGTTGCGAGGGTCATGAACGGCTTCGGAAGCTGGTGCGTCTCGCCGTCGACGCTTATCTGAAGCTCCTCCATCGCCTCCAGCAGCGAGGATTGCACCTTCGGGGAGGCGCGGTTTATCTCGTCTGCAAGCAGGAAGTTGCACATCGCCGCGCCCGGCTTGTAGCTTCCCTTACCCGTGTTGATGTCCACCACCGTGTAGCCGATAACGTCCGACGGCATGAGATCAGGCGTGAACTGAATGCGCCCGAAGCTTCCCGAAACGCTCTTTGCAAGCGTTTCCGCGAGCAGGGTCTTGCCAACTCCGGGGACGTCCTCGATGAGCACGTGACCGCCCGCAAGCATTGCGCAGACTACCTTTTCTATTACCGGGCGCTTTCCGATTATCGAGCGCTCGATATTGTTTATAAGCATTTCAACCTTGTTGTTCATTTTTTTGCTCCTTATACACGTTATACGCTCCGCTTGCGGTTATGATGATGGTATTCACGAGTACTGCCGCGAAAATCAGCAGCTTCACCAATCCTGCGTAGCTTCCTTCCATGCTGCTTATGTTCGGCGTTAACAGCTCCGGCGCTGATATGTTTATATAGACTCCTGCGGCTCCCGCCAGCACCGGAAGCCCCAGTGCAGTTATACAGTACACCACCAACGGCATGCTAAGCTCATTACGTATCCTTTTAGTATAAAACACATGCAATTTTCCTGATAGTATACCACATGGAATAGCTGCGGCAGGATACAGCACCAATAGAGTTACAAACGCAGAAAACACCACGCTCAGCAGATATTCGGTAAAAAATCCGGCGGCGCAAAGCCCGGCGTATTTCAGATATTTCATTGATCACGCTCCTCACCCTTGTCTGGCTCGGCGACGCCTAAAAGCGATTGAATACACAATGTTGATATCCCGCTGACTATCGCTACGCCTCCGATTCCTATTGAGAAGAAAAAAAGCGTCATCGCCTTGCCAAGTCCGTCCCAACCAGCCCATATACTTTCGCTGAACGCAAACGTAAGTATTATCCCCAGACCGCAAAGCACGACCAGTGCGGCAAAAACTGTGAGGAAATACCATTTCGAACTTATCATGAGCCTTTTCCTGATTATGTTCATAAAGGCGACGTGCAAAAATCCCGAGCCGATACAAAGTACTGCGCCAACAATAATAAATAAGCCGATCGAAACGGTGTAAAATAAGTCAAATATGTAGCAGAACAGCCAGTCAATCAGCAGGCATGCCAGATTCATGGCTAACCCTGAGGCGCAAAGCCCGGCGTATTTCAGCTTTATCAATATACACCTCCTGCATGTCGGAGAAACTGCAAAAACGGCGCAGCCCGAAAGCTGCGCCGCAGTCAGCGTATGTTGTTGTTCAACAATTAGTTGAGCAGGGAGTGCTCATCGGAAGCGTCGAACAGGTGGATCTTGTTCGGGTCGAGAGCGAGCTTAACAGTATCCTGAGGACGTGCAGTGCATCTCGGAGATACTCTAGCGGTGAGCGGGATACCCTCGCAGGTGAGGTACAGGAATGTCTCAGCACCGAGCATTTCGGTTACGTCAACAGTAGCCTCGATCATACCAGTCTTAGCGGTGGAGAGGAACATCTCCTCGTCGTGAATGTTCTCAGGACGGATACCGAGGATAACTTCCTTGTCTACATAGTACTTCAGACCCTCGTTGTCAGCCTTTGCGGAGGGCAGCTCAACGTAGAACTTGCGGCCTCTGGAGGTCTTGGTGTCCTCAGAACCGAACTCAACGGTGTACTTGCCGTTAGCCATGATGAGCTTAGCAGGAATGAAGTTCATCTGCGGAGAGCCGATGAAGCCTGCAACGAACTTGTTAACAGGGTTCTCATAAAGGTTGATAGGAGAATCGATCTGCTGAATGTAGCCGTCCTTCATAACAACGATTCTGTCACCCATGGTCATAGCCTCTGTCTGGTCATGAGTTACATAGATGAATGTAGTACCCAGCTTCTTGTGGAGCTTGGAGAGCTCGGTTCTCATCTGTGCACGGAGCTTAGCGTCCAGGTTGGACAGCGGCTCGTCAAGCAGGAAGACCTGAGGATCACGTACGATAGCACGGCCGAGCGCTACACGCTGTCTCTGACCACCGGACAGAGCCTTCGGCTTTCTGTCGAGCAGGTGGGAGATGTCGAGGATCTTAGCAGCCTCTTCAACGAGCTTCTTGATTTCGTCCTTCGGAACCTTACGGAGCTTCAGACCGAATGCCATGTTATCGAAAACGGACATGTGGGGGTACAGAGCGTAGTTCTGGAATACCATCGCGATATCTCTGTCCTTAGGCTCTACATCGTTAACTACTCTGTCACCGATCTTCAGTTCACCGGAAGAGATATCTTCCAGACCTGCGATCATACGAAGGGTGGTGGACTTACCACATCCGGAAGGACCTACGAAAATGATGAACTCCTGATCTGCGATCTCAAGGTTGAAATCCTTAACAGCTTCGAAACCGTTAGGATATACTTTGCAGACATTCTTTAAAGATAAACTTGCCATTTGAAAATACTCCTTTCATATTTACCAATGTTATTTTCTCTCATTGTGAAACGATATGTCTCGTTTGAATCTGAATTCAGTATAACGAAAATCACGAAAATGTGCCATACCACTATTTCACAAAGATTTTGAATCATATTGTAAGAATTGCTTATAAAGTTTGTTTTTTTTCGAAATGCTTGTCAGATTGAACAAATCCGCCCGCATTTCTTGGACATATTCCACAAGAATCGCCCTACTTTGTCTCATTTTCCGGCTTTTTATAGAAGCTAAGCTGGTTTTTGCCATGTCTTTTTGACACATACAGCGCATTATCTGCGGCTTTGTACAGTTCCTCGAAAGACTTGCCGTCCCCGGGGAAGACCGCTGCTCCCACGCTGGCCGTTACGGAATATTTTACATATTCTCCCACTTCAAACTGATGGAAGAACTGTTCGATCTTCCTGCCTTCCCGTTCGATCATACTGATCTCGCGGATATCCTTCAGAAACACCATGAACTCATCGCCACCGGTACGACCCACGATATCCGTAGCCCGGAACATGGATTGCAGACGTACTGCCAGGCTGCGGAGCACTTCATCTCCGAAGGCATGTCCCATAGTATCATTGATCTTCTTAAAGTTATCAACATCCAGTACGAACAATACGCCCTGCTTGTCCGGGTACTTTTCCATGTATTCCCGGATCTTACGCTCTGTGGCCATCTTATTGTTCAGATCCGTCAATAGGTCGGTATCTGCTTTATCCTCCAACACCTTACTGTGTTCAGAGGCTTTGATGCGTACCAGAATATTGATTGCGGTGATAATAATAAGCGCTACTGCAATGGAAATACTGATCTTGACGATCAGATTCGCAATCGGGCCGCGGAAGGACTGTTGAATACTGGACAGATAGGATTCATCAATGCCTACCACCAGATTCCAGTCTGTATCCGCAATGGGGAAATGACAGAGAATCTTACCTACGCCGTTCTCATTAACATGCAGTATCCCATTGCTGCCCTTCTGCTGCTGTCTTTCAAACAGGGTCCAGCTTCCCAGGCTTTCCGAAATATCTTTCAGGGAATTCCAGAAATCATTCTGCAAAATAGCCGTTCCGTCAGTGGCACCGTAGCATGCCATAATGGTTCCGTTCCGGTTGACCAGAGAGAAAAACGCCTTGTCACCATATACAGAATTGTCGAAGAATTCCTTCATGTCATCCGGGTTCATATAACTGAGCAGATATCCGGTGACATTTCCGGATATCGCAATCGGACACACATAGATAAAGGCAGTCTGTCCGTTGATTCCATCCGTGCCGGCATAAATATAATGGGCGGAGGTTCCGCTGATGCTGCCGTAATAGTTTAACTCCGACATATCGAACTCCCGGCGGTCACTCAGCATTCCTTTTCCGTTCGTAGCACAATAAGCAGACATATAGGCGTTGCTGGCTTTTACAATGGTGTCCAGCTTCTCATATACAAAAGCATCACTTCTGTCCGGCCGGCTCGCCATAATGTTTGCCATGGCACTCGTGATATCTCCCAGTGCCCCCAGCTTGTCATCTACTCCCGCGGAATAGTAAAAGCCGATCTGCTCTGCCTGATCATCCACCACCGTCTGTATGGCTGAATTCATTTTATTATTAAATTCGTAAATACTCAGAACCAGTGCAACAACCAGCAATGCGCAGGGAAAGACCCACTGGAAAACAATTTCCCAAAATTTTCTCTTTTGCATACTCCAAACACCTCTCGTCTGATGCCCCCGCAGGACATTTTTGTTACTTCACGTCTGTTTTCAGGCTTTCATCCAGTTCATCATGGAATACTCTCTCATCCTCTTCCGGCGAGATTTCCGGTGCAGGCTCCTGTTCTGACAACAACTGATTTTCCAGCTTCTGGAAGAATTTATTGTACAGCATGGCAGAGGCATAAGCCGGCAGCGAAAAACCAAACAGGAAAATAATGGGTATCAGTCTTAAAGATACCAGATAAATAATCAACGGGAAAAATGCCATTACGAACATCACAACTGTCTTGGGCAGCTGTAAAATACTCATGATAAATGCATTTCGAATGGTTCCCATGATTGTATTGTCAAATTTGGCAAGTACCGGAAATACATATAAAGAAGTGCAGATCACCAGCACTCCTGCTGCCATGATCAGTACCACCAACACCTGACTGAACTGCATTCCGGATTTGGTAATAATGTAGTAATCACCGCCAAGGATCGCCGCTACCAGCATAAGCAGCAACCAGATCAGGGTTGCCTGACGGAAATTGGTTTTAAAGGATTTAAAAAAGCTTCTTGTAATATAACTCTCCTCGTTACGCACGATCTTCAATGCCACATAATGCATGGAAGTCAGCGCAGCTCCAGCGGTAATGACAGGGATGCAGCAGATCAGTGTCAGAATATTGAGCCACATCAGATCTGCCATTTTGTTCAGTACATTCATTAAAGGGCTATCCAGGTCAAAAATTTTCATTTACATCTTATCCTTTTCTGTTTTATAAAAATTTTTCCATGGGGGTCACACGTATTCCGGAAAATGCCTCCTCTTCATGTACCGCATGAAACCCCAGTTTTCTATAGAACTCTACGGCATACGGAGCTGCTTTCAGCGACATATACCGTTCCCCTTCCTCTTTTTTCAGATATTCACACATTCTTCTCATCAGATCCCGTCCGATTCCCCGATGATGATACTCCTCATCGACAAAAAGAAGTGATAAATGATTATAATTCCGCACGGAAGCCGCTCCGATGACTCTCTCACCGTCCAGCGCCACCATCATCTGGTATCTTCCCTGCAGGAACGACTTATAGAGGTGTTCATCCGTAATAAAATCATAAAAGTTACGGATTCCCTCCTCTGTATAATCCACCGCCTCAAATTTTAAAAATGTCTTCCAGATCATATGAATGTCAGGAATCCAGTCTTTGTCTTCCGCCCATCTGATCTCGTAAGTGCCCACTGCCGTATCCGACATGATGCACCGCCTCTCTGATCCGAAAGCTTTCCGGTCTTAATCCAGTCCCGGAATCTCCCTGCGGATCCATTGATAGATGTCCTCCATGGCCTGTTCACCGTCTTCCTCATTCAAAAGCTCATGTCTGTCATTCTCGTACAGTTTGACGGTAATATTTTTCACACCAGCCTTCTTCAGAGAATCACATGCCTTCCGGACACCCTTACCGTAATCTCCCACCGGGTCCTCGGCACCGGATACCATAAGGATTGGCAGGTTCTGCGGTACCTTCTCCAGATTCTCCTGCTTCTGCAGTCTGCGGATCAGTTCAAACAGCGTCTGGAACCCGTTCACAGTGAAGGTAAATCCACACAGCCCATCCGCTATATAGCGGTCCACATTCTCCGGATTCCGGCTCAGCCAGTCACTGGATGTCCTCGGAGCATCGATCCGCTTGTTATAGCCGCCGAAAGCAGCCTTGTCAATAAAACGGCTGATATGCTTTGAACCACAGAACAGCTTCTGTGCGCCCGCCATAGCTTTGGAACAGAGGATCAGTCCTCTGGACTGCATTCCGGTTCCCACAATAACCGCACCATCAATACCTTTGCCGTAACGGCACAGATAATTTCTGGCAATAAAAGATCCCATGCTGTGTCCCATCATAAAATACGGCACGCCGGGGTTCTCTGTCTGGATCGTCGTGCGCAGCGTGTGCATATCCTCGACGAGCGTGTCACTCGGATCCGGCTCTGCAAAATATCCCAATTCCTCCTCGGATGCAACCGACGCACCATGTCCCAGATGATCATGTCCGACCACAAGGACCCCCTGGTCATTTAAAAATTCCGCGAACGGCTTATAGCGTTCAATATACTCCACCATGCCGTGCG
>OJOI01002040.1_pt1 | contig 10397 bp, 10 predicted proteins | sample 1598061 | NCBI WGS metagenome assembly OJOI01 (sample SAMN01915224, study PRJEB22387) | human gut metagenome | isolation source: stool | host: Homo sapiens | place: USA
AAAGATTTTAAAGGGTGAGGAGAAAGCTTCGGAGACTCCGTATATTACAGCTTCCAAAGCAGAATTATATGTAAACACAGCAGCAGCCGATAAGATCGGAATGAAGCTGGATGCATCTTATGTCAAGGATGCGGCTCAGACTTTTGATGAGATTACCGTAAAATAATCATATTTGGGAAAGATAAGGGGTATCACATGACATTGGTATTAAGCGTACTGGAACAGGGTATGATCTATGCGATCATGGCACTCGGCATTTATATTACGTATACGATTCTGGATTTTCCGGATCTGACGGTTGACGGAAGTTTTCCGCTTGGAGCTGCAATTTCCGCGGTACTGATCACGAAGGGAGTAAATCCGATACTGACGCTTCTGATTTCATTTCTGGCAGGAGTGGCGGCAGGAACACTGACCGGACTGATTCATGTAAAATTAAAGGTACGGGATCTGTTGTCCGGAATTATTATGATGACAGCTCTTTATACGGTAAATCTCCGTATTGCGGGCAGGGCCAATGTGCCGATTTATAACATGACAACACTGTTTGACAATGCGCTGGTAAAAAAGATCTTTACGGGATCGCTTGCACCATTTGCAAATACGATTATCATTCTGGTGATTACGCTGATTATGAAGTTTTTACTGGACTGGTATATGAGCACCAAATCCGGCTATTTGCTGCGGGCAGTCGGAGATAATGAGACGATCGTCACTTCGATGGGCGTGGACAAAGGCGTTATGAAAATCATCGGCCTTGCGATTGCCAACGGACTGGTAACATTGAGCGGATGTATTTTTGCACAGCAGCAGAGATATTTTGACATCTCTATGGGAACTGGAACGATGGTCATCGGTCTGGCAAGCGTGATCATCGGTATCAGCCTGCTGAAAAAAGTTTCTTTCATTCGTGTGACAACAAGCGTAATTATTGGTTCGATCATTTATAAAGCATGTGTGGCAATTGCCATCAAACTGGGAATGCCATCCTCCGATCTGAAGATGATTACAGCGGTACTGTTTCTTGTGATTTTAGTTCTCGGCATGGATCGCAAAAAGAGAAAGAAGGTGGCATAGATGTTGGAATTACAGCATATTCACAAAATGTATAATCCGGGTACGATCAACGAGATCTGCCTGTTTGAAGATTTTAACCTGAAAATTGAGGATGGCCAGTTTGTTTCCGTTGTCGGAAGCAATGGTTCCGGAAAGACATCCATGCTGAACATCATTTGCGGCAGCATACCGGTGGATGCCGGAAAGATCCTGGTGAATGGAGTGGATATTTCCCGTCAGAAAGATTATATCCGTCACCGCAGAATCGGTCGTGTATTTCAGGACCCGTCCAAGGGAACCTGTCCGTCCATGACAATTCTGGAGAATCTTGCAATTGCGGACAACAAGGGAAAGGCTTATGGTCTCGGAAGAGGAACCAACCATGCGAGAATGGATGCGTATCGTGAACTTCTTGCAAGTGTTGGGCTGGGACTGGAAGACAAGATGCATACAAAGGTCGGGGCACTTTCCGGTGGACAGCGGCAGACACTGGCACTTCTTATGGCAACTATGAAGCCGATCGAATTTTTGATTCTGGACGAACATACGGCTGCTCTTGATCCGAAGACGGCAGAGATCGTTATGCAGCTTACAGGAAAAATTGTAAAAGAGAAGAAGGTTACCACGATTATGGTTACTCACAACCTCCGCTACGCTGTGGAATACGGTGATCGTCTTCTCATGATGCATCAGGGGCATGCAATCATTGATAAATCCGGAGCGGAAAAACAGGCAATGGAAGTCGATGATATTCTTGGAACATTTAATGAAATTTCCATTGAGTGTGGAAATTAAGAGCGATGGGGTCAGACAGGATTGTCTGGCCCTATAAAAATATATAAAACTGGATATTTACATATAACCATTCTGCTGTAAAATATCGTTAGATTTTACAGAAAAGAGGAATTGGTTATGAAACACGAAAATATTTACAAATTGACATTGACTGCGCTTATGGCAGCATTATCCTATGTGATTTTTACATTTCTTCAGATTCAGATTACCCTGCCGGGTGGAGATGCAACTTCGTTTCATCTTGGCAATGCTGTCTGTGTGCTGGGTGCACTGCTTGTTGGCGGTGTATACGGCGGAATCGGCGGAGCGATCGGTATGACAATCGGAGATCTGTTTAATCCAGTTTATGTTGTGTATGCGCCAAAGACATTTATTTTGAAATTTTGTATCGGTCTGATCACAGGACTGATTGCACACAAGATTGGTCATATCTCTACATCAAATGACAATAAGCATGTGTTAAAGTGGACAATTATTGCCACGGTTTGCGGACTTGGCTTTAATGTGGTATTTGATCCACTGTTCGGATATTTTTACAAGCGTGTGCTGATGGGAAAACCGGCTGCAGAAGTGGCACTGGTATGGAATATTACAACGACTTCTGTCAATGCCATCATTTCTGCCGTTGTTGCAGTAATTATCTACATGGCACTTCGTCCGGCACTCAAGAAAGCAAATCTGTTTCTTACATTAAAATAAAAGATAATGAAAAAGAAAGAGCGGGCACCGTCAGGTGTTCCGCTCTTTTTTGGAATCAGTAGGTTAAGCTGATATCCCCGGTATCGTTGGCAATGGTCAGCGAGTGTGAGGAATCGCCTTGGTTGGAGTAACTGCGGTGACAGTAGGTATCATTAACATTTACATCTCCGACACCGGTTCCTAATTCTATATGGTAACCGGACAGGTCTTCCTTGCAATCGAGATCGACATCTCCCACATTACTGGTAATTTCCATGGAAGTAAAGGTACAATCTTCCAGATCAATATCGCCCACATTTGCATCCAGTGTGGAAGTCTCCAGAGTGCAGTTCTCCAGATCAATATCTCCGACATCGGCACGCAGGTCAAGTGCCAGAACGTTCAGACCGGACAGGTCAACATCGCCCACGTTTGTATGGAGTTTTAAATCGGTTAAAGTATCGGCGACCGTGATGGTTACGGAGCATTTTTTGTTTCTACCGAGAGCATTGTGGGCTTTGGCATACTGTGTGATTGTCAGGCAGTTGTTTTCTACTTTATATTCCGGGGTAAGCTTTTTGCTGGCTTTGCAGGTGATGGAAAAAGTGTTCCCCCGCTGGATGGTTAGATCGACAACATTTAAGTCGGCATTGATGGATGAGAAGGCATCCAGATTTTTTTGGCTGGCATCTACGGATGTGGATATACCATTATCGCTATCATCATTGTCATCACTATCGTCACTGTCATCACCATCATCATCCCAGTCAGAGATGGCCTCTATAAATTCGCTGAAGGACGGCAGTCCTTCTGCCACGGAGAGACCAAAACGCACCAGATGGTAGCCGGTTCCTGCAATGATACAGAGAATCGTAATGACGGTAATAAGGATTAAATAAACATTTCGTTTCATGACAGTTCTCCTCCCATTAGTTTTTACTGATATTTTTGATCAGGGATTCTACAATCGCAGCAATCGGCCAGACAATCCAGGTAATCCACCAGTCGAACGAAAGAAAACTCCAGATCAGGTAAAGGCAGGTGATGGTTGGCCAGTAGACGGACATGATTGCGGCCAGTGTGGAATTATGGTACTGCTGGCGGTCCTGCTGCTCCGGAACGTAGTTTCCACCAATGGTGTTCTGGTTGTTCAGATGCAGCAGTGTGCGATATCCGCCCATGCGCATGGAACTGATTACAATCAGGAAAACGCCGATGGCAACAAAGATTAATACAAACCCGGCGGAACAGTCCTCAAGTGTATCTGCCGCAAAACTGGATGCCGCATCTAAAAGGATCGGTGGGACAACACTTAAGATGCACAGCATGATACCTATGGTCAGCAGGAGCGCATGTGTGTTTTTATAATGTTCCATTTCGTGATGGATGTAGTCTGTGGTGGCAAAATCAGTAACGAAATTTCCTTCCTCTAAGTGTTTCCAGTGCCCCATGCATACATTCGAATAGACAAGCATGCCCACACCGATGGCTATGAAAACAAACATCAGAATAATACCGGATGCATCAAGTACATCACTGCTGCGCAGCGAAGTATCTGCAGCAGCCCCGAAAAAGATCGGGCAGCAGGCAGAAAGGATAAACAAAAATACGCTTAGTGCCACAAAGTAGGAATGACGGGAATGTTCCCGCAGAAACTGTCTGACATCTTCCATAGAGAGCGATACAGCATTGGGAGTCTGCTCCTGCCGCGGCTGGTGAACAAACTGTTTGATCCCAAGATCTTCTGCAAGTTCGTCGAGATTTCCAAATTCCGCGATGACGGTGCCAACCGCTTCATTTTCCGATTTTCCCTCATTTTTTAACTCGGTGTATTTGTCTTCCATCATCTGCCAGAGCTCGTTTTTGGCTTTGTATACTTCTGGCGTGTTTGGAAGATTTAAAAACATAGTTTCCAGATAATTTCTAATAGCTTCCATTTTCCGTTTCCCCTTTCCTGATAAACTGTTCTACAACTTCCTGCGTAAGCAGCCATTCCTCACATTTTTCCTGATAGTAAGCACGCCCTTTGCCAGTGATCTGGTAGTAGGTACGGCGTTTGCCGGTTGCAGTGTTCTGATCCTGAAAAGATGTGATATAGCCATTTTTCTCCATACGTGTAAACGCAGAATAGAGCGTGGTCTCCTTGATAATATATTTTTCATGGGAGAGCGTTTTGATCTGTCTGGAGATTTCATAACCATAGGATGGCTGATCCAGCAGAAGATAAAGAATCATGGTGTCATTGTAACCACGGATAACATCACTGCTGATTGCCATATGCATTCCTCCTTACTTTATCTGTCGTATTTCGTCTGTCGTTGCTACGATAGATGTACTACGTCTGATGAAGTAAATATAACAGAATAGAGGAAACACGTCAAGTGGAAAATAAAAAATCCCCATGAATAAATCATGGGGAAGGTGATTACGGTTATGCTATTTTTTCCCGGCAGCAAGTTTTCTACGGAATTCCTGCGTTAATTGTCGGAGTTTTTCATCCGGTACAAATTGCTTTAGGGTTTCTTCATCCATGGCAACACGGTTATCCATGGTTTTCATGATGTCAGTCACCTGCATTTCCTGATAAACGTTTTTGTCGCTCAGGTCGTAGATCTGATTGTCAGAAAGGCGCAGGACAACCGGACGCATAAAATCACGGGTGTTTTCTATAAGAACAATGCCTTTATCACCTGTGGAAAGATCAACACTGGCGGCCTTTGGAACAATATGAATACACTCTGCAAGTGCTGTGACAAGCACCGGAAGAAACTTCTTTGGGTATTTTTTGAAATACTGCATGGCGGCAATTTCTGACATCGGTTCATGGCCGCTGTTCATCGCAGTCATCTGGTCAAACCAGTCGGCGATGCGCAGAATGGATGCCATTTCCTGTAATTCCTGATCCGGAGCGGTTGCGAGTTTTTCCAGGTGGTCTTCATATACATAGGTCTGCATCAGAGCCAGTGCGCGTGGAAAAAAGTCAAAATCATTCCGGTACATGGAAAGCGGAATAAGTCCTTTTTCCAGAGAAAGCTGGATGACATCCTGATCGGATGAGGACAGGTCGTTCATTCCTTTTTCCAGAATATTCCGCGGAACATTCCGGTATCCATTGTCATAAAGAAGGGCAGCCGTGGTCAGTATACGGAGTTTTTCCTTCGGTAGTCTCAGATGGGCGCCCATCATGGTTACAAGTATTGCGGTGCTGATCGCATGCTTGTACATGAAATCATCACTGCTGCGCAGATTCTGGTTAAAATTCACACGGTGTTTTAAAGACCCGTAGTGGGAAAGGATATCTTCCAGAAATACCGGGTATTTTTCGAGTTTTCTGCGCTCGGTAATGCAGTTTAACACTTCCCGGAGACGGAAAATGTATACCGTCTGTAACTGCTCAAACTCCAGATCTTCACGGGAAAGCGGAGGAAGCGGTTCGGCCGGCTCGAGAATGTAGACACCGATCAGACCGAAATTTTTTGCACTGGCAATTCCCGGCGCGGTGAGTGCGGAATTGCGCTCATAAAGCAGCACACCTTTTTTATTGTAAATTGGTTTGGCAAGACGCATGCCTGCCTTTAAGTCTTCTGTTCTTACAAATTTCATATCACATGATCCCCCGTTTGGATTACCCTCAGTATTGCTTGAAATATACCATAAATATACCATGAAACAGAGCCGGTTGCAATAAATGAAGAATTTTTTATGAACAACGTAGGTTTTCATTGATTTTGTGCGGAAAATGTGGTATTATAGACATTGTTAAAAAATTAACAGCATCATTGGGTGCGAGTTTGATTTAAAGGAGAACGAAGAATGGCAAAGAAAGTTGTATTAGCAGGTGCTTGCCGTACAGCAATCGGCAAGATGGGTGGAGCATTAAGCAATACTCCAGCAGCAGATTTAGGTGCAATTGTAATTAAAGAAGCTTTAAACAGAGCAGGTGTTAAGCCGGAGATGGTTGACGAAGTTAAGATGGGTTGTGTAATCCAGGCAGCTCAGGGACAGAACGTAGCTCGTCAGGCTTCCATCAAGGCTGGTTTACCGATCGAAGTTCCGGCAATCACAATCAACGTTGTTTGTGGATCCGGTCTTAAATGTGTAAACGATGCTGCAACAATGATCATGGCTGGTGAGGCTGATATCGTTGTAGCCGGTGGTATGGAGAACATGTCTATGGCTCCTTACGCTATGACAAAGGCTCGTTTCGGATACAGAATGAACAATGCAACAATTATCGATACAATGGTTAACGATGCATTAACAGATGCATTCAACCACTACCATATGATGATCACTGCTGAGAACGTATGTGACAAGTACGGTATTACAAGAGAAGAACTTGATGAGTTCTCTGCAAACAGCCAGCAGAAGTGCGAGGCAGCTGTCGCAGCAGGCAAGTTTGATGACGAGATCGTTCCGGTACCTGTAAAGGTTAAGAAGGAAATGGTTGATTTCGTAAAGGATGAGGGACCTCGTCCAGGAACAACAGTCGAGACTCTTTCCAAGTTACGTTGCTGCTCAGGTAAGGAAGGCGGACTGGTTACAGCTGGTAATGCTTCCGGAATCAACGATGGTGCAGCAGCAATCGTTGTTATGAGTGAAGAGAAGGCTAAGGAACTTGGTGTTAAGCCTATGGCTACATGGGTGGCTGGAGCACTCGGTGGAGTTGATCCTGCAATCATGGGTGTTGGTCCTGTTGCTTCTACAAAGAAAGTTCTTGCAAAGACCGGTCTTTCTATCGATGATTTCGATCTGATCGAGGCTAACGAGGCATTTGCTGCCCAGTCTATCGCAGTTGCAAGAGACTTAAAGTTCGATATGAGCAAGGTAAACGTAAACGGTGGTGCAATCGCACTTGGTCATCCGGTAGGAGCTTCTGGATGCCGTATCCTTGTTACACTGCTTCATGAGATGCAGAAGCGTGGATCTAACAGAGGTCTTGCTACACTTTGCATCGGTGGTGGAATGGGATGCTCTACTATCGTTGAGAGAGACTAATCAACAACAGGTATCAATAGCCGGTGTCTGATGACACCGGCATCAAAAGTTAATAAAATTCCATAAGGAGGAACTGACATGAAAGTTGGTATTATTGGAGCAGGAACCATGGGTTCCGGTATTGCACAGGCATTTGCACAGACAGAAGGATATGAAGTATGCTTATGTGATATTAATGACGAATTTGCAGCAAACGGAAAAGCTAAAATTGCAAAAGGATTTGAGAAGAGAGTTGCAAAAGGCAAAATGGAGCAGGCAGCTGCAGATGCTATCTTAAACAAAATCGTTACAGGTACAAAAGAAATTTGTACAGATTGTGACTTAATCGTTGAGGCAGCTCTTGAGGTAATGGATGTTAAAAAACAGACATTCAAAGAGTTACAGGATATCGTAAAGAAAGATTGTATCTTCGCTACAAATACATCTTCCCTTTCTATCACAGAAATCGGTGCAGGAATTGACAGACCGGTAATCGGTATGCATTTCTTCAACCCGGCAGACAGAATGAAATTAATCGAAGTTATCGCTGGTGTAAATACTCCTGCTGAGACTGTTGAAGCAATCAAGAAGATCGCTGTAGAGATCGGAAAGACTCCGGTACAGGTAAATGAGGCTGCTGGTTTCGTAGTAAACCGTATCTTAATCCCAATGATCAACGAAGCTGCTTTCATCAAGATGGAAGGTGTTTCCGATATCGCTGGTATCGACGCAGCTATGAAGCTTGGCGCGAACCATCCAATGGGACCTTTAGAGTTAGGTGATTTCATTGGTCTTGATATCTGCCTTGCAATCATGGATGTACTTTACAATGAGACAGGTGACAGCAAGTACCGTGCATGCCCACTCATCCGTAAGATGGTTCGTGGTGGTAACCTTGGTGCTAAGTCTGGTAAGGGATTCTACATCTACAATGCAGACCGCACAAAGACACCTGTAGACGCACAGTAGAAAAGTATAAATAAAAATAAATCATAATTAAGGAGTGTTAAAATCATGGATTTTACTTTAGACAAGAAACATGAGATGGCTCGCGGTCTTTTCAGAGATTTCGCTGAGACAGAAGTAAAACCTCTTGCACAGGAGACAGATGAGACAGAACAGTTCCCGGCTGAGACTGTTGCAAAGATGGCAAAATACGGATTCATGGGAATTCCGGTTCCAAAGGAGTACGGCGGACAGGGATGTGATCCTCTGACATATGTTACATGTGTTGAGGAGTTATCCAAAGTTTGTGCAACTACCGGTGTTATCGTATCTGCACATACTTCTCTTTGTATCGATCCAATCATGACATTCGGTACCGAAGAGCAGAAGAAGAAATATGTAGTACCGCTTGCAAAGGGCGAGAAGCTCGGTGCTTTTGGTCTTACTGAGCCAGGCGCTGGTACAGACGCACAGGGCTGCCAGACAAAGGCTGTATTAGATGGTGATGAGTGGGTTTTAAACGGATCTAAGTGTTTCATCACAAACGGTAAGGTTGCAGATGTTTACATCGTAATCGCAATCACAAGCATTACCGAGGACAAGAGAGGAAGAAAGAAGAAAAACTTCTCCGCATTTATCGTAGAGAAGGGTGCTCCTGGATTCTCCTTCGGTACAAAGGAAAAGAAGATGGGTATCCGTGGATCTTCTACATACGAGCTGATCTTCGAGGACTGCAGAATTCCAAAGGATGCATTACTCGGTCAGGAAGGAAGAGGTTTCCCAATCGCAATGCACACACTCGATGGTGGACGTATCGGTATCGCTGCTCAGGCACTTGGTATTGCAGAAGGTGCATTAGACAGAGCAGTTGCATACACCAAAGAAAGAAAACAGTTTGGTCGTTCTATCGCTCAGCAGCAGAATACCCAGTTCAAGCTTGCTGATATGGCAACCAGAATTGAAGCAGCTCAGATGCTGGTTTACAAAGCTGCTATGGCTAAAGCAACACAGAAGGTATATTCTGTAGAAGCAGCAAAAGCAAAATTATTCGCAGCAGAAACCGCAATGGCAGTTACTACAGAAGTAGTTCAGTTATTCGGTGGATACGGATACATCAGAGAATACGATGTAGAGCGTATGATGCGTGATGCTAAGATTACAGAGATCTACGAAGGAACAAGCGAAGTTCAGAGAATGGTTATTTCTGGCGCATTATTAAAATAGTTTCTGACAGATCGGCGCAAAAGGATTTTAAACGAAAAATCATGGCGCACACAAATTAAAAATATAAGGAGTGAATATACCGTGAAAATAGTTGTATGTGTAAAACAGGTACCAGATACAAAAGGCGGAGTAAAATTTAATCCGGATGGTACTTTGGATAGAGCTGCAATGCTCACTATCATGAACCCAGATGACAAAGCAGGTCTGGAAGCAGCATTAAGATTAAAAGATCAGTACGGTGCAGAAGTTACTGTACTTACCATGGGACTTCCAAAGGCTGATGAAGTTCTTCGTGAAGCAATGGCAATGGGCGCTGACAAGGGAATCCTTGTAACAGACCGTGTATTAGGTGGTGCAGATACCTGGGCTACTTCTACTACAATCGCTGGTGCATTAAGAAACCTTGACTATGATTTAATTATCACAGGTCGTCAGGCTATCGATGGAGATACCGCACAGGTTGGTCCTCAGATCGCAGAGCATCTTGGACTTCCGGTTATTTCCTATGCACAGGATATCAAAGTAGAAGGTGACAGCGTAATCGTTGAGCGTCAGTTTGAAGATGGATATCATGTATTAAAAGCAAAAATGCCTTGCTTAGTTACAGCATTATCTGAATTAAACGAGCCGCGTTACATGACTCCAGGCGGAATCTTCGATGCATTTGACAAAGAAGTAACTGTATGGGGCAGAGCTGACCTTAAAGACGTAGATGATTCTAA
>OJOI01002049.1_pt1 | contig 10362 bp, 9 predicted proteins | sample 1598061 | NCBI WGS metagenome assembly OJOI01 (sample SAMN01915224, study PRJEB22387) | human gut metagenome | isolation source: stool | host: Homo sapiens | place: USA
CTTCCGGTGCAGTACTGCGTATCTCCGGAGAGGTGGGCGTCAACGCTTATCTGTAGTTATATTGGCAATATCATTCATCAGCCTGAACCCGTCCCGTAAAAACTTCCGTATAAAATAAAAAACCGCCCAATGGACGGTTTTTTATTTGGTGCGGGTGACGGGACTTGAACCCGTATGTCATACAACACACGCACCTCAAACGTGCCTGTCTGCCAGTTCCAGCACACCCGCATATATACCCGCCAAGATCTCTGAACTCTCCGAAAGCCCTGATAACTCAGCGCATTTCTTTCTTTTGAGTTCCTGTCTCTCAACGACTATGTTATTATATCACAGGCAAGCCAATTTGTCAATAGCTTTTTTCAAAAAAACTCAAATTTTTTCGAATACTTTTTTGCGCCGGCTATTTAATGGGATACTTGTCCGGAAATTCCAGCCGTATACCATTCTCCCTTGCCCTGCGATAAAGCGCGGACAACCGGCACAGCACTGCGTTTTCCTCGTATATCAGCGCGTCGATGGAAGGCTCGTCGCTCACGTTGTCGTAGTTTGCGCGGATACTGTCCAGCCTGTCCTTTAAATCGTCGTATTCCCTTTTAAACGCCCTTGCGCGGCTCTCCTCCGCTGTTGCGCGGCGTTTCAGCAGACCTTTCATAGCGGCTCCTTTCGGCTCGTTACCATGTTCTGCTGAATTATATTCTCCCCGCCCGGGATTTATGCCGCCGCATCTGCGCTCTGAGAACCCTCCGGGCGCACTGCGTTCACCGTGTAACCCGCCTCGCCGAGAAGGTCGATTATCGACGGCTCCGCATAAAAATGCATGGTACCCACAAATACGAACGCGAGATCTCCGTTCCGGAGCGCGTTTATAACGAACTCCGCCATTCCCCTCTGACGGTCGGCGTACATCATATTATAATAAGTCTGCCAGTCGTCCGTGTTCGTGACCTCCTCCGGGTCATAGACCTCCAGCCCGCGGAAATACTCGTCGTCGAAGCTGCTCCACGCGCTGTAAAGTTCCATCGTGGACTCCGCCTGCTGCCGGAGCTTCTCATCATCGGAGCATTCGCTGAGCAGCCCAAGCTGAACGCTCATCGGAACGCTGCCCATCATCTTGTACTGAGCCGCAGCCCCCTCTACCTCCCGGATCTCCTTGCGCTCCCTGTGAGCCATCTCCAGAAACGTTGTTTCCGTGCCGTACTGCGTCTGAAGCCCGGTCTTATCCAGCACTGCCGAGCTGAAAACAGACGTCCAGTAGAACGGCTTCATGTACTCAAGCGACTCATTGTAGATCCCGAGGCTTCTGAAATACTCCACAACCCCGTCATGCTCCGGAATGACCTCGGCCGCAGTAGTACCGTCGAGCCTGAGATACCCCGCGCACTCGGAAACAAGCCTGCCGTCGCCGTTGAAAGCAACGGTGTCAAGCTCCGGCGCAGCGTAGGTGCTGTTGCGGTACGCCTCCATCACATACTCCGGATATACCGCGTCCTCCGTACCCGCATGCATGCTCCCAAGCAGGAACACCTGCGCGCCGGTCTGTTCGTCCTCCGCCACCCAGAACGGCGGCGTGACCGCCCCCTCCTCGGCTGCGGGTGTGAGATCCACCTCCAGCGGAGAATTAGGCTCCCGGCGCCCGCCGGAGCACGCGGAAGCAAGCAGAATTCCCGCCGCGCACAGAAGCGCCGCGGCAGTCCTGAAAAATCTCATGGCGCTTCCCTCAGTTCGAAAGGCGGCAGAGACAGTCCTCGCACGCCTGAGCCTCGTCGGCGTATTCGCTGACTTCCATGCGGTCTCCGTCCTCGCAGTAGTACACCAGCCACTTGCCTTCCTCGTTTATGAGGCAGATCCTCTGATCATCGTCGTCGCCGCTGCCGCAGATGTTATAGTAGTAATGCGGAATATCCAGCTCAAAGAGCTTTGTTTGCAGATCCTGTACTGTCATAGTTCCTCCCTGTTGTCGTGTTTGTCAAAACAGCCTGCCGCTTATCTCAAACGCCGGTCCCTTCTGCCACAGGAATGTGGAAAGAAGTATCTCGAAGCCCTCGCCCGGGCCGCACATGTAATCCGCCGGGTGTCCCTTCGGCAGACCGAAGCCCGCCAGCAGATTCGTTATAACTCCACCGTGCGTTACCATTGCCGCGCGGGTTATCTCCTTCTTCATCATGTCGCGGAAGATGATATCAAGCCCGCTTATGCAGCGCAGCGAGAAATCCCCGAACTTCTCTCCCTCGGGAGGACATGCCTCCGGGCCTCCCTTGAGCCACGCGGTGTATTCCGGAAGGTTCTCAAGCTCCTTCTGGGTCTTTCCCTCGAACTGCCCGAAATCCATCTCGGCTATCTCGTCCACCTTGGAAAGCTGGATATCCGGATAGATGATCTGCGCAGTCTCAACGCAGCGCTTGAGCGGAGAGGTGTACACCTTCTCCACATAGGGGTAGACGCCCGCCTTAACGAGCTGCTGGATCTGCTTCTCGCCCTGGGGGCAGAGCGCGAGATCCGTCTGACCGATGTACTTTCCGTCGAGATTTCCCTCTGTGATTCCGTGGCGTATCAGATACAGATAGTAGTTTTTCATGATTATATTACCTTTCGTATTATAGAGTGCTTTTTAACATGACTTGTGTTGACCAGAAGTTTCGGTCACAATATACAGCGTCCTAACTCCAGGCAGGTGTCGAAACCCGCCGAAAAGCGCATAACTGTTATAGATAATGCCCTATGGTGCTGTCGTATTTTTGTGAAATATGACACTTTACAAATCGGAATATCCAGTTTATAATATACAATATGGTATTATAGATATAATAAAGTAACCATGGGGAAAATAACACTAAGGAGAAAATGTATGAATAAAGACTTCCCCCGTATCATGACGCTTCTGCGTAAAGAACGGGGTCTTAGCCAGAAACAGGCGGCTGCCGACCTTGACGTCACCCAGGCGCTGCTGTCGCACTACGAAAACGGCAAGCGCGAATGCGGACTTGACTTCCTGGTGCGTGCTGCCGACTATTATAAGGTATCGGTAGATTACCTGCTCGGCCGCTCGCCTATGAGCAGCGGGGCTTCAATTTCAGAGCAGGAGCTTCCCGAGAGCACCGACGCCGAGAAATACGAGGGCACGCCCTCCGGCCTGTCGGTATTCTTCCAGAAGAAGCTGCTGACGAACTCCATCGAGATACTGTTCTCACTGCTTATCAAGGCGAAGAACGCGGAGCTTTCCAAAGCCGTGTACTCCTACATATCGCTTGCGGTCTACCGCTGCTTCAGAATGGTCCACAGCGCAGGGAGAGCGAACGACGAGCATGTGTTCAGCGTACCCGAGGAGAAGGTCGCAGGGCTTACCAGCGCGGCGCTCGCCATCGAGGATATCCACGCGAGAACAGCGGGAATCTCCGGCGGCTCCGAGGACGATAAGATAACCACAGCGCGGCTGGAGCAGGAATACACCAAGCAGGCTGCGGCGCTGCTGTCGATAGTGAACAGCTCTGAAAAGACCCTGAACAAACTCATGTGAGCCTTATTTCATACATACGCTGACAGCCTCCGGGCTGTCAGTTTTGGTTATAGAAGGATTCCGGTCTGTATTTGCTGCAGACCGGATTTTCGTCTGCGGTTTCAAAGCCGCTCTTACTTCTCAGCCTTTTCGGCGCCGTCCTCAGGATTTCCGCCCCTTCCGGTTCGCCGCCTTATGAACAGCTTCACCGCCTGAGCCGCAGTCTTGAAGTTGATAGCGCACAGGATAATAAAGAGAATGCAGTTGAGGACGTTGAGCAGCAGACCCTCGTCAAGGGTCATGATGCACACCGACATGGTTGATATAAGCATAATATTGATCGCCATTTTGAGGTAGTCAACGTTGACGGTAAGGAACTGCCGCGTATCAATAGCGCGAATGATGTACACCAGAAGGTAGCACGCCAGCGTAGCCACAGCCGCTCCGATAACGCCGAGCGGGGAGTTGAGCAGAACCAGGTTCAGCCCGATGTTGGTAGCAGCTCCGATGATACTTGTGACAAGGGAGTGCGAGGTCTTGTTCTTCGCCTCGTAGATGGAGCTGAGGAAGTTGTTGAAGCTCTGGAACACCACCGCCAGCACAAGGAACGGAACGTACATATACGCCATTTCAAATTCCTTGCTGCCGAAGAACGGCATGATTATCGGGCGCAGAACCAGCAGGATACCCGCCGCGGTGATGTACATAATAGTCTGCATCATGCTGAACACGTTGGAGTAGAACTCGCTGACCTTTCGTGAGTTCCGCTCGGTTATCGCGGACATATGCCAGGCCTGTGAGAATATCCCGACCACCAGCGCGGCGAGGTTCGGGAACTTGTACGCGAAGGAGTAGACGCCGTTTGCGGCGCTTCCGTGGATAGCCGTGACCATGAATGTATCGGAAACGTTGATTATCCACCACATGACTGCGGTAGGCATGAGCGGTACGCTGTACTGTATCATGCCCTTTGCAAGCTCGCGGTCGTTGCCGAGAGGTCTGTACTGCCTGAGCAGTCCGGCTCTCCAGGTCAGGAATACGATGGAGATCATGTCGCCGAGGGAAATGGAAAGCACATAACCCACAACTCCCAGATGGAGCACACCAAGGAGCAGGATATTCAGCAGGATAACCACGATGGTGGTAAGGGTGCCGTCGATGGCGTACAGCCCGACTCTTCCCCGCGCCCGCACGTAGATGGCGCATATTCCCTTGATGCTTCCCGTTGCAACGTACATATAAATGAGCCACTGATATCCGCTGAGCATGTCGATCATTCCGATCAGAGGAACGAACGCCGCGAATATCACCAGCCCGATCAGAGCCACGTTTATGCCTATCGAGAGGACGTGGTTCTTCTTTCTTATGGTATCGTCCAGTGCATAGCGAAGCACACCCTCGTTTATCGAGAGCGTCACCACCGATATCAGCAGTGCCGAGGCGTTTATAATGTTGTTGACATCGCCGAATCCGTCCGCGCCGAGCCAGCTCGTATAAAAACGAAGCATGACATACACGAGGAACTTCGAGCCAAACTGCCCCAGCGCCAGAACAAAGGTGTTGCTTGCCAGCTTCTGGTACTTATTCATGCAGACATTCTTTCATTGTAGATTTATTCGTCATCCTGGGACATGCGGAGTTCCCTGAAGAACTCGGTGAGCACCCCGCCGCACTGCTCCATAAGAATGCGGCTGCGGACGAACGGAATATGCGTGAACCGCTCCTCAAATAGGTTCACAACGGAGGAGCACGCACCGTTCTTATCGTCGAACGCGCCGTAAACCAGCCGTTTCAGCCGGGAGTTCATCACAGCCCCGGCGCACATCGGGCATGGCTCCAGCGTAACATAGAGCGTGCAGCCCGTGAGCCGCCAGCTTCCGAGGCGCTTCGCCGCCTGCTCTATCGCCAGTATCTCCGCGTGAGCCGTAGGCGACTGCAAATGCTCCCGGAGGTTCCAGCCCTCGCCGATGATGTTTCCGTCAGGGTCGACAACTATCGCCCCGACCGGTATTTCTCCAAGCTCTGCGGCGCGCCGGGCGCGCTCCAGAGCCTGGGTCATATATTCCTCGTCAAGGGTCATGCTATATCCGCCTGAAGGACTGCACCAGCATTGTAAGCAGCAGCCATACTATATTGTATCCAGCGATCCAGAAGCCGTTCAGCAGAGAATAGTTACGGAAAATCGCAAAGATGAACACAAGCAGAACGCCAAGCGCAATGCCGAATATCTCCATGATGCAGCCGAGCCTGATACGCTCGCTGAGCGCCTTCGCGCCGTTTATCGCGGAAGCGAGTGAAGAGAACGTACCGTCGCAGGATACCGCGGCGCTTCCCTTTCCGGCGTACTTCGTGTGCTCGTCGAAGGTATCGTGAGCCTCCGCCGGGAGGATACGCACGTTATCTGCGTAAATGTCGAACATTTCGGAGATAACGCCCTCGGTAAGCGCGCCGTCAACGGTCTTGACAACAAGGCTGACGTCGTTGCGTGCGAGCTTCTGCACCTGGTGCTTCACCTGCGGATTCGCGGTGAGCGTAACGAAGAACAGCATGCAGACCTCTCCGGCGACCGCAAGGTAAATGACCTCATCGTTTTTCTTGTTGAGCGCGGTCTCCTTCTTGCTGTCGGGAACGGTGATGCCGTGGGAATTCATATGATCCCTGCTGCCGAGCAGGACGCGCCTGCTGCCTATCCAGCCGGAAACTCCCAGTCCGCTCTCATAAACGCAGTTGGAAACCTTCTTGAGCAGGGCGGGCTTGTAGTTGAGCATGTTGAACAGCGGGTCGGCGAGTATGCTGTCGGAGCTTACCGCAAGGCTTGCGGCGTAGATGATGGCCTCGTCGATGGTAACGCGCTGAGAGCCGTTCTTGCCGTTCTTGTTGTAGTCCCAGATGTTCCTTATGGAAACCGAGCCAGCCGGGAACAGCGTCTTAGCCTCGACCAGCACGGAATTAACCGAGCTGAAATCCTCGACCGCGCTGTAGCCAAGGATAGCCGCGCGGCGCTCGTTGGTCTTTCGTGACGCGCTGAGCATCGGGAGCATAACTACGAGCGCGCCCGTGAATGAAGCGCCCACGCATAGCACTGCGGAGAATACAGTAGCCGCAAACGACCACTGGTTCATTATATTAGAGGTAACTCCTGTCTCAGCGAAGAAGCCGAGCGCGCCCGCAGCCAGGGAAACTCCTATCATGATGGGGGTAAGCACGCGGGAAATGCGGTCGGAAACGTCCTCGCAGTAGGTGGAGATGATGAAGTCGCAGAGCATTTCGGTCTTTCTCATGGAAGCGATGACCGGTATGCCGTGACCCGCGCCCCTTGCAAGACGTTCCGCGTCCTCGCCGTCGGTGCACTCGACGAAGTACTTGTCGGTGTCGCCGGAGATGAACCGGAAGTTGTTCTTAGCCGCATGAACTGTGCACAGCTTGGAAACGGTGTTGAAGCACAGCGCCAGCATGGAAACCAGCAGGTAGCAGAACGAGCGGTTCATTGCGAGGTAGTTGGTCTCCGCGAGGTACATCACGATAGCGCCGAGCGCTCCGAGATGCGCGAACGCGCACAGCGTGTCGCCGTCCGGCTTACCCTTGAACAGCCTTGAAAATCCGTTTGTGATAACGCTGGAGCATGCTCCGAAGCTGAGTATGCCGATGGTGAGATTAGCATACAGGAAGATATCCGGCTTGATAAGCTCGGACAGTATAGGTATACTGTCTATCTTGAAGAAATAGAACACTGCCGCGATAGCCGCAGCGGCGGTCAGCAGAGCCAGGATCGTCAGGCGGCCCGCAAGACCCTTACCAGCTCTCGCAAGTCTCTCGGTTATGACGTTCTCGTCGTCGAGGTCGATGATCTCGTCCTCGTCGTCCTCATCGTCGTAATCGTCGTCCTCTGCTTCCTTTTCCTCGGCGTCCTCCACCTCGTCGTCGATGTCGGCGAGCATGAAGTTCGCTATCTTGCGCTTCTTTCGCTCCGCAAGAGCCTCCGCCTCGCGTACCGCCGCCACCGGGTCGGTCTTGGGCAGTATGCTGGTGTCTATCACCTTGTTGTCGTAGTCGATGTTGAGCGCCCTCGGCGGGAGATTCCTCGGGTCGGAGAGGTCGGTGATAGTCACAGTCCGCTCCTCGGCGCGGTCTTTCTCACGCTGCTCCCTGAGTTTCTTGTTGAGGGAAGCCACCAGAGCCTCGCTGCTGCGGTCCTTCTCCCCTGCCGCGTCCGACTTCTTCTGCGCGCCTGGGGTGAACAGCACCTCGTCTGCCTTTGAGCCCTTCCTTCGGGAAGTCACCGGAGAATACTCCTTGACGTGCTCGGCCTCGCCGCTGGACATCTTCTTGAGGTCGTTCCCGGAGACAGCCAGGGTATCTCCGATGTCGCCCTGCGGCTCCGCGGAGTTTTTCAGCCCGTCTACCGCCTTCTCGCGGGATTCCATCGGATTGAGGGAATCCAGCAGCTCCTCCGGCTCCTCTGCGGCGCGGTCCGCCTCGAGGAGGGCGCGGTTGATCTCGTTTATGCGCTGGAGCTTCTTCATCTGCATGGTTTCGGAGGTCACGAGGTCGCTCTTGGTATGGAACACGATATCGTCGTCCCCGCCGGAAACCTTCGGCTTCACATACGGCTGGACATACTCGCTCTCCGGCTGAACGACGCGCTCCGGCTTTGGAGGCTCCGGCTCCCCGAACAGCTTTGCCGCCTCAGTCGGCGACGAAAGCTCGGAGGTGTAGCCGCTGTGCTCCGGTTCCGCCGGCTTTTCCGGCTCGCTGAACTGCATGCGCTGTTCCTGCTCTGCGCGCTCCTGTTCAAGCCTTCTCTGCTCCTGCTGGCGCTCCTCGCGTTCGCGCCGCTTGTTCTCAGCCTTGCGGCGGTTGGCTTCGGCGGCGCGGCGGATACTTTCCGCGCGCTCCCGGGCTTCCTCGTCCCCGGAAACTGGCTCCGATTCCTCCGCGGATGGCATGCGCGTATGCGACGTGCTGTTCATGGCGCTGTGGAGTTCGGTCTCTGAGATTATTTCGGTAACGCTCTCGGTGGATTTGGAACCTCCACCGCGCTTTCTGTCTATTTCTGCAAGAATATCGTCAATGCTGTAATTATCAGACATCAATATCTCTCCTAAATCCTGTGATCCGGCGGTATCAGCCGCGGTGCTTTACGACCTCATACATGATTATTCCGGCGGAGACCGACGCGTTGAGCGAGTTGACCTTTCCGAACATCGGCAGTGAAAGGGTCATGTCGCAGTTCTCACGAACCAGCCTGCCCAGCCCGAAGCCCTCGCTTCCGACCACCAGAGCCACTGCGCCGGAAAGGTCAGCCTGTGCGATGGGAGTTCCGTCGGCTTCCATGCCGTAGACCCACACGCCGGCTTCCTTGAGCCGCTTTATGGTGTCCACGAGGTTAGCGACCCTTGCCACCTTGAGCCACGCAGCGGCCCCTGCGGAGGTCTTGAATACGGTGGCGTTCAGGGAGGCGCTGCGGCGCTTGGGGATTATCAGCCCGTCAGCGCCGGCTGCCTCGGCGGTACGGATTATCGCGCCGAGGTTGTGTGGATCCTCTATCTCGTCGGCGATGATGATAAACGGAGGCTTCCCGCGCTGTTCAGCGTTCGCGAGGATATCCTCCACCGTGGAGTAGGAAGCGGCGGCGAGTTCCGCAGCGGTACCGCCGTGCTTGGGGGTTCCGCAGATGGCGGTGAGCCTCTCATCGCTGACTTCCTTGATAACCACGCCGTTTTTCTTGGCGAGGGCGACTATCTTCGAAAGAGCCGCACCCTTCTGAATGTAGACCGTATCTATTTCCCTGCCCGAATTGAGTGTCTCAGTTACGGCGTTTTTGCCATAGATCAAATTTGTTTCCTGATTATCCATAATATTTCCTTTAAAAATAGTGGTTTTGCACAATGATATACATTTTACATTATAGCACATTTTCCGCACTAATGCAAGCAGTCCGGACTATATTTAAATGAAATTTTAGTGTATATACGCCGCATGGCCATATCAGTCAGGGGTTATTTAGGGCAATACAGCACAAAGATCGTGCTGTATTGCCCAGTCAGTTTTGCCAATAATACGCTTCGCTTATTGGCAAAACTCGATTTTTCGTCAGATTGTACAATGAGGACGACGCAAGTCCAGCATGGCACGCCATAGCGTCATATGACCAGGTAATCCTTAGTCAGCTTATCCGCTATCGGTCGGAGATCTATGCTCCAGAGAAACTTTGCCAGGCTGTAAACATTGTTCCTCACCATGCGGTGGAAATATGTGCGGAAGAACGGCATTCCCTTGTTTTATTCAGCGTTTCCCCAGAAAAGGCGAATGAGCCCGGCATTTAACCGGACTCATTCTGAACCTATTTTATTATGGATGGATCATCTTTTATTATGGATGGATCATCAGCTCTTTTCGGCAAGCTTTTCGTTAGCCGAATCAAGTTCCGCCTGGACTGCCGCGCGGATAGTTTCACGGGTCTGCGTCCAGCTTGCGCCGCTGTTGTAGCCTTCCTTCATCGGGTTGTTGACGAGGTCGGCTACGTTGGAGGTAACGGCGTTGTACATCTCGATTACCGGGTGCTCGGCGGTCATCTGGTTTACAAGGCGGTACATATCCCACTGCTCCTGCGTCCAGTTGTACTCCTCAAACGCCTGGCGCTTGCCTATTTCAACAGCCGCCTCGCTGTCGCGGGTAGCCATTGCACAGTTGAGATAAGCGGCTACGCCCTTGGGGTTTTTTGCGCCCTTTATAAGGGAGAATCCGGAAACTCTCGCCGGTAGATAATACTCGTCGGCTTCGGGGCATTTAGGCATGGGGACGAACATTACATCTTCCTGATTGTCGGCGAAATCCTGAATATAGTTGTTGTAGGGGTACATCGC
>OJOI01002052.1_pt1 | contig 10352 bp, 4 predicted proteins | sample 1598061 | NCBI WGS metagenome assembly OJOI01 (sample SAMN01915224, study PRJEB22387) | human gut metagenome | isolation source: stool | host: Homo sapiens | place: USA
TTTTTAATTTTTTTCTTAATGAATGCAGTATTCTTTTTCCTTTTTGATTTACATTCATCAATATTAATTATTTTCATAGGAATTTCAGAAATTGTTTTTAAATGATGCTTATTTACAAAATAGACACTTATATCATCACAAGATTGAAATAGGTCGAAATTTACGGAAGGAGTCAATAGAATTTTTATTTTTTTAATTCTTAAATTGGCTCGATACCTTCGAATAACTTTTTTACCTAAATAATCAACAACGACAATTATACTAAAACTTAGTGGGATAAGAATCGCAAAAAAACAAATTATTTCAAGGATAATAGAATCTAAATAAAATGTGGGGATGATAGAAACAAATAATGCACAAATTAGTAAGACAAAAAATAAAATAAAACTAATTATAATGTTTATTAATATTCTCGTCATTCTGCTCATTTCATCACCCCACACTCACTATTTATTTATTAGCCATATATTCTAGCAACATTTCGTTGATTAGAATTATCACAAAATTCTTCAACAATCTTACTTAAGTAATAACTGCCTATATCAATTGCAGCTCCAATGCCTGCGCTTACCAAAGTCCCTTTTATAATTTTTTTGCCATACGACTTAGTGAAAAAGCTTTTTACTTTTTTAGGTTTAAACCAGCCCGAATTGGTTTTAAGACTTGGAATTTTTGCTGATATAACTTTATCGGTAACAATATTTATAGTTCCATTTATAGCTGTATCATAAGCAATATTTCCCAAAGATTTTAAAATATTATCACCACTTAATTCTTTTTCGCCACTAGCATAATCCCATATTTCGCCTGTAATTGATTCTGCAGCTGCTGAAGCATAACTCGCGGCAGTAACAGCGGTTCCACCTGTAGCGCCAATTATAAATCCAGATACAGCACCACCTACAAAACTGCTTGTTGCATCTTTCCAATCTACCTTACCTTCAGTTGCAATAGAAGTCACTATAGAAGACACACCATTAATAATTCCGCCAACTAATGCGCTTAAACAAGCAAATAACAGCCATTTACCTAATTTATCAATACCTACAATAGGATTGTTTCCACAATAGCTGTAATAATTCAATCCATCAAATTTGTCAAAAGATAAATTATATGGACTGTCAGCATTTAACCATCTACCCCATAAAGGAACATAATAACGAGTCTTGCAATAATACATTCCAGACTCACTATCATAATAGTAGCCTTTATATCTGAAAGGATTTAAGGATCCGATACTTGAAGAAGATGTATCTTGTTTAATACTCGTTGTTCCCCAAGCGTCGTAATCGTATTTTACCACAATTTTGCCTGAAATGTCTGCAATTCCAAGAATATTTTGTAAAGAATCACGAATATATAGATATTTTTCAGAGCGATTTTTTACAAATCCATATAGACTACCATTTTCATCATATAAGAAATTTAAAGTTGTACCAAGGTGTTTCTCACAAATCAACTTATCGCCATCATAAGTGTAATCCCAAGTAACTCCTCGATAGTCTCTCTTTTGAATTCTTAAACCCTGATCATTATATACATAGTCATAATAACCGCCACCATATGTCCATCTCACTAATCTTCTTCCTTCAAAATTATAATTGTTAGAACCATATGTCTTTGGATTCAATGGGTTAGCTGTATCATAAGTTATTTTTATTCCGTTATATGAAACTAATCTATCTTTTATCGTTGAATCATAATTCAAAATTGCATTTCCTTTTTTGACAATATTGCCGTTATCATCATAAATATATTGTTTCCCATCAGCTTTAGTTAAAAAACCACGGAAATCATATTCATATTCATGATTACCAAAGGTACTATCAGTTATTTTGGTAATATTGCCTAAAACGTCACTTTCATAACTTCTAGTAATGGTACTAGAACCACTTTTAATTATTTCTTTGCCAACTTGTTTAGAAATGTATTTTGAACTTGCACTTCTCTTCTTATATTCATAAGTATTAGATAAGATCGATTTACCACATTCATGAATATCGACTTTTTTAAGCATACCAAAATCATCGAATTCTGAAACTTTAGTTAATCCGACAAGTTCGTTTCTTAATGTGTTTAAGGTAGAAACTTCACAATATGCAGGTCTAGTTGCTATCATTTCAATCTGACCATAAAAAGGATAAGTAGTATAATAAAGTCCTAATGTCATAGAAACTTGTTTTTCTTCATATTTACGACCAATTATAAATTTAAGATTTGAATATTCAAATGAAGCCACGCTGATTTCCCACGATTTATTATCTATTAATACTCTTAAATCTAAATATTTACGAGGATTAGATGATGAGATACTTTCTTTAAATGATAAGGAAACAAAATGCCAACCATTATTTTCAAATCGTAAACCAGTACTATGAGTTAATCCATCTACATCAACAAAAACATAGTTGTTTTCATTTCTATATAAACCTAAGAATCGACCATTATCATCTTTTCCTTCGAAAAAGTATTGTTTATCTTCTCTAACATCAGTATATGCTCGCATTGCTATTGTTCCAGAATCAGAAAAGCCAAAATCATAAATCAACTCTTCCCCATCAGCAACATAAGAATATTTTTTACTAACTGAATTGAAATTAAATGTTCTATCTTTATCTAAAGTAGAAAGTCGTCTTATATTAAACTTTATTGGGCGCTTGTTCGTTAAAGACAAGACATTATTTTGAAGTGGGTAAATATCAAACATGCTAAGTATATTTTGATTAATAGTAAATAAGTTTGTTTGGCTAAAATCAACTGTCTTTGCAGCACCATCAACTAGTTGATTGTCAATAATATAATCCTTAGTAAGTCGATAGAATTTAACAATTGTATCATTAAATAGATATGTACGTCTCCCAATTAAAAGTCCAGTAATCTTACCAGTAAAATCAAATGATGAAGTATATCCGTCAAATTTATGACCTATATTCATTACTGGGTTTGGATCACAGTCAACAAAAATCCTAGGATCTTGTTGTTTAAATGTTTGTCTGTGAGCATTTACAACTAAAGCATACTCGCAAACATCAGCATATCCTTGACCATCGTATCTATTCATAAAGTTGAGTGAAACAAAGTTCCATTTTGTTAAATCAACATCATAATCAGATGTTATTAAGTCATAGTGTTTTCCGTTTTCATCAATTACTTCAAGATAAATGCGTTTATATTTTAAATAAACACCTATAAAATCAGGCCATAAAATATTATCACCTAATGAAATATGATTTCCGACATATGATGTGTGCAAACTAAATAAGTATTTCTTTGTTGATGTGGAAATTGTAGTATCAGACTTAAACCAAAAACTAATGTGACCACAAGGAGCATTATAATAAGTCTCATTTGTTAAAGCATAACTTAACCTATTAGACGGGCTCACTTTAATACACGGGATAATACCATCTTTAATAACGTTTACATTTTCTTTTGGATGTTCGTAGTCATGATTAATAAATGGCAAGATACTTTCATTTTCGCTTTGACAACTTAGAACTCCATTTTTTTCAAACATTCCGATATAGGCATCAAGTTTGCTAAATGGCTCATAAATCGCACCAGGATGTGAGCCTTTAGATCTACTAACTGTATCGAAAGATGAATAATATCTTTTGCCGGCTATTTCTATGCCTTTAGTAACAATGTTGCCTAAATTATCATAAGTGTTTTTAATTTCAGAGTTATTAGTTTTAACACTTTCCACTCTATTATTTTCATCATAATTATATTTATTCAAAAGATTTCCATCAGCATCTTCAACTCTTGATAATTGCTTATCTTCGTTATAAAAGTATTTAAATTTTAATGTTTTTGTACCATCTTTAGGCTGATAATAAATAGATGAAATTAAATTGTCATTATTATATTCAAAGATAAAAGCGTCACTATTTTCGCCATAGGTTTGTTTAATTAAATTACCTGTACTTGTATCATATTCATAAGAAAATACAACAGTATCATTTAATTTGATTCCTTTAATATTATTCAAGGAATCGTAAACAAAATCATACATTGATCCATTATCTAATCTAACCTTAGAAAGTCTTTTCTTGGAATCGTAAGTATAGGAAACACCAAGGGAATCTGAACCGCTATCTAAAAAGATTTTACTTAATGTATCATCGCCGTTATAAGTGAATCTAGATACTGTATTTAAAGCATTTGTAACTTTTAAAATTTTACCAAAAGCATCATACTCATCATACTTTGTTACATTGCCTAATTCATCAGTTGATGAAGCTACAAATCTACCATCACTTGTGTAAGTCTTCTTAGTTTCTAATATTTTAGTTCCATCCTTACTCGTAACTTTATTAGATAAGAGATTTGACTTATAGGTAGAATCGTATTTGTTTTCAATTTTAGCACCATATGCAGTCTCTGCTTTAATTAAATTGCCATAATCATCATATTCATAATCAAAATAAGTAGAATCGACACCTATAGATTTAGAAGGTAAATTATTACTGCCATAGGTCATATTAGTGGTTTTACTTCCGCCACCCATTTCAGTAGCGTTACCACTATCATCATAAGCATAAAATGAAGCAAACTCTTTATTTGATACTTTAATTCCACCAAGTTCAATTTCAGCATTTCCAACTAGTTCGATTGTTAAAGTGATAGTATCAAAACTTGTTTCAGTTGTTGTGCCTAAAGTTAATAATTCAAACTGATTATCAATTATCTTTTTATTAAACTTGTCGCTGTCTCTTCCACCAGCCGATAATGTTACTTCAACATAAGAATCATCATTTGAAGGAGTGAGTTGTTTACCAAATAAAACTGCTATAACATTATCACTTGCTAAGCCATTAAATGAGATAGTTTTAGTAAGTGTACCTGTTCCAGATACTTTATAAACACTGTCTCCTAAAATTCCTTTAAATTTATCATCATCTTGATTAACTTTTGAAATTTGTAGACCATCGTTTGTAAAACTAGAAATGTCAGTAGAATTAAATAAGTTTTCAAGTGTGTGAAATGAAATAGAGCCACTATTTGATTTTAATATTTTGGTTTCGCTATCAAATTCAGTTTCAACAACGTTGTTATCTTCATCCATTTCAAAGGTTGGCAAATTGTCACTATCGAAAAAAGAATATGATTTTTCACCTTTATAATTAGTTAATACAGAATAGCCATCATAATATTCAATGAATGATTTATGGCCATTTGTAAAATTAGTATCAAATCCGTCGATAAATGAAGTAACTCGTCCACTGGTTAAAGAATATTTAATTCTATAACCGCTTAAATCATCAATTACAACAATATCATTATCCCCAAAAACTAAAGATGTAGTTGCAACAATTGTACTACCATTTTTATACGTGAGTCTAGAGATATAGCCTTGAGAGTCATAATTAATGCTAACTGAATTAACTACTGAATTATTATGTAGATATTCAACCAGCGTGATATTTTCATTACCATTTTTAGTAAATCTGACTTCGTCACCCTTGCCGTTTTTGATATATTTTGTTGCTGCAACAAAGTCAGTGGTAATTTTATCACCATTTTTGTAAGCGATAGATTTAGGATAATATTGGTTTTTATTAAACATCGTAACATTATCATATTTATCTTTCATTTCATAATGATAATCGCCATAGTTATCATCTATAATTTTTCTTACTTCAAGATTTGTTTCTTTGTTTTTATAATCATTAACGCTATTGTATTCATCAGTTGAACCATCACTATTTTTAACTTTGATTGTGGTCCCGCTTGAAGTAATTCTATTGAAGAAATTCAATTTAAATCCCTTACCAAATAAGTCGCTTTCGCCTTTATCTTGCACATTAAAAGTTAAACTTGTCTCGATAGGGCATAAACCTATAGTTGTAATTAATGGTAATGAAATATGTAAATTAGCATCTTTCTTATTTACATTAATACTAGTTTCAGCAGCATTACCAACTGTTAAACTAATTTGTTTAGTATATTTTTTTAAACCTTTATTCATGTCTAATTTCCTCCTTTAAAATACTTTCTTGACATAAGGTAGTTTCTTTATAAATTCATCGTTCAAATATTCACTTATTTCAGAAATATCAATAAAGCGATTGAATTTAGCGCAATATAACTTCTTGAATTGCTTAATGCTTTCTTGCTTTTGATCTGATGTTAAATCCAACGAAAAAGACATCAGTAAATCGATATCTGAATCTATCCTGTTAATTCCTTTTGCAAATGATCCAAAAATCGATATATGTTTGATGTCAAATAATATTTTATCAGCAATTCATCAGCTTCAAGTATGGCGTAGATTTCATTAACATCTAATTTCTTTAAATTCTTGTAATATTGCTTATCCTGAGTCTTATTATTAATGACTAAATTAAATAAGAACTCTAACAACAGTTCTTTTTTAACATTTGTAAAATCTTGTTTTAGTTCTTTGTATTTGTTAATTTCGCTTGGTAAGAAACGAAGAACAGGGATATTATTCTTTGCTAAAACATAATTAAAAAACATTAAAGAAATATTGAGCTTTTCTTCTTCACCACAAAAATCAAGTTCACCATAAACATCAATATGAAAATAACTGGCTGTTTCAAGTGGTTCTTTATCAAGATAATCAAAGAACCTATAAGTATGGGAATCGAACAGTTTAAAGAATTGGCATCACAATATCAAAGTGATATTGCAAGACTATCGCTCATTTATGAATCCAACAAACTAGTTGGAACCAAGGCAAGAAAAACGCATTGTGAATTTTGCCATAGCGAAATTGAAATTAAACCAAACGAAAACCTTAAGGAAGCTACTGAAGCAGAATTAAAAAATACATCAATTAATCTTAATGAATTACAAAAAACTATTGAAACATTAGAAAACAACAGAAGCAACTTAAGCAAGGAAATCGCAAAATTGGAAAACGAAAAAAAGAAAATTGAAAACACAATTAACTCTGATCTTAAACCACAGCAATCTGAGATATCAGCAAAATTAAACTTGTTAACAAATGCATCTTTATATTTAAAGTACAAGCAAATCAACAAAACTCTTTCAGAAGATAAAGATACAATAATCAATAATTCTTCTAAAGCGAGTTCTAAATTTAGGCCAAAAGAGTTGTTACCTGATAATTCTTATACAGAAATTGCTAATAATTTCTTAAAAATAGCTAAAAGCTCAAATTATGCACCTTCAAACACTGCTTCTTTTGATAAAAAGTCATTTGATATTGTCTTTAATAATGAAGAAAAGAAAGAAAACGGAAAAGGATACCGTGCTTTATTTAATTCTTTCTTAGTGTTTGCCTTTAAAGATTATTTATCTAAACATGCAAAACTTAACCCACACTTTTATTTTTTAGATTCCCCATTGAAAGGCTTATCTCTAAGAGATAAAGATAAGGCAAACGATGAAAATAATGTACGACTTGGTTTATTTTCTTATTTAGCTAAATACAATGATGGGGATCAGATCATCATTATAGAAAACACCGATGATCACGAACTATGTGATATAGCTGCAGATGGCGAAAAAATCAAAGTAGTTAAATTTACTCAAGAAATAGGTAATGGTCGCTACGGATTTTTAGATGGTATTTATAGGGAGAAAAGCAATGATTAACTACAACAATTTATGGAAACTTTTAATTGATAAGGGATTAAAGAAAAAAGAGTTGCGGGGTATCGTTTATCTAATAGAACTAAAATAATAAATTCCGTAGGTTCGAACCAATTTACCTCTACTAGCAAAACGTAACTCATAAAAAATGCCCGATTTCTCGGACAAATATCATTAATTTTGACACCCTTACTTTGTATCAAAATGTTAGTTATAAGATGGTGGGCTCAGAGAGACTTGAACTCTCACAGGACGAATCCTATTAGACCCTGAATCTAACGCGTATACCAATTCCGCCATGAGCCCAGTGCTTAGATAAAATACAACAATCCATAGCACTTTTCAATTTGTATAAGCTTATTTAATTCCAAATAGATTTTTGAAGAAATCCCCTATAGCTTTAAAGAAATCGACTATATACTGCCAAAATGATTTAGGAGTAGGCTCTTCATCGGATTTTATATCTTTTCCGCTACTATCGCCTTTGTTATCTATATCTGTACTATTGTCTATATCATTTAGTTTTCCTTCTACAACTTTAACTTTTAAATAAACATATCTAAATTCATTATCATCTATTACTATTTCTATTTTCAAAGTATATTCTCCGACTTGATTGTTCCCTTCGATTGGATTTCCATCAATTATGTTTGCTTCTTTATATTCGACTTTATCTATTTGTCCCGCTTCTATAAGCTTATCTACAATTTCATCAGGCTCTAATATAGTATCTGTAGAAACTATTAAAGCTCCTTCGGATAAAATATAATTCTCATTTCCAGATCCAAATACAGTGATAGGAAAAATAATTGTTGTTTCATTTTCACTTTTATCTTTGGCTTTTATTTCGACATTGTATCTTCCAGCTTTCATATAATTCATATTTTCATGGTATTCATCTCTTCCTAAATAGACATTCAATTCCTCATCTATTTCATCTACTGATCTAAATTTAGATAATATAAATTCCTCTGATAATCTATCATTTATAGTCGTCTCAATTTTTTCAACTTTAGATGTTATAACAGGAGGAATATCATCGATGATTTGAAGAATCTTTTTAATTAAGGTAGAATTCTCTGAAGCATCTTTACTAGAAATAGTTAAGACATAATCTTCAATAGACATAGGTTTAAAGCCTTCTATTTCTATTTTAGGAATTAATACTTCCATACTATTATCAGATACTTCTATTCTTTCTAATAAGGAATCTTTCAACATCTTTAAATCTCTTGCTTTATCATAACTTACTTGTATCGGCTTTGTATAACTATCGGCTGATATTCCATCTATTATTATTCTAGGACTTATATCATCTTTACTCATCAACCTAACAGTTATATCTTTTTCAGCTTCATATAAATTTGTCCTTTCATCAAAAAATCTGATAGATAATTGATAATCTAAAAATCTACCATTTTGAGCTAATTCATGTTTGTAATAATAATCTCCAAAATTCTCATCAATCCCTGTGATAATATGTTCAGTATATTTTTCATTTCCTATCGGTCCTATTTTTCTTCCATATTTACTTGTAGTAATTGCTCTCAACAAATATAAAGGATACATATAATCCCACCATGTATCGTGAATCTTATCCACTTCAACTACAAATCTCTCATAATTTTTCCAATATGCAAAAACATCATGAAAATTAATCGCCTTTGCTCCGGCTTTAATTCTAAATTCTTTTGAATCACAATACGCAGCATTAGCAATATGACATGTCTTTGGAAAATTAATATCAACTCTAACTTCCTTCTTTCCTGTCGATGGAATCGATGATTTGTTCTTCTTATAAAAGTCTTTTACTTCTTGTAATACAAATTTTATGTATAGAAAATTATCTTTTCTATCGACTATATAATTTATGTATGGTGAAGAATTACTAGTTCTATTTTCTTTATATGTATAGTCACTGCAATATATTTCATTTTTGTCAACTTTAAATCTTGTTCTTAACCTAACGTAGCTATTATTATCTTTAAAATCAAGTCCTTGAAAATTTAGATTCAAATATTCATCATAATAGAAATTATCAAATGAAACATCATAAAAGCTAAAATAAACAAGGCCTTTATCTGATATAAAATCAGAATAAGATAACCTTCCTCCTGTGTCCTGCTTAAATCTATTATGAAAAGATTCTTTTTTATTATCTATATTTTTTTCGAATCTAAAATAAGGATCTTTTTTAAAGAAACTAAAAGACAATCCTATGGATACTATACTTAAAATTAACTTGTTTATAACTTTAAACATCTGTTATTTCTCCTTTCTTTTATGAGGTATAGGAGATGAAATATAAAACTGAATTATTTATAGTTAACAATCGATAGATTTTTGTTAAAATAATAATTGCTGCTCCCGTAGCTCAGTTGGATTAGAGCGGCCGCCTCCTAAGCGGCAGGCCGTAAGTTCGAATCTCACCGGGAGCGCCAATGTCCCTGTAGCTAAACGGATATAGTGTGGGGTTCCGAACCCCAAGTTAAGGGTTCGACTCCCTTCAGGGACCCCAGGGCGTGCCTTCGTGGTGAAGCTGGTATACACGCAAGACTTAGAATCTTGTGGGGAGACCCGTGCGAGTTCGACTCTCGCCGAAGGCACCATTTGCTAACTATGCTAGCCTATGGCTAGCTTTTTTATTTCATCAAAACCTCCTTCGCTCTATATGTAGACTAAAAAAGAAAAAATAAAAGTAAATTCTAGAAATTAAAAAGGGGCTGTTGCAAAATCCTGATCCAAAATCAGGTGAGCAGCAGCTCCTT
>OJOI01002058.1_pt1 | contig 10330 bp, 8 predicted proteins | sample 1598061 | NCBI WGS metagenome assembly OJOI01 (sample SAMN01915224, study PRJEB22387) | human gut metagenome | isolation source: stool | host: Homo sapiens | place: USA
GGACACTCGATGCCAACAAGATGGAGATTACACGTTGGAAAATCACTCCTTCTACCGGTTCTGCGGAGCGGGTAGAGGAGATTAAATTAAATAAAACAATTTGAAGCAGACATTTATTACCATTTAAGGTGGTGATTTATGTCTGCTTTTTTTGTGCAAAAAACTTCCGAAGAACATTTGGCATCATTGAAATCCCCTTCTCGTCAAAATCCACAAATTCAGGAAACCAATTTTGGTAATTCAGTTTCTTGTAACGGATATGCAGAAAACGGATTTAACCAGATGAGCCAGAGGCTGCATTATTTTATCCGGGAGCATATTGTCCGTGGAACCTGGCAGAAGAAGGAGCGGCCGATACTGCTTAACAGTTGGGAGGCTTCCTATTTTGACATCAGTGAGAAGAAGTTACTGAAGCTGGCAAAGGAAGCAAAAGAAGTTGGCATAGAATTATTTGTAATGGATGACGGCTGGTTTGGCGAACGGATGGATGACAGCAGTTCCTTAGGAGACTGGGAAGCAAATGCGAAGAAGCTGCCGGGTGGGCTTAAGGGTTTATCCGATAAGATTCGCGGACTGGGACTGCAATTCGGTATCTGGGTGGAGCCGGAAATGGTCAATGTGAAAAGCAAACTTTATGTGGCACATCCGGACTGGACCATTGAGATTCCGGGACAGCCTCATTCGGAAGGAAGAAACCAGCGGATTTTAGATTTGGGAAGAAGAGAAGTACAGGATTATATTATTGAGATTTCAGACGCATTAAGGGAAATTGCAAAAGGTGATTTATCAAGAGACAGTGATAATATTACGGATTTCCTCGGAGATTTCGCAAGTATCAAGGAGTCTTTTGTATACATATTAAAGAAATTCAACAGTACGCTGACCGATATCAAAGCAGCATCCAATCAGGTGGATGTCAGTGCCGAAGAGATTAAGAAAGCGGCAGAGGCACTGGCGGATGGAAGTACGGAACAGGCAGGTGCGGTAGAGGAACTGACTTCTACGATAGATACGGTAGCTTCAACATCTGAAGACAGTGCAAATAAAACAAAAGAAGTATATGCAACGGTACAGCTTTCCATGCAGCAGGCAGAAGAAGAACGCAAGAAGATGAATGAACTGACCGAAGAAATGAAACGTATCACGGAAATTTCAAAGGAGATAGAGGATATCATCACAACGATAGAGGATATTGCTTCCCAGACCAACCTGTTATCCCTGAATGCTTCCATTGAAGCTGCCAGAGCAGGAGAAGCAGGAAAAGGCTTTGCGGTGGTTGCAGATCAGATCGGCAAGCTGGCAGCAGACAGTGCAAAATCTGCTGTAAATACAAGAGATCTGATCGATAAGACCTTAGTGGAAATCGAAAAGGGCAATACGATTACAAGAACAACAGCAGACGCATTCAATCAGATCATTGCAGATATGGAGTCCTTTGCAGAGATTGCACAGAACACCATGGAGAAAGCCAACTCCCAGGCAGAGTCCTTGGAGCAGATCGGCCAGGGAATTGAACAGCTGTCCGGCGTGGTACAGGGCAATGCAGCATCCTCAGAAGAGAATACTGCGATCAGTATTAATCTGGCAGAGGGAGCAGCCAAGATGCATGACCGCGTGAATATCTTTAAGCTATTCTAGAAAATGGCAGGAATAGAGTGAAGCTGTCGGAAGGAAGGTTCTTGTTGTGATTAATGATATATTTAGAGTGTTTGGAGAGCAGACAGCAGAAATCTTATTTGAGATCATTACAGAATGTATGGATGATTACCTGTATATATTTGATCTGCAGAATAATACCTTTGAGATTTCACAGTCAGCTGTGAAACGGTTTAATATGTCGAAAAATGTTCTGACAGATGCTGCAAATGAAGTTATGAAGGTAGTATATGAGGAAGACCGCAGGATGCTTGCAAAGCATCTTGCGGATATATGCGAAGGAAGAGAAAATGTACATAATCTTCATTACAGGTGGCTTGATAAAGAAGGTATGCCGGTCTGGATTAACTGCCGTGGTATCGTGATCATTGATCAGCAGGGAAAGGCAGAGTATCTGGTCGGGTGTCTGAATGAGACCGGCAACAGGAGAAGAGCCGATAATGTCACAGGACTGCTTGGCGGTCCGGAATTCCTTGCTTACCTGCGTGCACAAAAAGAACCCATTACCAAGGGATTTTTTATGCATATAGGAATTGATGATTTTGGAGCGATCAATAGCTCCAGGGGAGCTGATTATGGTAATTATATCCTGAAAAGCGTAGCCGGCTGTATGAAGGAATGCCTTTCAGACAAGCAGAGAATTTACCATCTGGTAGCGGATCAGTATGTGATCGTGGATCTGGAAGCTTCCTCCGCAGAAGACGCTGTGGCACTGAAAGAAAAGATTACAGATAAACTTCATAATTTCATAGTAGCCGAAAATTATGAAGCTATATTTTCTATTTCTATTGGTGTTATAGATGCAGCAACATTTTGTGAGGGAACCGAAGAATGCCGCAAAAAGTTTGAATTTGCCTTGAAACAGGCAAAAAGCATGGGTAAAAATGGATTCTATATTTTTGACCAGGATGACTATGAGGTCTTTTTACGAAAAGGAAGAATCATAGCAACACTTCGTAATGCTATTGTGAACCATTATGATGGCTTTGAAGTATACTACCAGCCGATCGTGGACTGTCAGTCCGAACAGATCATTGGAGCAGAGGCACTGATGCGTTTTTCCATGATAACGGAAGAAGGGCGGGAGTTTGTTTCACCGATGGAGTTTATCCCATTATTGGAAGAGACCGGATTGATCATTCCCGCTGGAAGATATATTTTGAACGAAGCTGCAGCAATGTGCTGTGAAATGCAGAAATATATTCCTGACTTCCGGATGAATGTAAATGTATCCTATGTTCAGATCCTGCAAGGCAATGTGGAGCGGGATATTCTGGATGCAATTCAAAAATATTCATTACAGCCGGAATGCTTATGTGTTGAAATGACAGAAAGCGGATTTATGGATATGACACCTTCGTTCTGTAAATTCCGTAAAACTCTGGACAAGAACGGGATTCCCTTTGTGATCGATGATTTTGGAACAGGATATTCGAATCTTCATTGTATTCGTGATATGAATCCAAGTTACGTGAAAATGGATAGGGATTTTACTGCCAAGGCGATGAACAGTGACAGGGATTATGAATTATATAAAAATATCATCCCCATGGTACATAGTATTAACGTCAGGATATGCGCAGAAGGCATCGAGGAAAAAGAATGGCTTCTGAAAATGAAAGAAATGAAGGTTGATTATCTGCAGGGATATTATTTTGGAAGACCATGTGGAAAGAAACAGTTTCTGCAGCAATATGCCAGTGGCATCAACGTTAAATAAAGAGAGTAAGGCAGACTCAGCTATGTGGGGCTGCCTTATTTTATGGTCTTATCAGAAGGATGGATCCATAACGGCTTCTTTCAGTATGTGAACACACCTGTAAATAAGGTCATAAAGCAAAACTAGCCATAGTTTAAAACTATGGCTAACCACAATAAAAATGTATTATAAATATCAAATCACATCTGATACAATTATTCTCACGATTGATTTATAACAGGAGGATACACATGAGTACATTAAATACACCATTCAGATATGATTATGTGGGAAGCTTTTTAAGACCGGAAAGATTAAAGAAGGCAAGAGCCGACTATGAAAGTGGAAAGATTAAGCAGGAGGAGCTTACTGCTGTTGAGGATGACTGCATAAGAGAGCTTGTAGCAAAGGTTAAGAAACTTGGTTATCATGTTATAACTGATGGAGAGTTCAGAAGATCTACATGGCATCTTGATTTTATGTGGGGTTTCAACGGAGTTGAGCATAGAAAGACAGTTGACGGCAATACAACATTTGACGCAGAAGCAGCAATGATTGATGATACATATATGGTTGGAAAAATATCAGTAAAGAACCATCCATTTGTTGAACATTTTAAATTCGTTAAGGCATTAGAGGATGAGAACACTGTTGCCAAGCAGACAATTCCTTCACCTGGACAGTTCTACGCATATTTTACAGGTGCAGAGCTTTTAGCAGATACACTTGCAATCTATGGAACAGAGGAAGCGTTTGCAGAAGATGTAATTAAGGCTTACAATGAATTTGTTGCTGAAATATATGCAGCAGGTTGTAGAAATCTTCAGTTTGATGACTGTGTATGGGGCGGAATGGTCAATCCAAAACTTGCTGTTGCACTTACAGGAAGAAGCGGTGAGGCTCTTGAAGAGTACAAGAAGCTTATGCTTAAGTTAAACAACGAGGTTGTAGCTGCTGCACCAGAAGATCTTCTTATCAACACACATGTGTGTAGAGGTAACTATCATTCAACATTCTTCAGCTCAGGTGCATACGACAGCGTTGCTGATCTGCTTTTTGGTGAGGAAAATGTTAATGCTTATTATCTTGAATATGATGATGAGCGTTCAGGCGGATTTGCACCATTAGCAAAGGTATCCGGGGACAAGAAGGTTGTTCTTGGACTTGTTACAACTAAGACACCAGCGCTTGAAAACAAGGAACTTGTTATTAACAGAATTCATGAGGCGGCAAAATATGTTCCACTTGACAGACTGTATTTAAGCCCACAGTGTGGATTTGCTTCATGCGAGATAGGAAATAAGCTTACTGAGGAAGAGCAGTGGGCTAAGTTAAAGCTTGTCAAGGAAATTGCTGAAGAAGTATGGGGATAAGTCTTAGAAAATGAATATATGATGATTTAGAAGGGCTGGTTGGTATTCTTACAGCTTCTTTTGCAAGTAAGATAAAGTCTGATAGAATCAGATAGAATGGTAAAAAAACAGTATCACTAATCTTTTTTGAATTAAGATTGGTGGTACTGTTTTTTGTGATATTAATTATCTCTGAACTTCGTTACCAGCGTCAGAGAAAGCGAGCTTCATAACCTCGTCAACTGTAACTAAGTTGTAATCTCCACTTACAGTATGCTTTAAGCAGCTTGCAGCGTTAGCAAATTCAACTGCCTTCTGAGGGTCAAAGTTGTTGATAAGGCTGTAGATAAGACCAGCGCAGTAAGCGTCTCCGGCACCGATGTAGTCAAGAATGTGCATGAAAAATTCCTTGCTGTAGTAAGCCTTGCCTTCTGTGTAAATCATTGACTGGAGCTTAAATGTTGTGATAGAAGTTTCTGTTCTCCATACTGAAGCAACCATCTTGAATGGGAATTTCTTCATAAGTTCCTTGGCAATGTAAGCATTTTTCTCCTCGCCATTAGCATCGGCAGGATTCATAGAGAAGATACCGATAGCGTCATCTTCGTTAGCGATACATACATCAACATACTGGCATATACGAGACATTGCCTCACATGCCTTTTCGCTTGACCAGAGCTTGCTTCTGTAGTTTAAGTCACAGCTTACAGTCATGCCTTTTTCCTTAGCCTTCTGGCAGGCTGTGATACAGATATTAGTCATCTCATCAGAGATTGCAGGTGTGATTCCTGAAAAATGGAACCATGTTGCACCGTCAAATATTTCGTCCCAATTAAAGTCATCAGCAGTAGCAAGCGCAAATGCAGAACCTGCTCTGTTATAGATAACGTTAGTTGGACGCTGGCTTGTCTTCTTCTCAAGGAAGTAGATACCAATCTGGTCGCCGCCACGCACGATATGGTCTACGCCTACGCCGTACTGACGGAGTGAGTTGATTGCAGCCTGTCCGATTATATGTTTTGGAAGCTTTGTTACATAATTAGCATCAACATCAAAGTTAGCAAGGGACACAGCAGTATTGGCTTCTCCACCTCCATAAACAGCCTCAAATGCATTGCACTGAGTAAATCTTGCGTTGTTCTCAGGAGAGAGACGAAGCATAATTTCACCAAATGTAACAATCTTATCTTTCATTTTTCTTAATCCTTTCTCAATATAAGATTTCCTAAAATAAATATACAAGAATGTATTTTAGCACATTATGGCGAAAAATGGGAGTAAAATGTTCTTGATTTGATACATATTTTTTACTATAGTTAAATGTGAAGTAAATATGTGCGTGAAGATTTATAATCTTTTGTACACGTTTGAAAGGATTGAATAATGTTAAGAAATGTTTCATTAGAAGATATATCGGATGGCAGACTGTATACTGAGAATGACCTTGTGCGTGTTGATACTAACTCGTGTAAGGGCTGTCAGACTGTATGCTGCCAGAATATGGGAAGTACGATTGTGATTGACCCATATGACTGTTACAAGCTCACAACCGGATTGGGCAAAACATTTGAACAGCTTACGATGAACGAGCTTGAGTTAAATGTTGTGGATGGTATTATTATGCCTAATTTAAAAATGCAGAAATCAGACGGAAGATGTGCTTTTCTTCGTGAAGATAATCTGTGCAATATACATACGATAAGACCGGGAATATGCAGAATGTTCCCACTTGGAAGATACTGGGAGGATGAGACACATTTTAAATATATTGTGCAGAAGGGCGAGTGTAATAAGGATAATCTATCGAAGATTAAACTGAAAAAATGGCTTGGCATCGAGGGACTTGCGGAGTATGATTCTTATATTGTCAGATGGCATGAGTATGTGAAGCAGCTTCAGGCGGCACTACCGGGACTTTCAGAGGATAATGTGAAGATTCTTAATACATTTAACTTAAGAGTGTTCTATATGACGACATATGCCGGATGTGCTGATGATAAGGCATTTTATGCGGAATTTGACAGAAGACTTGCGATGGCTAAGGAAAAGCTGGGACTGATGTAGGATTGGTTCACAGGTGACAGAAAGGAAGATTGATTTTATGAAGACAGATTTATTTCATATAGGAAAGTTCGTAATTCATGGTTATGGACTGATGATTGGCATAGGTTTTGTGCTGGCACTGCTTGTTGGCGAGTACAGGGCTAAGAAAATGGGAATGAAAGAGGAGGCTCTTATTGATATTGCGATAATTGCGGGAGTATCGGGATTTCTTGGAGCAAAGCTGTTGTATATAATAGTGAGCTTTAAGGATTTTATAGAAGATCCTATAGGTGTGCTTGGCTCATCGGGATTCGTTGTATATGGCGGACTTATTGCAGGTGTACTGTGCAACCTTATATATGTAAAGATTAAGAAGTTATCATTCCTTGAATATTTTGACCTGGTAATGCCTGAGATAGCGCTGGCACAGGGCTTTGGACGAATCGGCTGTTTCCTTGCAGGCTGCTGTTACGGAAGACAGACAGATGCAGCCTGGGGAGTTGTTTTCCCGGCTGGTTCACTTGCACCATCAGGAGTTAAACTGATTCCTACACAGCTTATATCATCGGGGGCAGATTTTCTTAATATGGCGTTTCTTATGATAATAGCAGCTAAGTTTTCTTATACTGCTGTTATGAAGCGCAAGGCTGACGGTAAGGAAGCTGCCGGAAAGCATATGGCAGCAGGTAATATTGGATTCTTATATTGCATAACCTACGGACTTGGAAGATTTGCAATTGAGTTCTTAAGAAACGATTACAGAGGTGAGGTCGGAATATTCTCTACATCGCAGTTTATCTCTCTTTTCATTGTGTTACTTGGTGTGGTTGCGATGGCTGTTAATCATAAGTTGAAAAATGCGGACAGATAGAAATACTAATATGGACTAATCAGCGTTGTATTATAAATTACACTGGCTGGTTAGTCTTTTTTATTGCCTTTTAATCTGCAATGTATTAATAAAAATACATAATTTATTAAAATGTGACAAATAATGCTGGACATTTTGTTAAAAAATTGTTAATATGTAAACATAATAAAGCGAACGACAATTTAATACATGGAAATCAGTACATTTTAGTTAATATAATAAATATTTGTATATCTGGGGAATGTTTATTATTAGAATCTGAGAGGGTAGAATATGGAGAAATATATTGGAAAATCAGTATATAAGGGTACTGCTATCGGACCAGTTAATGTTCTAAAGAAAAGTGAAAGTCTGATTAAGCGTGTACATGTTGAGAATGTTGATGAAGAATTAAAGCGTCTGGACAAAGCTAAAGAAAAGACGCTTCAACAGCTTGCCAGGCTGTATGATAAAGCATTAAAGGAGGTTGGTAAAGTTAATGCAGAGATATTTGAAGTGCATCAGATAATGCTTGAAGATGAAGATTATCAGGATGCCATTCATAATATGATATGCAATGAGAATGTTAATGCAGAATATGCGGTGTCAATAACAGGAGATAATTTTGCTGACATGTTTGCTAATATGGATGACGATTACATGAGGGCACGTTCAGCGGATGTAAAGGATATATCTAATCGTCTGGTGAGCAATTTGAGCGGTGAAGAGCAGCCTGACTGGGAAAACACAGAGCCATCAATTATTGTGGCAGATGATTTGACACCGAGTGAAACTGTACAGATGGATAAGAATAAGATTTTAGCATTTGTGCTCGTACATGGTTCGGCTAATTCCCATACAGCAATTCTTGCAAGAATGATGAATATTCCAGCATTAATTGGTGTACCAATTGAGTTAGAATCCTTACCCAATGGAGTTAATGCAATTGTAGATGGTCAGAATGGAATTTTCTACCTGAATCCGGATGAGAATCAGATAGCACAGGCTAAGGAAGCCCAGCAGAAGGAACAGGAACAGAAAAAGCTGCTTGCTAATTATAAAGGAAGAGAGTCAGTCACAAAGAGTGGCAGAAAGATTAACCTTTATGCGAACATTGGAAATGTATCTGATGTTGCTTATGTATTAGAAAATGATGCTGAAGGAATAGGATTATTCAGAAGTGAGTTTCTGTATCTTGGAAGAGATGAACTTCCGGACGAAACAGAACAGTTTAATGCATATCGTCAGGTATTACAGATGATGGCTGATAAAAAAGTAGTTATTCGTACACTTGATATTGGGGCAGATAAAAAAGCAGATTATCTTGGACTTGGCAAGGAAGATAATCCTGCGTTGGGTTATCGTGCCATAAGAATATGTCTGGAGCAGCCGGATATATTCAAAACACAGTTGAGAGCATTATTAAGAGCTGCTAAATATGGTAATTTATCTATAATGTATCCAATGATTATTTCTGTGGAAGAAGTTGTAAGTATTAAGAAGATTGTTGCTGAGGTGGCAGAGGAACTGGAGAATGAGAATATTCCATATGAGATTCCAGAGCAGGGAATTATGATAGAGACACCAGCGGCAGTTATGCTAAGTGAGGAACTTGCAGAGCTTGTAGATTTCTTTAGTATAGGTACTAATGACCTTACACAGTATACACTTGCAATTGACAGGCAGAATAACAGACTGGACAGATTTTATAATCCGCATCATGAGGCAGTTCTTAGGATGATTGAGATGACCATACAGGGAGCACATAAGCATGGCAAATGGGTAGGAATCTGCGGAGAACTTGGAGCAGATACCACTCTTACAGAGAGATTTATTAAGATGGGTATAGATGAGCTTAGTGTATCGCCATCAATGGTACTTGGTGTTCGTAGCAGAATATGTGAAATGGAGTGATAAGTGATGAAAATATACAAAGCAAAAGATTATGCTGATATGAGTAGAAAGGCAGCTAATATTATATCAGCACAGATTATTATGAAGCCGGAATGTGTACTTGGACTTGCGACTGGTTCAACGCCAGTTGGGTTATATAAGCAGTTAGTAGAATGGTATAAAAAAGGTGACTTGGATTTTTCAGCAGTTAAGACTGTTAATCTTGATGAGTATAAGGGACTCAGTCAGGACAATGATCAGAGTTATTATTATTTTATGCATAAGAATTTATTTGATAATGTGAATATATCAGTTGAGAATACTCATATTCCTAATGGAATGGAGCAGGATTCGGAAAAAGAATGTAACAGATATTCTGAACTGATTAAGTCTCTTGGAGGTATTGATTTACAACTTCTAGGAATAGGCCATAATGGACACATTGGATTTAATGAACCATCAGATTCATTTGAAAAACAGGTTCATTGTGTTGATTTAACAGAATCTACAATAGAAGCTAATAAGAGGTTTTTTGAATCAGCAGAAGATGTTCCAAGACAGGCATACACAATGGGAATCAAGACAATAATGCAGGCAAAGAAGATTCTGGTTGTTGCAAGTGGAGAAGATAAAGCACAGATTGTGAAAGAAGCCTTTTTTGGACATATTACACCATATGTTCCTGCATCAGTTCTGCAGCTGCATAATGATGTAACACTGGTAGCAGATGAAGCAGCTCTTAGTAAGATTTATTAAAGCATATTAACTTGGTGAATAGAAAGTTGTGAAGATATGATTATAAAGAATGCTGATGTTTATACACAGGATAATGTATTT
>OJOI01002066.1_pt1 | contig 10293 bp, 3 predicted proteins | sample 1598061 | NCBI WGS metagenome assembly OJOI01 (sample SAMN01915224, study PRJEB22387) | human gut metagenome | isolation source: stool | host: Homo sapiens | place: USA
ACCTATTTTCAATTTAGGAACGCATTATTTATCGTCCTACTAAAGTATAGCCCTCGGGAGCCAGCTCGATGGCGGTCTGCGTCTCCCCGAAGGTGGAAGCCCAGCAGTCGAAGTGGGCAAGTCCCTTGCCGCGAATGGCGTCGTGCTGGAGATAGCGCATCATGGTATACAATTCGGTCATGGAGTTTGAGACGGGCGTGCCCGTTGCGAATACCACGCCCCGGCTGTCGGTGATCTCGTCGATATACCGGCACTTGAGCAGCATATCCGAGGATTTCTGGGCGTCGGTGGCGGAAAGCCCCGCCACGTTTCGCATCTTGGTGTAAAGAAACAGATTTTTATAGTTGTGTGCCTCGTCCACATATAGCCGGTCTACGCCCAGCTGCTCAAAGGTCACAACATCGTCCTTTCGGGAGCTGTCCTGGAGCTTTTTGAGCTTGGCTTCAAGGCCGCGCTTGGTGCGCTCCAGAGACTTAATGGTGAACCGCTCCGCCCGCTGGCTTTTCAGCTCCCGCAGTCCTTCCTCCACCTCGAAGATCTGCTCCGCCAAAAGCCGCTGCTGCCGCTCCATGGATACGGGTATCTTCTCAAACTGCGAGTGGCCGATGATAACGGCGTCGTATTCGCCCGTGGCGATGCGGGCGCAGAACTTCTTGCGGTTCTTCGGCTCGAAGTCCTTTTTCGTAGCCACGAGGATGTTGGCGGAGGGGTACAGCCGCAGGAACTCGCCAGACCACTGCTCCGTCAGGTGGTTGGGAACGACAAACAGGGACTTGTGGCACAGCCCCAGCCGTTTGGATTCCATGGCAGCGGCTACCATCTCGAAGGTCTTGCCCGCGCCCACCTCGTGGGCAAGGAGGGTGTTGCCGCCGTAGAGCACATGGGCAACCGCGTTGAGCTGGTGCTCCCGCAGCCGGATCTCCGGGTTCATGCCCGCAAAGGTGATGTGGCTGCCGTCATATTCGCGGGGTCTGGTGGAATTGAACAGCTCGTTATACCTTGCGACCAGGGTGTGCCGCCTGTCGGAGTCGCGCCATATCCAGTCCCGGAAAGCGTCCCGGATGGCCTGCTGCTTCTGCTGGGCGAGGGTGGTTTCCCTGGAGTTGAGCACGCGCCGCTCCCTGCCGTCCGCATCGTGCTTGGTATCGTAGATGCGCACGTCGCGCAGATTCAGGGTATCTTCAAGAATCTTATAGGCGTTTGCGCGCTCCGTGCCGTAGGTCATATATGCGGCAATATTGCTGTAACTGACCGCGTTCTTGTTCCTGATGTTCCACTCGGCGGTGAAGGCGGAATAGTTCACGTCGATCATACGCTGTTGGTAAAAAGGCGTCTCAAAGGTCTCCCACATGAACTCCCGGATATACGAGGGGTCGATCCACGTTGCGCCGAGACGCACCTCGATTTCCGAAGCATCAAGGTCTTTGGGCTGCGCGGCTTTCAGCGCTTCCACGTTTCCGGCGTAATCGCCCTCAAACAAATTCTGAGCAGACTGTGCGATACGCAGCTTTTCCCTTACATTGCCGGAGAGGTACTCGTCCGCGGTCTCCCAGCGCTTATTTTCGGGATTGCGGAAGATAACACCACGAAGATCGGAGGCGAGAGCGTCCTCGTTCTTGCCGGTGAGCTGCGCCATATACTCCATATCCACGCAGGCTTTTTCGGAGATGGACAGCGCCAGCGCCTCCGAAGCGGTGTCCACGCTGGTCACGGCCTCGTGCGCCCGTATGGTTCGCCTGGTGAACATATCCGCCTTGCGCTTGAGGTTTTTGTCCTCATCCAGCTCCTCCAGAGAGCAGAGCAGATAGTAGGAGCTGTCCTCGGCAAAGGCCAGGGCGTTGGCGCGGGAGTTAATAAGCCCATACTTTGCGGTGAAGCCGTCGTATAGTGTGTTCAGCTCCGCCTGCGTCTGCCGGATGGTTTCATCCGAAATAAAGCCGTCCATCTGCTCAGAGATGAGCTTCTGCACGCAGTCCCGCAGCTCCACCATGCCCTTGGCACGCTCCTTTGCGGTGGCGTTGAAGTCGGGCTTGGTCATGATGCTGTTCTGCCGGTAGTACAGCTCCCCGTCCACCACGGTGTAGGAGAAGTTCCGCACATTCGGGTCTGCCGGGATGGTCTCCACGATGGTCTCATCCTCGCCCAGATCGGGCAGCTCCGCTTCCGCGTAGGTTCCCCGGATATTCCGAATTGCGGCGCTGAGCTGCTCCGCAAGGTCTGCGCCCTCGATGGGCACAACGGTAAAGTCCTGCCTGCCGTACTGCGTGCTTTCCGAGGTCTGCCGCCCCAGCACCATCTCCGGGTGGTCGATGAAATACCGGTTGATGGCAAAGCCGTCCGCATTCTCTCCAAGGTGTACCCAATCAGGTTCGATCTCAATGGGTCTGTCCCGCTTTTGAAGAAAGATAATATCCGAAACGACCTCCGTACCGGCGTTGGCCTTGAAGGCGTTGTTGGGCAGGCGGATCGCGCCGAGGAAGTCCGCGCGCTGGGCGATATACTTCCTTGCGGCGCTGTCCTTGGCGTCCATGGTGTAGCGGGAGGTGACGAAGGCCACCACGCCGCCAGGACGCACCTGCTCCAGCGCCTTGGCGAAAAAGTAGTTGTGAATGGAAAAACCGAGCTTGTCAAAAGCCCGGTCGCTGACCTGATACTGTCCAAAGGGTACGTTGCCCACGGCGAGGTCGAAGAAGTCCTTTCGGTCGGTGGTTTCAAAGCCGGCCACGGTAATATCCGCCTTGGGGTAGAGCTGCTTTGCGATTCTGCCGGTAATACTGTCCAGCTCCACGCCGTAGAGCCTGCTGCTTTTCATGCTCTCCGGCAGCATACCGAAGAAGTTGCCCACGCCCATGCTGGGCTCCAGAATATTGCCGGTCTGGAAGCCCATGCTCTCCACCGCGTCGTAAACGGCGCGGATAACGGTGGGGCTGGTGTAGTGGGCGTTGAGGGTGGAGGCGCGGGCAGCGGCGTATTCCTCCGGGGATAGCGCGGCGTACAGCTCCGCAAATTCGGCTTTCCAGTTATCCTTGCTTTCATCAAAAGCGTCCGCAAGCCCGCCCCAGCCGACGTATTGGGAGAGGATATGCTGTTCCTCCGGTGTGGCGTTTCTGTTTTCGCTTTCAATCTGCTTCAGCGTGGCGATTGCCTTGATGTTGCGCCAGAATTTCTCCTTTGCACCGCCCTTGCCGAGATTGTCGTCCAAAATGCGGAAGTTTTCCGCAGGCGGCAGCGGTGCGAAAGGCTCGTCTATCTCGGCCTGAGAGATGGCATCATCGGGGTCGGGTACAAATTCGCCCATTTCCGAAAGTGCCGCTCGGCCTTCCTGTTCCAGAAGCAGCGCTTCTTCCTCGCTCATAGCAGGAGGTTCAGGCTCGGCGGGTTCCGCAGAGGGTGGGTCATGCTCCGGCTCGTCAAAGCGCAGGGTGCGAATCTCCACATCATAGGGGAGGTTGTTTTTGTCGGCGGGATATACCGCCACGGTTTCCTCGGTGTAGGTGTGGTTTGGTTCTTTTTCGGGGACAGCCGTATTCTCTGCGGCGGTCTTTTCCGGCTGCGGATACCGCTCCATGAGCCGCGCGAAGCTCTCCCTGCTCTCCGCACGGGAGATGGGATAGAGAAGCGATGGGTCGCGGAGAGAAATATCAAAAAGCCCGATGCGCTCAATAATGAACGGCTTGCCGTTTTCCAGATACACCGTATCCCCTACGGAATACGGGAACGTTTCTCTCTGCGGGGCAGGAGCCGTTTCGGGAGCTTCCGCAACTGCTTCCTCCGGCGCGTGCCATCGGTATTGCTCCACGTCCTCATCCGAAACATGAATGAGGTCGCTGAAATCGAGGTTTTCCAGCTCGTTGGTAATAAGCTCCTGCAAAGAGCCGTACTGGCGGGTTTCCAGATGCTCGTCGTCCAGATAGCGTTCCAGTCGGTAATTCACAAGGTCGATATTCACCTGAACGGGAATCTCATCGTCGGTGACGGTGGTGTAGGCGACGCCGATTTTCGTGGGGTCGCTGAAATCCGCCTCTGAGCCGTATTCACTCCGGCAGAAGTCGGAGATCAGCCCCTTTGCACGCTCCGTGAGCGCCTGCTCCGCCTGTCCTTGCAGCTCCAGCCGGTACGCCTCTGCCTGCCATTCGCTTGTAAATTCCTCGGTCACGCCGTCCGCGTCCACATGGTAGCCGTGGGTCTCGTCGTCCCACACGGCGTACAGGGTACGGAATCCCCGGTCAAGGCTTACCACATGGAAACGGTCTGCGGGGATAATGGTTTCTGCGGTCGGCTCACGTCCCGCTACCTCTGCGTGCGCCCGTTCATCCGGGTAATCGCCGTAGATACGCAGATACTTCCGTGCCTGCTGGTCGTAGATGGCTGCGCCGTCATACGCAAAGCCGTCGCTTTCCATCGTGCCGTTCACATAACCCTGTGCGGCTTTTTCTGCTTCTTCCAGCGTTTGATAGTCCCGTTTCTCATCAAAGCCGTTTTCAAAGTGATGATACACTACGACCTGATACTGTGGTGCCATCTGGTCGGCATAATCATCAATCATTTCTTTGGTCAGCCATTCCGGTTTTTGAGGAAGCGCGTCATAAAGCTCCCGCATTTTGACGATCTGTGCATAGACGCTGCCCGCCCACAGGTGCTTTTCTGCGCGGTTGCCTGCGCCAAGAAAGTATTCGCAGTCTGCCCGAAGCCGGTCTAAAATCAGGTAATTCCGGTTCTGCTCCAACACAGACTTTTCTTGCTCTGTGAAGAATTTATCCTCGCGGATGAGCTGCGCCAGTCGCCGCTGCACCTTCGGCCACGAGAGCATAACCGGCTCGGAGCTGCCCACGGAAATCCGGAGGGGCTTTGTGCTGTCGTCTGCGCCGTACTCCCGCGCCAGCCATGCGGCGGTTTCCCTTTCACGCCCGTGCTGCTCCATATACCGAACAACCGCCTGCTTGCTTTCAATTTTTCCGTTCCAGCTCTGCAAGGCAGCGTCGATGTCCTCCTGCGTCACCTTGTAGGGCGAGGGCGTTATCGTGGTCGACAGCGTGGGATACAGCTCGTCCAAAAGCTCCTGATGGAGCCGGTTGTGGAAGGAGGGCATATCGAAATAGAGGCGCGTAAGCTGCAAATCCTCAGACGCCATGACGATGCGCCGGATGGCCGCCGCGCCCTCCAGATAGGCGTTTTGACGGTCGGAGTTGCGGCAGGCGTTGAGAAATGCTTCATCCTTGGAAAGCGCGTTGCCCACGCTCAGGCGGTATCTCTCGAACAGCTCCTGCACCGTGGGCTGAGCCTGCTCTGCGGCAGGATCGCGGAACACCCTCGTGCCGTCCGCGCCGAACTCCGCTTCATAAACATTGATGGCGGCTTTTGCTTCATGGTCGATAGAGCGCAGCGTGTAAATGTGGCGCTCACCTCTAAAGTCCGGCACTTCGGCAATCGTCACATCATACTTATCGCGCAGTTTCTCCACATACATCTCTAAATTGTGCGACGGTACACCGCACATCTCTACACGGCCAGCGCCGGGGATGTTGCGGGTGGTCAGATTCATATTCAGCAGCTCCGCCGCCTGCTTTGCGTCCTCGCCGTACATCTCAAAGAAATCGCCCACCTGAAACAGCACGAGGTTATCCGGGTGGGCTTCCTTTACGGCATTGTAGTCATTCCATGCTGCGCTTCGCGCTGCGGTCTGCCGCTGAAGCTGCTCAAAGCGCGCCTTTTCCTCCGGGGTCAGGAAACGGTCTTTGCGGATCAGCTCGGAGATACGGGAGGCAACCTTGCTCCATTTTAACTGCACATCGGGACAGTCCTGCTTTTTCAAGCTGACGCCCTTGCCGCTGTGATCCTCACCGCTGTGGGACGCGCCGGATACCGCGTGGGAGCGTCCCCCAATGCCGTATTCGTCTTTCAGGAAGTCCGCCTGCTCTTTGGGGCTGTGTTTCTCTTTGAAATAGGCGTAGATGCGCCCCTTGCTCCCTTCAATATTGCTGCCGCGGGTCAGGGTCGCGGCGATCTCGTCCTCGGTAATAAACCGCTGCACGGCGGGGATCTCCGCCATTTCGGTGCGGTATTCCCTGCGGGGCAGGGACAGCTCCCGCAGGCCCTGCTCGATTTTGTCCGGCTTGTGGTAATGGAAGCGCAGCAGGCTCCTGTCCTCCCGGTAGTCGGATCGGAGCTGTGAAAAATCATCCATGAGGACTTCGCGGAACGCAGGGTCTGTCAGCCGCTCGGCAAGCCGCGCCGTTTCCTCCGGGAAACCGCCGCCCCGCATATCCGACAAGCAGGAGAGGTAGCCCTGCGCCCGTGCCTTTTCACTTAAATCCTGCCGTAGATACCAGATAGACTGCGCCAACTCCGCGCGCTCATGCCCCGGCGCTTCCGCAAGCTCCACATTGGCGGCGTATTCGCCCTGCTCCAAAAGCTGTCCGATGCGCTCCGCCGCCTCCTGCCAGCTTACGACCTTTGCGGAGGTCAGATATCTTGCCGCGTCCCCATTGGCGATGTGGATGCCGTCCTCGGCGTACCACGCGGAATATCTGCCGTTCTCGGTGACGACGCCGTTGCCGCCGTGGAAGCTGCTTTGAAGAAACGCCGCGATTTCTTCCACGCTCTTGCCCTTGGAAAACTCCGTGGCGATCTTCATGCGGGCATAATCGGCGTTGCCCTCCATACGCAGAATGTGGTCGATATCCGACTGCGGGATGGACATGGAAAAAGCGGAGGGCATGTAGCTCTCCGCTTCTGCGATATATGCGATTTGCTCTTCCTCCGTGGGGAACAGGCTCAGTTGGTATGCCTGCGGTATCGGAGGCTGCGCCGGTTCCGCTTCCGGCGCGTCATTGGTCAGTTGTACACCAGCTCGCTGAGGATGATCTCCTCCGCCTGCGCTTTCAGGCTGTTCATCAGCCCCACCCATTTCATCTGGTCGCGGGCTTTCAGCTCCTCCGTCACGCCCGCCGACTTCATCAGCTCCGGCATCATCTGCTCCAATCTCCGGTTCGCCGTCTCGTCGATCTCCCGCAGGTGCGGGAACAGCTTCTCCGACAGCACCAGACGGCTGTACAGCCCCGGTCTGTGCTCCTGAAGGTAGCTCCTGCGCAGTCTCCCGTACTTGCCCAGGGGTCTCGCGTCCTCCGGCGTTTCGCTCAGCGTCAGGTCGGGAATCAGGTAGTCCCCGTTCTTGGTGTAGGTCAGTTCTGTCATGGCTATGGCTCCTTTCCGCGAGTTTCTCGCGCTCGTAATTCTTGATGGTGACTTCGATCTGCCGCAGCACCTCTCCGTTGATCCTGCTCACCGCCGTACCCAGCTCGGCGGCGGCTTCCGGGGTGTTGAAATCGAAGATGCTCAGGAAATCCTCATGCTCGAAGCGGTCGTCCGCTTCAAGCTCGCAGCGGGACATGAGCGAGTAGGCGATGCTGACGGCGGCGGCGCTTTGGAAGGCCGCTCCTACGTTGAACTCATCATACCCGTAAAGAAAGGAATCGTCAACGATGGCGAGGATATCCCGCTTATAGTCCCGCCAGTATTCCTCCGCAAGCTGAGACGCGATGCGCTCAAGCTGGTCTGGCAGCCCTCCTTTTCCGTCCACACCGTAGCGGCTCTCCAGCATGGCGCTTACCGCATCCGCGTGTTCCTCCCGGTATTCCCACAGGTAGCGGCTCTTTGGAAACGCCCTTCCGCCCGTGTCAGACACGTCGAACACATACCGAAGCCTCGGCCTTTCGCCGCTGCTGTCGATGAGGGCGATGCCCTTGGAGCCCCTGCGGACATACCGCCCCATCTTTTCGTTCCAGAAGTCGTACTCCGCGCAGGCGGTGGCGTCCGGACGCTGGGCGTGGATCATGACCTGCTCGGCGTAGGGGTATTTGTACAGCCTTGCGGCGGTGGTGAGAAAGCCCGTCCAGCCCCGGTAGCTGCCGGTGATCTGCCGCTGCGCCTCGTCCGCCATCTGCATATACGTTTGTAGCTTGCTCGGCATATTGCTCCTCCTTCATGGCATAAATTTAGAGCGCCCGGAACGGACGCTCTATGTAAGGGGCGGTATTCGGTTTTCAGTCGGGGACTATACCGCAGTCAGTCCCTCCGTGATTTGTTTGAAAAAGTCTGCGCTCCAGATATTCAGCACGGAGGAATCGTGAATGAACGGCTCCACATCCTGCCTTGCCTGTGCGTAATCGATGCTGTCGAAGCGTTCCGCCAGCATCGCTTTGATTTTCGGCAAGGAACAGTCCGCATCGGCAGAAATATATCCTGAATCAATCAATCGTGCCCGAAGGTGTTTTTGATTGACGGCCGCACCCCTTGAAAGATAGAATACATAGTCGTAAAGATCCCTGCCCTTGATGCGGCTTTGCCACGCACGGCAGATGACCGCATGGATTTTTCCTGCGAACAGGGAGGGCATATCATACATTTTCACCTCATACGGAACGGGCAACAGCCGGTATTTGTGCTCGAATGCGGCGAAGGCGGGCGGGTTAACGTCCACCTCGAACTTAATCTTGACCGCTTCATTCTTCGCTACGCTTCCCGCCACCTTTTCATCCGCGTAGAACAGCAGGAGATGTTCCTTCGTGTTCCCCTTCAGAAAGGCGGAGCGGATGGTGCTTTCTTTTGTCTTTTCCTTTTCCTGAATCTCCACATTCAGCCCAAAGGCTTTTACTTCCTTCTCCAGCACGGGAAAGTAGGCGGTCAGATCAAAGTCCAAATCCTCCGCTTCCAGCGAAAAATCCAGATCCTCGGAGAAGCGGTCGAGACCGTAGAAGATTCGCAGGGCGGTTCCGCCGTAGAACGCCGCTTTTTTGAAGAAACCCGCGCGGGACAAGCCGCAGAGCACAATTTCCTGCATGATTTCCTTCATTGCGTTCTTTCTGTCGTAGATATTCTCTACATGATAGCTTTTCAGCATCTGTTCAATGGCGCTGTTCATATCAAAGCCTCCTTAAAAGCGAGCAGAGCTTCTTTACGTTCGTGGTATGGTACGCTCCGCTGTATTTGCAAACCTTATTTCCGTCCAGCTTCCCAATCTCCGATTCCTCAATCCGCAAATCCTCCGTCAGCAGCCGGAAAAGCTCCTGTGTGTTCGGTACGGGCGGCAGGGTATAGAGTTGGTCGCACAGTGCTTTTTCCGGTTCTGCGATCCGGTAGAAATAATCGCCCTCCTGCACGAGCCGAAGCCCCAGCGGGAACGCCTCGGACGGCACATCCCGATAGGTGAAGGTTCCGAAGGGAGTTTCATACTTCTTTTTCTTTTTCTTTTCAAAGGTGGCGCAGGTAACGGCATATACCGCCTCGGGAATCAGCCCGTAGCGGCTGAGGGCATATTCAAAGGAAATGTATGAAGGCCCGTAAATACTGCCCGCAAGCAGGTACGCAGGAGCGTTCCGGTCAGTTTCATATAGCCCCCTTGTAATGGGAAAGCATTCGCCCCGCTCCGCCATACGCGCGAGCTTTGACTTCGGAGAACCGTATTCCCGCAGTTCCTCCAGTAGCATTGCTGTTGTCTTTATCATATTTTCACCTCGCAGTCTTATTATACGCAACTATCCGGTGAAAATCAAGTGATTTCAAAAAATAGTGCGAAAACTCCCTGCTCATTCTGTGCGTTTTCCGCGGATGTTACGCACTCGAACGGACATTTTTGTAAAGAGAAGGGCAAACCGCATCTATTGAACATTTTTGCGGATACACGCATTTTGTCCAACAATGCGGCAGTGCAGACAAGCGAAGCATCACCATCTATTTCCCAAAATCAATATTTTTTCGATTTTGGGAAATAGAATATCCAAGCATATCCGCCAGACAAAAGTATGAGCGCAAGACCACTCACCAATGAATCTGACAGAAAAATGCCCGCCTGTTGTGACAAGCGGGCATTGTGCCATTGGTATTACATTTTTCCGTTTTGTCCGTCTGCCTCCGCCTTTCCAAGCAGGTACAGAAATGCGATGGCAGGTACTCGCAAAATCGGCACATGGGTTTCGTGCTTTGCAATGCCGAAATCGTCCAGTTGCTTCGTGATGAGAAATGCGCTTGTGACCTTTGCACTTTCATCCTTGCAGAGTTCGACGATGGCGTCCGTAGCAGGTATATGGGAGTTGTTGCGGTATTTTACCTCACAGAGAATCTTTTCACGGGGCAGCTCAATGACCACATCGACCTCTTTCTGATTATCCTTTGCCTTTCTGAAGTAGCCAAGCTGCGCCGTGCTGCCCTGATAGAAGGATACGATATGCTTATATACCGTCGTTTCCACCATCGCCCCAAGCTCTCGCTCATCCGAAAGAACGTCGTCTATCATTA
>OJOI01002074.1_pt1 | contig 10264 bp, 5 predicted proteins | sample 1598061 | NCBI WGS metagenome assembly OJOI01 (sample SAMN01915224, study PRJEB22387) | human gut metagenome | isolation source: stool | host: Homo sapiens | place: USA
TCGCCGACGGCGTTACATTCCGCCCGACAGAAATATCTATTATGGCTTTGAGTTATGGAACCAGCGGCGGCTACATCGACGTAGCGTGGGTAGACAGCAACGGAGAAGAGACGACATTAGGAACCGGAATACATGGCGGTTCCGACAAGGAAGAAGAGTCTCTTGCCACGAATAAAATAGACCTTAACGACCTCGTCGTTCCCACATCGACCGGGAAATGCCAACTTATCGTTTATGTCTACAAATTGAATCCCACCAAAGAGTTGGGACTGGCCGATATAAAAATCGGCGGACACCTCGGCTATACGGCCGGCATCAACGAAACGGAGGCGGAAGTAAACAATCGGGAGCAATCAATTTATAATATTCTGGGCCAACCGCTCTCCGCTCCGCAAAAGGGATTCAACATCATCAACGGAGAAAAACGAATCATCAGATAAACCTTAATTTCCACACAATGAAAACACGACATCTATTTCTCGGCCTTTTAACCTGTCTCGCTTGTCAAGCGGGTTACGCCAAAGAGACGAACGTCAACGTCAATACGCTGACATCGGAATTCAACCAAGCCGCCGATCAAGACATACTGCTGCTCGAAAGCGGTATATACAGCGGCCAGTTCTCTTTTCCCAACGGAAAAACCATCACGCTGAAAGCTGCTCCCGATGCTGAAGTAACTTTCTCGGGAACTTTCAGAAACAATGACGTAAACAATACGGGAGGAGGTATCATTCTCGACGGATTGGACATTGTTACGAAAAACAATTATTTTATGGATCTGACTTACGGTGACATCAAAACGATTGCTGTCCGTAACTGCACCATTTCGGATATAGGCCGTTGTTTCCTGCGCACCAACAATGCCGGGAAAACCATCGACGCCATAGAATTTACCAACTGTATCATTACCGATTGCGGTGAAAATGGTTGGAACTTTCTTTATCCCCAACATTTTGTAAAATCTGTATCAGTCAAGAACAGTACACTCAAAAATTACATCAACGGAGAAAGTTTCTTCAGCCCAAGAAATGAAACGACCAACCAAACATTTACCTTTATATTCGAAAACAATACGGTCTACAAATGGTCCAAAAGCTCATCTTACGCTCTTTGTAAAGTAGACGGGAAATACAGTGAAAACTCGACTTATACGTTCAAAAACAACATTATTTCGACCCCGGGCGTAGAAGGGCAGAAACCGCTTATCGTATCAGCAAAGGGAGGAACTCTCATTGCCGAAAAGAACCTTATCGATAACTATGGCGCTTACTCGGTATCCAATGCTTCGAGTTCTACGATCGAAGACCTCTCTCTCGAAACGCTGGGAATCACTCAAATCTTCCCCGACCCCGAAAACGGAGATTTCACCATCGTATCGACCTCTCCGTTGGCTGCGGCTTCCACCACCGGCGGTATCGTAGGAGACCCTCGTTGGTTGAAAACATTTTCCCAACCCGTAACACTTACGACCGGCAGCCTGCCCGAAAATGGCGGTAGTACGGCTCCACTCTCGGGAAATTATGAGAAAGGCGATGAAGTAACCGTCTCGGCCACCCATAACTATGGCTACCGATTCGAAGCATGGAAAGACAAAGACGGGAAAGTCGTCTCTACCGAAAATCCCTATACTTTCACGATCGAAGAAAATACCGAAATATCCGCAACATTCACTCTTCAAACCCTTTATACCTTGAACATCGAAAAAGAAGGTGAAGGCGCAACGTGGGGCGAATATAAACTCTCTCCGCAAAGAGACAACAACCAATACGAAGCCGGTGAAGAGGTAAGCATTACGATTGTTCCCAATTCTGCAACGACATTCCTGTATTGGGGAGACGGCAGTAGCGAAAACAAACAAACCGTCATCATGAACAAAGATTACAGTTTCCTGATGCACTACGATGTCGTACCTTTTATCGTAGGTTGGGATTTCAATCCCGAGAAAAATGCGGCTCGAAGTGGACGACCCGGTGATTACTATTTCAAAACCGATAACACCGGTGTGATGAATTTTTATGAAGGCGACGGAGGTTCGACCAATTGGGGCGCTTCCGAAAGGACATTCGGAGGGAAAACACTATATTGCGCCCGACGTTATACCGGCTTTGCCGCTATGGACAATCCCCGCAGTTTCGTCGCCAAATTCTCGGCAGCCGGATACGAAAACATCAAAATACACAGTTACATAGGAACAGATAACGGCTGTGTACACAAAGGACAGAAAATGCAACTCTCGACCGACGGCATACATTACGTCGACCTCGCAACGCTTACCCTCTCGGGAAACAGTAGCGAATGGATCGCTTTCGACGCCATGCTACCCGATACACTCACCGATGAGATGAAAAAGAACATCTATATCCGCTGGATAGGAGATACGACAACCGAATTGCTCGGGAATGCCAAAGAGGGGGATACGGAAGGTTTCTATTTGGCAGACGTATTCGTATATGCCGACGAAATACACGTACCCGACTTCACGGCCCCCGTGCTGATATCGACCTCTCCGGCACAAAATTCGGATAAAGCGTCGGCCAACGGAAATATCGTGCTCACTTTCGACGAGAAAGTACAAGTCGGCACCGGAGAAATCACCCTCAACGGAGAAGTTCTTACCCCTGTATTCGGAAGCAAAACCGCCAGCTTTGCCTACTCGGGACTTTCTTACGGAACCCCCTGTGAAGTCATTGTTCCCGAAGGTGCCATTACCGATATGAGCGGTAATCCATTCGCCGGTATTACTCTGCAATTCAAAACGATGGAACGTCCACGTCCCCATGCAAAAACATTCAACGCCGTAGTGGCAGCCGATGGCACGGGCAACTACACAACGGTACAAGCGGCCATCGATGCAGCCCCGGCCGACAGAACCACTCCTTACCTGATTTTCGTAAAGAACGGAGTTTATAACGAGCTGGTCCGTATTCCCGAAAACAAACCGTTTATTCACCTTATCGGCCAAGATCGCGACCGCACAATTCTTCAATACAAAATCAATTGTGGAGGAGAAAGCGGTACTGGTGACCCAGCATGGGACTATTCTTGTAACAACCCCGAATATCATCCGTTGAGAGATAATGGGACGGTCGTATTGATATATGGCAGCGATTTTTATAGCGAAAACATTTCCTATATCAATACATGGGGAACAGAAGAAAATAACGGTCCTATGGCTCTGGCCATGCTTACGAAAAACGACCGTCATGCATTCTACCATTGTAACTTCCGTTCATTCCAAGATACATGGCAGACATCGACCCGAGCCATCTCCGACCGACTCTATGTCAAAGAATGTTACATCGAAGGTGCAGTCGATTACATCTACGGCGGTGGTGATTGCCTTTTCGAAAACTGCGACCTTTTCAATGTGCGAGAAACAGGTAGCGTCATTGTAGCCCCATCACATGAGGAAGGTACCAAGTATGGTTATGTATTCGAAAGCTGTACCATCGACGGTATCGTCGATAACAAAGACGCTTTGGGCCGTCCGTGGCACAACAGCCCCATTGCCGTGTACATCAATACAGTCATGAAACGGAAACCGGGTTCATTAGGCTGGAACACCATGGGAACCATTCCGAAATTATTTGCCGAATACAACAGTATGGACGCGAACGGAAATCCCATTGACCTGAGCAACCGTCGTACCGAATATTTTTATACCGACGATAAGGGTCAAAAAGTAACCGGCAGTTGCCGGACAACCATCACAGCCGAAGAAGCGGCCCTGATGAATTATGACAACATCATTCCGGGAGCAGACAACTGGAATCCGCGTCAATTCTTCGAACCGATCGCCGCTCCCAAAGAGGTGAAGAAAAGCAGTAACTCCCTTTCTTGGAAAGCCTGCGATTATGCCATCTGCTATATCGTTTTCCAAAATGACTCGGTAATCGACATCACCACAGAATGCACGAGTACGATCGATGCCGATCAAGATGCAGAGTGTTTCTCGGTAAAAGCCGTCAACGAATACGGAAGCCTCGGTGAACGGGCCATAGCACAAGACGGGACATCGGGTATAAACGAAATCACCCCCGAAATCTCTCGCCCCGATTTTGTCGCCATAGGCGGTAACGGATCGCTCGAAATCCTTGTACAAAAAAAACTTACGGTTACGGTTCACAACGCCGCGGGCCAACTCGTAAAACAAATCGAATATACGCCCGGAGTATATTTCATCGAGAATCTCCCGGCGGGCCTTTATCTGGTAAACGACCAGAAAGTGATCGTCAAGTAAGTTCCATAAAATTTCCATGAAAAATGGAGGCCGTTCATCATGAACGGCCTCCATTTTTTCTCATTCTCGCAAAAATCGTTCCGCGCTATATCACCCTAACAAGGCAATATCATAGAGAAACAACTGCCTTTTCCCAATTCGCTCTCGACGTCCAGTGTTCCGTTATGAGCCATAACAAAATCACGGGAGATGGAAAGTCCCAATCCGCTTCCTTGAACCTTCGTTCCGGGAACCCGGAAATAATGATCGAAAATACTCTTATGATAGCGAGAATCTATTCCTTTACCAAAATCCCGGACATACATTTCGATGCTGTTTTCAGTTTTCTGCCGGGCACCAATAATTACCCGACCATTTTCCGATGAATAACGTATGGCATTACTCAGCAGGTTGGTCAAGACCCATGCAATCTTCTCACTATCGACAAAAAGTTTTTTGATTGTTTCGGGATAATCGACTTCGATTTGGATTCCGAACTTCTCGGCTTGTATACGGTTGGCCTTGATAGCGTAATCGATCAGTTCTATCGGTTTGGTAATTTTGGGTTTCAGTTGCAATTTTCCACTCTCGACCTGTGTCATATTGAGGAGTTCGCCCGTAATGCTCAACAGACGCTCGCTGTTTTCCTTGATGCTATTGGATAGTTCTTCCTGCTCGGCATTGAGAGTACCGACGCGCTTATCTTCCAATAGCTGCAAACTCATCAATATGGCCGAGATAGGAGTTTTCAGTTCATGCGATATGGTCGAAATAAAAGTCGTCTTAGCCGTATCGAGTTCTTGAAACTCAGTAATATTTTTGAGCAAAATGACATTTCCTTTTTTCACAATGGTAACACCGTCTTTATCAGGCATCGTAATCTCCATGTATTTTACTTGGAAAAAGCTCTCTTTATTGTCTGCATATATTTTGAGCGGTTCTTTCTTGGCCGTAGGACTCTGCTCTTTTTCTTCCTTTTGGTCGATCATTCCCCGTATCAAGCGACGCAATAAGTCATTTTTCATGGCGATTTCCTGTGCCGACCTTCTGATCGTATTTTCCCGTTTCAGGTTCAACACGTTCAATGCCTCATTATTGATAAACAGTATCTGCATATCGTTATCGAGGCCGATGATAGGCTCATTGATCGAATTGATGATTGTTTCGAGATAACGTTTCGAAGCCATCAGGTCAGAAAGTGTACTATTATGATAATCGCTCAATCGGCGGGCCATTCGGTTGAAATTTTGTGAAACAACCTCCAACTCTCTATCTCCTTTCAGGTCGAGTCTCACATCGTAGTTATGATTGGCAATCTCGAGAATTCCGTCAATCAACTGCTTGATAGGATTATTGATAGATATGGGAATACGGATAAGAATGGCGATACCTATAAGAATACAAATAACGCCGACTACCGAAACATAAATAAGTGCCCTGTTCAACCCCGGTCCGGCTGCCGGACTATCGGGATCGGTAGCTGTCAAAATCTGCAAATTGGCAATCGACAATACGACCAAGAGGACAATCATCGACACCAACACTCCTATTGCAAGGGTGAGCTTTGCCTTAATAGTCATGTTTTTCATATTCACAATACGTTAGGTTATGAAATAATAATCAAATCGATACGCATTTCGGCCAAAGCCTTCATAAACTTACGGTAACGCCCTATCGAAAACAATACATTGGGCATGGAAAATGAGGGCTGTCCCATACATACAACCGTAATCTGATTTTCTCGACAAACATCGATAATCACATCGGTTACCGAATCGGCTGCCACCTGCTTGATCGTACCGCCCAACTCCGTAACCAACTCAAAATGATTGATCAGATAACGTTGCGATGCCAAACTGATACGATCGGGATCTTCCCTATGTGTCTGTACATACAGTGCAATAAAAGAGGTATTGTAACGAGAAGCCAACCGATAAGCCTTTCTGATGATGTGCCGAGGGGTCTGCTCGTTGCTGCTGATGCAGGCCAGTACTTTTTCCCGGCGTGCCGGAGCATTGCTCGTAGGTATAACCTCGCTCTCGACTTTCCGCTCGATTCGGAATGCAACCTCTTTAAGAGCAAGTTCACGTAATTGGAGTATATTCTCGGTTTTAAAGAAATTGTTCAGAGCCGTCTGAACTTTTTCGGGTCGATATATTTTCCCGGCTTTCAGTCTCGCGATCAACTCTTCTGCGGTCAAGTCGATGTTCACAACCTCATCAGCCTCCTGTAAAATACGGTCGGGAACCCGTTCCTTCACCTCGATACCGGCAATATCCTTCACCTCGTCGTTGAGGCTCTCTATATGCTGAATATTAATAGCCGAGATAACATTTATCCCGGCATCGAGAAGTTCGAGAACATCTTCCCAACGTTTTCGGTTACGACAACCTTCGACATTGGTATGGGCCAACTCGTCTACGACCACAATCTCGGGATGCCGTTGGAGAATAGCTTCCAAATCCATCTCCTCGAGCTCTTTACCCTTGTAAAATATCTTCTTCCGTGGAATAACAGGGAGGCCCACTAACTGGGCCTCCGTTCCTGCTCTTCCATGTGTTTCGACATATCCAATCTGTACATCGACGCCATTTTCGAGTAATTCGTGTGCTTCCTGTAACATGCGGTAGGTCTTTCCCACCCCCGCAATCATACCTATGTACACTTTGAATTTTCCCCGGCGCGAACGACGGATAAGGTCTAAGAAATACTGTACATTATTGTTTTCTTCGTTTTGCATAAAGCTATCTTAGAAACCTAAAGTAAATCCTGCTACGATATATGTTCTATCGAATTGAGGAGCTACAATCACCTGTGCAAACAAAGGTATCGAAAAATTATCGGTTATCTTGATATCTTTATTAGCTTTTAACGAAATATCGGTGATAGCCGCCTTATTGTGATACATACCCTTCCACGGAGTAAAAGAGATAGCCGGAGTAAGTGTTATATCGGCAGGCAAAGCTACCGGACAAGAGAAGTTCACATACGTCGAACCTCTGAGTTTTCCACACAATTCACCGGTAACAGGATCGGTGTCTCTATCGGCTCCCGCAAACATCGTACTCCAAGAGATGGCCAACGGAAATTTAGGACAAAGTTCGGCAAAACTATAAGCCAAAGTTCCTTCGAAATAATGAGAGTTACGATAATGTCCGTAAGGCTTGTTCACTCCCGACCACCATAAATCGGAAACCGTAACCGTAAAACCTTTTATCGAATAACTCAGGTTAATGTCGAACTCCTTGGCTCCACCGTCTTCCCATTTGGTAAGGCTCTGGCTGCCCCAGCAATTGAGGCTGACACCATACCAACTCAAAGTGAGAGAGGGTTGTACCGAAAATCCGGAGTTTTGGTCCATACCACGCCAAATGTAATCACTTACAAAATCTGCTTTACCACTGACCGTAAACTTTTCTTGAGCGACAACATGGCTCGAAAGCATAATCGATGCAGCTGCAAAAGCTGCGATGAATCCTTTTTTCATAATCCTTAAAAAATTTCTATACTTATTTTTATCCGTTATTCGGATATAGCTTTTTATTTGTTATTACAATTATTTCGTTTCATCGAGAGAAACATTCAGTTTCAGAACATTCACTTTTTCTGTTCCGAAAATACCCCAAAGAGGTTTTTCCACTGCTGCATCAACAAGAGCTTTTACGCGGCTCTCATCCATACCACGGGCGGCGGCCACACGTTTTACTTGGACATAAGCGCACTCGGGAGTAATGTTGGGATCCAAGCCCGAAGCACTGGCCGTAACCATTTCGGCCGGAACATCTTTACGTTCGAGGTAAGGGTGATGCGCCAAGAAAGTATCGATACGGCTCTCTACCTCGGCCAAGTACTCCTCATTCGTAGGGCCCTTGTTGCTACCGGCCGAACTCGATGCGTCGTATCCGTTACCAGCCTTAGAGGGACGTCCCCAAAAATAAATATCCTGAGTGAACATCTGTCCTACATTCGCAGCGCCAACCACTTTTCCGTTCAAGGTAACTGTTTCGGCGTTATTGCTGCCCGTGATACGGGCATACAACCACAAAACGAAAATGTAACTTATTGAAATAAATACGCAAAATACAAGAGTAAAGCGTAATGACTTTATAAGATTTTTCATAACTTACTTTGTTTTTTAATTAGAAGAAAAGGCCGACAATCAAATCGATGAGCTTAATCCCGACGAAAGGTGCTATAAGACCGCCGACACCATAAATAAGCAGGTTGCGACGAAGCAATGCGCTTGCACCGATAGGTTTATAAGCAACACCTCTCAAAGCCAACGGAATAAGGATAGGAATGATAATGGCATTGAATATGATAGCCGATAAAATTGCACTCTCGGGACTATGCAGGCCCATTACATTGAGCGATGCCAACTGAGGTATGGTCAACATAAACAAGGCAGGAATGATGGCGAAGTATTTGGCTACGTCGTTAGCGATAGAGAACGTAGTCAGCGTACCGCGAGTCATCAGCAACTGTTTACCGATTTCGACAATTTCGATCAACTTGGTCGGGTCATTATCGAGGTCGACCATGTTACCGGCCTCTTTAGCTGCTTGCGTACCACTGTTCATCGCTACACCCACATTTGCCTGAGCCAATGCCGGGGCATCGTTCGTACCATCGCCCATCATGGCAACCAGCTTACCAGCAGCCTGTTCTTTCTTGATGTAATTCATCTTGTCTTCGGGCTTAGCCTCCGCAATAAAATCATCTACGCCGGCTTTCTCTGCAATATATTTGGCAGTCAAAGGGTTATCACCGGTTACCATTACCGTTTTTACACCCATCTTGCGCAAACGTTTGAAACGTTCTACGATACCGGGTTTTATGATATCTTGCAATTCTATGACACCGGCTACTTTCTTATTGATACTTACCACAAGAGGAGTACCGCCGTTACTGGTTATCTTATAAATAACTTCTTCCGTTTCTTTGGGGAAAGGATTCCCAGCTTTGGCCGTAATATCGCGTATCGCATCATAAGCACCTTTACGAATCTCCGTTCCGTCTTTCAAGTCGATACCCGAACATTTCGTTTCGGCCGTAAATTTGATCATCTTGGAACCTTCGGTATTCAGACTTCTCATACGCACACCGATTTCGTGTCCCAACTCAATAATCGATTTTCCTTCGGGAGTATCGTCCGATACCGACGACATAAGACAAGCCTCAACGAATGAATGTTTATCCATTCCGCTTACCGGATAGAAAGCGGTAGCACGACGATTACCGATCGTAATCGTACCGGTTTTATCGAGCAAGAGCGTATCGATATCGCCAGCCGTCTCGACAGCTTTACCGGATTTCGTAATCACATTAGCACGCAAGGCACGATCCATACCGGCAATACCGATAGCAGAGAGAAGGCCTCCGATCGTCGTAGGAATCAGACATACAAAAAGCGAAAGGAATGCAGCAATCGAAATAACGGTATTGGAATAATCGGCCATCGGTTTCAACGTGATACATACCACCAAGAAAACGAGGGTAAATACGGCTAACAGAATAGTCAATGCGATTTCATTAGGAGTCTTTTGACGGCTTGCCCCTTCTACGAGAGCAATCATTTTATCGAGGAAGCTTTCACCGGGTTGGGTAGTAACTTTCACTCTGATATGATCCGAAAGCACCTTAGTACCACCGGTTACTGATGTTTTATCACCACCAGCTTCTCGTATTACAGGAGCGGATTCTCCGGTAATGGCACTTTCATCGATAGAAGCAAGACCCTCGATTATTTCACCATCGGCCGGGATTACATCACCTGCTTCACACTCAAAAATATCTCCTTTTTTCAACTGCGAGCTGTTCACCCATTTTACTTGACCGTCGACCACAAGTTTGGCAGGTGTTTCTTCACGGGTTTTACGCAAGCTATCGGCCTGAGCTTTACCGCGAGCCTCGGCAATCGCTTCGGCAAAATTGGCAAAAAGTATGGTTATGAACAGGATTACAAAAACCAGCAAATTATATACAAACGAACCTTGTGTATTACTGAATGCCGAATAAATGGTCACGAGAAGCATGAAGAAAGTT
>OJOI01002085.1_pt1 | contig 10231 bp, 8 predicted proteins | sample 1598061 | NCBI WGS metagenome assembly OJOI01 (sample SAMN01915224, study PRJEB22387) | human gut metagenome | isolation source: stool | host: Homo sapiens | place: USA
GGCCCCAAGGAGATCTTCCCCATGGCAAAGCGGCTGACCGAGGCCCTGCCCGGCAGCTTCCCGGTGTTCGTTAAGCCCAACGCGGGCCTGCCCCGCGCTGATGGCTCGGGCTACGATATCACTCCGCAGCTCTACGCCATGCAGATGAAGCCTTACCGGGAGCTGGGCCTGTTTGCTGCAGGCGGCTGCTGCGGCACCACCCCGGAGTTCATCCAGCTGCTGAACGGCGTGTTTGCCGATTGCAGGCCGGGCCGCCCCGACCACCCCATGAAGTCGGTGGTGTGCAGCCCCATGGACTGCGTGGATGTGGACGGCATCACGGTGGTGGGTGAGCGCATCAATCCCACCGGCAAAAAGCGGTTCCAGCAGGCCCTGCGGGAAGGGGATATGAACTATGTGCTGGAACAGGCCGTGAGCCAGACCGAGGCCGGGGCCCAGATCCTGGATGTGAACGTAGGTGCGCCCGGCGTGGATGAGCCTGTCCTGATGGAACAGGTGGTCAAGGCGCTGCAGAGCGTGGTCAGCCTGCCGTTGCAGCTGGATTCCTCCCATGCCGAGGCACTGGAACGGGGCCTGCGGGTCTACAACGGCAAGCCCATCGTCAACTCGGTGAACGGCGAGGCGGAAAAGCTGAACACCATTCTGCCCCTGTGCAAAAAGTACGGCGCGGCGGTGGTCGGCCTTGCCATTGACGAGCGGGGCATCCGGCCCAAAGCCGAGGACCGCGTGGCCATTGCCCGCCGCATCCGGAACGCGGCACTGGCGGCAGGCATCCCGCAGGAGGACATCTATATCGACTGCCTGACCCTGACGGCCAGCGCCCAGCAGGAGGATGTGCTTGCCACGGTGCAGGCCCTTCACGCCTGCAAGGAGGAGCTGGGGGTGCGCACCATTCTGGGCGTGTCTAACATCAGCTTCGGCCTGCCCTGTCGCTCCTACCTGAACACCACCTTCCTCACCATGGCCATGTATGCCGGGCTTGACCTTGCCATTATGAACCCCTCCAGCGAGGAGATGATGGCGGCGGTCTATGCTTACAACGTTCTGACCAACCGGGACCGGCAGAGCACGAAGTACATTGAGCGGTATGCCAACCGGGTGCCCGCCTCTGCCGCACTGGTGCAGGCCGTGCAGAATGCCCAGAACGCCCCGGCAGCAGGCGAAGCACCGGAGGCCGCCGGCCCCTATGCCCCCTTGATGAAGGCGGTGGAAAAGGGTCTGAAGGGCGAGGCAGCTGCCCGCACCCGGGCGCTGCTGGAGGAAAAGGAGCCGCTGGAGCTGGTGGACGAAGCCCTCATTCCGGCGCTGGATATCGTGGGCGCAAAGTATGAAAAGGGCACCCTCTTCCTGCCGCAGCTGCTGCAGGCGGCCACCGCCGCGCAGGGGGCCTTTGAGGAGATCAAGACCGCCATTGCCCAAAAGGGCGAGGGCAGCGCCAGCAAGGGTCGCATCGTCATTGCCACCGTCAAGGGCGATGTCCACGACATCGGCAAGAACATCGTCCGGGTTATCCTGGAGAATTATGGCTTTGAGGTCATCGACCTGGGCCGTGACGTGCCGGTGGAAACGGTCGTGAATACCGTCCGGGAGAAGGATGTGCATCTGGTGGGCCTTTCCGCCCTGATGACCACCACACTCAAGAGCATGGAGGAGACCATCCGGGCTCTGCACGATGCCAAGCTGGACTGTAAAATCATGGTGGGCGGCGCTGTGCTGACCCCCGAATATGCAAAAAAGATCGGTGCCGACTGGTACGCCAAGGATGCCAAGCAGAGTGCCGATATTGCCAAGGAGTTCTTTGGCGTATAAGTTGGAATATTAAGAAAAAACGACCCTCTCCGCATTGCAATTCCTGGAGAGGGTCGTTTTTTGCTTACTTTTTGATCCAGTTGTCCACTGCGCTCACCAGAGCCATGCCCCGGCGGCCCAGGAGCTTGGGCAGGAGCATCCGGGCCATGGCCCAGACACCTGCAAAGTTGAACAGGATGATGGCGGCGGTCAGGAGACCTGTCCACAGGCCGTAGAGCGGGGGCTCGGCCAGCAGGAGCAGGGCCTCGCCTGCCAGCACGCCGAAGTTCACCGCCACCCGGCCCGGGTGGATGGACATACCGATCATGTTGTGGGCATCCAGCGCGCGCAGCACGAACACGATGCCCAGACCGAAGAAGGAAGCCACCGTTGCGCCGATGGGCCCCCACCACTTGATGAAGAAGTAGTTCATAATGCAGTTGCTCACAGCACCGGCCAGCATGGTCCACAGGCTGTGGGTGGACTTTTTGTTGACAACGTATGCGCTGTTGAGGAACTGGTTGAAGCAGCTGCAGGTGGAAGCCAGCGTCAGGAAGGGCACAAAGTGCCAGGCATAGTAGTAGTTGGACTTCATCACGTGCATGACCGGGCGGCAGAGCCAGATGATGCCTGCCGCACAGCAGAACAGCACCGAGGAATAGGTGCGGAAGATCTTGGTAAAGAACCGGGCGCGGCCCTCCTCCTCGGTCACGGCGGAGAGCTGCCAGGCATCGTAGAAGATCAGGCCCAGCGTGGTCAGGATGGTGGGCAGGAAGTAGCCGGTGGAAAGCAGGCCGCTCCAAGCGTCGCCGCTGTGGCCGTCCAGCCCGCCGCACATCTCGCGCACAAAGAACAGGTCCGATGCGTTGATGACCCAGAAGCTGATCTGGGCCGGGATCATGGGCAGGGAAAAGCGGAGCATCTGCTGCCAGAGATCCCGGTTCAGGCCCTTGAGCTCCACATAGTTCCACAGCCTGCCGGTGATGCAGAGGAAGAGCACGCTGACCAGGTCACCGCTGATGATGGCCAGCAGATAACCGTTGGCACCCCAGTGAAAGCCTACAAGGTAGAGCACATAGAACATCAGGGTGGCAAAGGTGCACAGGATGCCGTCCACGGCCACCAGCTTGTTCCACTGGCGGCTGCGCACGAACTGGGTGCAGAGGGTGCGCAGGCAGCTCATCAGGACGTAGATGTAGATGAGGAAGCCGTACTGCGCCATATCGGGCAGGAACTGCGCCACAGGCCAGCAGAGGATCAGGATGCCGAAGCCCCCCAGAATGGTCAGCAGGCCGTTGGTGAACACCTGCTTTTCGCTGTTGCCCTTGTCCAGGCCAAAGCGGATGATGGCGTTGGACATGCCCATCGAGACAAAGGGGATGAGCAGGTTTGCATACTGGCTCAGGATCTTCGCCAGACCCAGATCGGCGATCTCGGCCATGGCGTAGGTCAGGAACGGCTGCACCAAAAGGGTCAGCAGCTTAGACGAAAAGCTCGAAATGGCAAAGATAATGGTGTTTCCGGCCAGCTTTGAATATTTGTCGCCGCCGGAGGTCTTTTTTTCACTTTCCAAGGGTCGAACCCCTCCTGTTGATTTTTATCACAAGGTTTATTTCAATAAAGCCCGCCGTTCTTTCCAGTCCGGCAGCAGCTTTTCCACCTCGGCCCAGAAGGCCGGGCTGTGGTTGGGCTGCAGGAAGTGGCAGTACTCGTGCACCACCACATAGATCTGTGCGGCGGGCGGCATATTGTAGAGCTGCAATGCAAAGGAGATCTGCTGCCGTTTCATGTAGCACACGCCCCACCTGCTGGTCATGTCCCGCACCTTGATGGTGGGCTTCTGACCGCCCAGAACCCCGGCAAAGGCCGGGTAGACCCTATCACTCATGGCGGTGAAACAGGCCAGGGCCTCCGCCTGGGAAGGCAGGGGCTGGTCATTCCGGGCGTTCCGCCGCAGCTGGCGGGAAACCGCCTCCCGGATCCACTGGGCCTGCTCTGTCACAAAGGCATCGGCAAAGCCCACCGTGTAGGACCACGGGATGCTCACGGCTACGGTGCCGTCCCGCCGGATGTGCAGGTTGAGTCGCTTGACCTTTTTGCGGGTCAGCTCATAGGGGATGCCTGCGGCGGTGCGCCGGGTCACTTCCGGCTTGCGCTGCGGCATTTCAGCCAGTCCTCCACGGGCAGCTGGGCCAGGACCACCGCTGCAAAGATGAGGGTGCAGCCAAAGACCTCCCGCATGGAAAGGCTCTGGTGGAGCAGCAGCCAGCCGCCCAGCGCGCTGAACACGCTCTCCAGACACATGATAAGGCTTGCAATGGCGGGGTTTACGTCCCGTTGGCCCAGAATCTGCAGGGTGTAGGCCACGCCGCTGGACATCACGCCACAGTAGGCCAGCGGGAGCCAGTTGGCCCCGAACTCGGCCAGGGTGGGGTTCTCGAACAGGAGGGCGGCAGCGGTGCTCTCCACGGCCACCACAAAGAACTGCAGCAGGCTCAGGCGGACACCGTCCACCTGCGGGGCAAAGTGGTCCACCGTCATAATCTGAAAGCTGAACAGCACGGCGCAGGAAAGCAGGATCCAATCGCTGGCCTCAATGCCGCCAAAGCCGTTTTTCATGCAGAGCAGATAGAGCCCGCCCACGGCGATGACCATGCTCAGCCAGAGCCGGGCACTGCCCCGCCGCCCCAGAAACAGCCCGAATACCGGCACCAGCACCACATACATGGCGGTCAGGAAACCAGCCTTGGCTGTAGAAGGGTTGAGCGTGATGCCGATCTGCTGGGCAGCGGAGGCCGCAAACAACAAAGTGCCGCAGCAAAGCCCTGCCGTCAGCAGAAGTCTGCGGTCGGCAGGGGCCTTGGGCCAGCCATAGGCTGCGCCGTGCCTGCGGTGGAGGGCATCGAAGGCGCGGACGGTGGGCAGCAGCACCAGCACCGCCAGCCAGCTGCGCCCGGCCAGAAAGGAATAAGCCCCCATGCCGGAGCCTGCGCTCTGGGCCACGAACGCCGTGCCCCAGATAAAGGCGCAGAGCATCAGCATGAGAGAGTGTTTTGTTTGTGTGTTCATCTTAGCCGATGCCCTCTACTTTCATCAGACCGTAGAGGTAGTAACGGCTGGAATCGTAGGAAATGGTAACGCGGTAGCTTGCGTTGGGGTCAAGGTTGTCGATGTCGCAGTGGTAGTTCTGGCCGTCGGCGGTGAAATAGAAGGTGGTGTTGTCCACATACTGCGCGCCGCCGTCCACCTTTTTCCAGAGGGAGACCTTGAACTTCTGGGCACCGCCGTCGGTGGTGCCGCAGCCGTAAATGCTCAGCAGGCCGCTGGGCACGGTGAAGTATTCGGTCTGGCGGCTCCAGATGCCGTTGAACACGATGTTCAGCGCCCCGTTGGCCCGGGCTGTGGCGTATTTGGCCGTGGTATCGGCAATGCCATCGATCATCAGCGGGTCAGAGCTGAGCACGGCCCACTGGGTGGTGTCGTCCTCCTGCACCTCGTTGGAAGACCCGAACACCTTTTGGGCAATGCTCTTGCAGCCGGTCAGGACGACAACGGCCAGCACAGCTGCCAGCGCAAAGGCAAGGATTCGTTTTGTTTTACTCATGTTTTTCTATCCTCAAAAACAGCAGGTGAAAAATGCGATATCTTTGCATGATACCATAGTATACCGCATTTTTTTCCTGCTTACAAGGGATTTTCTGTGTCTTAGCCGTCCAATGCCGTCAGAGCGGCACGTTCGGCGGCGGCAAGGCCGCTTTCGTCGGAGCGGAACAGGGAGCCATAGCGGTAGAGCGCCCAGCCCCCGGCCCCGGTGCTGCGCAGGTCGGTCACCTGCCGGGCCAGCGCGCTGCCGGTGCACCACTGGCTAACGCTGTCGGCGTTGGCTCCACCGTCTCCCACACCGACCCGGTAAGCTCCCAGCCCGAAATAGAGGGCCGTGCTCTCTGCCCGGGGCAGGGCCAGCCACTCGGCGGTGATATTCTCAAAGGCAAAGCGGGTGCTGCCGGAGGAGAGAGTATAGCCGTAGCCCCAGTAGATCTGGGGGCAGAGGTAATCCACAACGGCATCCGCACCGGAGGCCGTCAGCCAGACGGAGAGATCGGTGTACTGCTCGTTCCGGTCATTGTCCGGGTTGCCTTGTGGACTGACCCCGAACCGCAGGGTCGGGTCGGCGGCCTTGACGGCATCGTGGACAGCTTTGACCAGCCGGGTCACATTGGCACGCCGCCATGTGGTCAGGTCAGCTTCCCCGCTGGCTGCAAACTGCGCCGCGTCAATGGAAGGATCGGTGGTGGGGTAGAAGTAGTCGTCAAAGTGGATGCCGTCCACGGCGTAATTCTGCACCAGCTCTGCCACGCCCTGCACCACATAGTCGGCAGCCTCCGGAATGGCGGGGTTCAGGTAAGCCCCCTCGTTTACGGTGCAGACCCACTCCGGGTGGGTGTTCAGCAGGCTGTTCTCTGCAAGGACGGGGGGCATGGAAGCCGAGCTCCTGAGCCGGTAGGGGTTGACCCATGCTTCCAGCGATAGCCCCCGGGCGTGGGCTTCGGTCAGCAGCACGTCCAGCGGGTCAAAGCCCGGGTCCTGCCCCTGCACGCCGGTGCACAGGTGGCTCCACGGGAACAGTTGGCTTTTGTAAAGTGCATCCCCGAAGGGCCGCACCTGCGCAAGCACCGTGTTCAGCCCAAGGCCCGCGCAGTTTTCCAGCATTTGCACGCACCCGGCGCGGAAGGCATCCGCCGAGGAAAAATCCATTGCTGCCCATTCCAGATAGCTCACCCATACGGCCCGCCACTCGCCTGCAGGCAGGGCAGGGTTCTCAACAGACTGTTTTTCTGTTTTCGTTTTGTCCCGTTTGGAAAACTTTTTTCTGCGCAGCCACAGCCCCGCACCCACACAGGCAGCAGCACCGGCCCCCGCCAGAAAGGTGCGCCGGTTCACACGGCGTGGTTCCGCTTCCGTTTTTTTGGACTTGCGCCGCTGGGTCACAGGGTCTCCTCCTGGGTCTTATACAGCACAAGCGCTGCCCAGCCCCGGGCGCAGGCCAGCAGCACGAACATGATGTTCGTCCAGAAGGCAAGGGCGCTCATGCCCGCATACTTCGTCAGCAGCCAGAACAAAAGGCGCAGCGCTTCCGAGATGCACACCAGCTGCAGCGGGCGCTGGATGGGCCTGCCGTGGCCGTACTCGATGGCAAGCAGGCCCGGCCACACCAGTGCCGAGCACAGGTCGCCCGCCCAGCCGCCTGCAGCCAGCTTGCTGAGCATCAGCAGCACGAACACCAGCGTGTAGCTGCGCTTATCCTTGGCGGGAGCACCCTTCTGTGCGGCCAAAAACAGCACTGCAATGCCGGTGATGCAGAACACGATCAGTTCCAGCCCCGAAAAATCCATGCCGCCCAGCACGGCAAAGCCGCCCAGCATGGACATTGCCGCTGCCGCCAGCAGGAAAAAGTACCAGGTCTTGCGTGTAAATTTGAGCTTCATTGTGTTCCTCCCGCCTGCAGCAGTGCGCAGGCTCCTGACAAAATTTTCAAAGAATTAAAAATATTATAGCACAAAAGTATGCGGGTTGTGTTACAATAAGAAAAACTCTTCAGGAGGATCTTCATGAACGCCGCAGTTTCCATTGTCCTGCTTGCCGCCGTACTTGGCGTGATCGTTTTTCTTTTGTCCCGGCGCGAGAATACCCGCCGCAGCCAGTACGGCCCCGCCGGCCTTTCGGAGTTCCGCACCGACCTGCCGCTGGACGAGTGCTTCGACCGGCTGGACGAGCACAGGGACGCCGACGAGTTCGTGTACGAGTGCCGCCGGGAAAAGGACGGCGGCTTTCTGCTGCATCTCACCCTGCACCAGCCCACCCAGCAGCCGCTGGACACTTTGTACACCCTGCGGCTGGACCCCGGCCGCCAGACCGTGGTGGCTTTGATCTTTATCCGGGAGGCCTTTGGCTACAAAGAGCCGCTGTTCCCGCCCGCCATGCTGGACGAATTTATGCTGCAAAAGCTGGATGCCCACCGCACCAAATGATTTTTGCGGAAAATGCTTTCCTTTTTGCGCGGTTTTTGTTATACTAGTGCGTGTTGCAGCAATGCAGCACCCCTGCGGGCCAGTAGCTCAGCTGGTCAGAGCTGGCGGCTCATAACCGCCAGACCTTACCGTTTCCACCTTTTCCAAACAGCGATTTTCCGTTGTTTTTGCTTTTTTGAGCGGCTTCAAGATCGGACTTGGGTATTTTCTGGGTACGAAAGCCGGTTAAAGAATCTCAAACAACGTCATAAGGGCCAGTAGTTCAGTCGGTTAGAACTCCCCGCTCATAACGGGGTTATCGCGGGTTCGAGTCCTGCCTGGCCCACCAAACAGTTCGTACTCGAACCCAATTCTCTATGAGAAAGGGTTCGGGTACGTTTTTTGTTTATCGGAAATTCTGCGGAAGGACTACACAGAGCGTTAAACGAGCAAAGGCAGGGTATCACTATGACGGTGGTATCCTGCCTTTTGCTTGTTTGGGAATTTCGCCTTGTTAGAAAATTTCTGGTCTATGTTGAAAAGCCTTTCTTTTTATGATATAATCAACATGGGTAAATATATCGTGATTTGATGATGTGCGGAGGTGAAATCATGGCTACTGCGCCAAGCATGGGAAAACTAATCTATCATATAACATCTATAGATAATCTGCCTTCGATTTTAAAATTTGGTCTGCTCTCTCGAAAATGCTTATTACAAAACCGCGATATACACTTTACTGACATTGCTGATCCAGAAATCTTAAATAAACGTGAGCGATATAAGGAAGCTCTTTCGCAATATGTCTTATTTCATTTTTTTGCCAAAAATCCATTTGATGGTGCGGTGTGCGAAAAATATGGATCAGAAAATATGGCAATCATTGCTGTTTGGAGGAGTATTTGTGAACACAATAATTATCAAATAATTCCATCACATCCATTGGATAGGGATGCTCCAGATCTTTATTCTTATGGAGAAGGTTTTAAGAAAGTTCGATGGAATATATTAGACGATAGAGAGCATCGCGATTATAAAAATGCAGAGATCCGGAAAGCATGTATGGCAGAATGCGTTGTGAAGGAATGTGTTCCGGTATCGGATTTTGCATATATTTATGTTTATAGTGAAAAGGCAAAAGAAAAGATCTTAAAAATGGAAAATGCCGCAGCTATTAAGGATAGGATACAGGTTATGCCTAGTATGTTTCCCGTAAGTCGATAATTTAATTGGGAGGTGATTCAAGTGTTTTTCTATACAACAGGAGATTTGCTCCAGTCCGATGCGGAAGCTCTTGTCAACACAGTAAACTGTGAAGGTTATATGGGAAAGGGAATCGCCTATCAATTTAAACTTAAATTTCCAAACAACAACAAAGACTATGTTAAGGCGTGTAAAAATGGTACACTACGTCCCGGAAAACTTCATGTTTATAAGGAAAGTGAAAAAATCATCATTAATTTCCCGACCAAAGATAAATGGCGTGAAAAATCACGAATGGAATATATTGAGGATGGGTTGGATGCGCTTGTTTTACTAATAAAAGAACTCAACATAAAGAGTATAGCTATTCCACCGTTGGGAAGTGGCAATGGTGGTCTTATTTGGAATGACGTTAAGCAAGTTTTGGCAAAAAAACTAGAGGACATAGCCAAACAGGTAGCGATTTATATTTATGAGCCTTCTCGAAACTTTTCCACAATGCCAACACAAGAGCCAAAACTGAGCACATCAGCACTCGTGTTAATGGAATTAAAAGGGCATTTAAAAAAGTTTAATAGTCTTCGTTTGCAAAAAGCGGCGTATTTCATGGATTTGTTTTCCTCAAAAAAATATTTTCGGTTTGTTCCTCATAAATACGGTCCTTATGATCATTCCATTGATATAATCAGTAAGGGAATCCGTGAATTTCAGCAATTTCATGGAACATCTTCTACACAAGAAGCCGAGAAAATTCTATTCAATAAACTTACAAGTGAGTCGGTAAATAACACTTTACAAGCATTGCTTCCTTGGATTATAAAGTCTTGTAATCTTGTAAATTCCATTGAAACTGATCATGAACTAGAATGTTTAGCAACAATTTGTTTTCTAATTGAAAATTCAGGAGGCTTAACAGCAGAAGGGATTGTTTCTGGATTTAAGAATTGGTCGGAGGAGAAGGCAAAGAGGTTTACTGAACAAGAAATTATCGAGGGAATCCAAAAGTTATATATGCTTGGAGTTATAGAAAAAAATCTTGTAGGTTATAACCTTGCTGCATAAAACAAAAACAGGGTGCGCCCACCCGGACGCACCCTGCCAAAGACCACAGACAATAGCGATATGTATACCAGGGAGTTCCCCAGCGGGAACTTCCTGGATTTCTTTTTTGTTTGCGTGATGAGCCTGCTCCGCCTGCCACGCGGCAAACTCCCTCTGGCCTTCCTCGCTGT
>OJOI01002086.1_pt1 | contig 10230 bp, 7 predicted proteins | sample 1598061 | NCBI WGS metagenome assembly OJOI01 (sample SAMN01915224, study PRJEB22387) | human gut metagenome | isolation source: stool | host: Homo sapiens | place: USA
ACAGGCTGCGGCGCACTTGCCGCACTGGACGCAGACCATGGGCTTGACCGTGTCGTTCCGCTGGACGATCTTCAGCGCGGCCTTGTCGGGGTGGAATTCCTTATAGTAAGCGTTGGAGCAGGCGCGGACGCACTCCAGACAGGCCATGCACTGCACGCCTTTTTTGATGGACAGCTTTTTCATGAGCGTTCTCCTTCTCATTTTGATCTTTTTTCATTATACAATATAAATGAAAACTTTCAATACGTTTTTATCGATTTTTGCCGTTTTGTGCGCTTTCCTGCGCTGTAAAAAACTCACAGCATACCGCCCGCTTCGCGTGCAGATACTAGCGGCAGCGAACAGATTCGCAGATAAGGAGGAATTTTTCATGAAAAAAGGCTTACTTTTGCTGCTTGCAGCGCTGATGCTCGCCGCGATGCTGACCGCCTGCGCGGCGACGCAGCCGTATGACGGCTATTCCAATGTCTCGACCACCCGCAACGGCTATGTCAACGGCACGAACGGCTACAGCGGCATGTACAACGGCACCTACGCCCCCGGCTACAACGGTTATACCGGCTATAACGGCTACACCGGTTCCAATGGCTATAATAACTACGCCAACGGCCAGACCGGCATGGGCACGTCTGCTGCAGGCCGTACCGCCGCAGGCAGCACCACCGGCATCGGCATACCAAAAAGTGAGGAGTTGATAATAGGGGAAAGAACAGCAGTCAGCAGACCGACTTTCCATCCGTACTTATAAGCTCCGATCAGTGTGAAGAAATAGATAGGCAGCCAGGTTATTCCTCCTTGCGGTATGAGATGAAAAAATTGGGGAAAAAGGATGTTGCCAACGATGAATAACGAGGCTGCCAGATAAGTTCTCACATTGCCGTAATTCAGCGAATAGAGTTTTACAGTAGTTGATTCCATATCATTTTATTATTTAAAAGTTCAAATTAATACCACCCATAAACGTAGCTTTGGGCATGGGATAACCTGCATTTATTTCATAACGCTGTGCCAGCAGGTTCTCTCCTTTTATGAAGAGGTTAGCGAAACGGCAGACACGATAATTCCCACGAAAATTCCATAAAACAAAATGATCCTGTTGCTCGCTACCCTTTACAACAGAAGTATAAAGTCCTTTCACATATTGTACTCCAGTCGATATACTCCAACGTCCGGAAGTATAGTCCGCCCCTGCATACAATTTATGTTCGGGGGCAGCAAGAACGGGATTCTCCATGTGCAACCAGCTATAATTGGCGTTCACATTCCAATGTGAATTGATGTGGTAGCCTATATTCGTTTCAACTCCCCAATTCTCTATCTCTCCGGAATTGATATTCAATGGAGGAAAGAGTCCGTTTGACATAATCAGATTGTCGCCATTGATATAGTAAAGGCTGATTCCATAGGACAATACCCCTTCCAGCAGACGTTGTGAATAGGAAAGTTCATAGTTGATTAGTTTTTCCGGTTTCAATTCCGGGTTGGCAGGAGGAAACATATACATCTCACGAATGGTTGGATTACGGTATCCTTTGCTGACCATTGCTTTAAGTTCTGCATTCTTGGGTAAATGAAAAGCCAGTCCGCCTTGTGGAATCCATTCTGTACCTACGTGTGAATGGTGGTCTACACGAATACCTGCGTCCAGTGAGAACCAACTGCTGATATCCTGACGGAAATCAACGTATCCGGCAAACTCATCCATTTGCTTGTCTACTCCCGGAGTATGTTCACCCGTAGCCAGTACTTTGTTCCATGATTCACCTCCGAAGTGTTGATAATCAAATCCTACGGTCAAACGATTACCGGTAAAGAAAGTGGCACTCTGATACCATGATACACCCAGCATTTTGTCTTTAGAGTTGAAATGTGATTTTTGCGGTTCTTTTCCTATCTGATAGCCATCATTGATTTTATGTCGTCCCCAGTTATAGAAAAAGCTCAAACCTCCTGAAGTCTTTTCATAATGATTTTCCAAAGCGAACGATGTCATTCCACGAGTGATACGAGAATCGTTGTCAATCAGTGGTACTTGGATAGTCCCCGGATTGGAAGCATTAAAATGGGTTACATTCACATCTCCCCATACTTTCCAGAAAGAACTGATATCATAACCTAACTTTGCGTATCCACCATATTGCTCGAATCCCATATCGGGACGATGTCCATCTGTACGATTATATGATCCGGTTACGACGCTACTGAAACGTCCCTTCTTGACACGGTTGGAAAATTCAGTCTGCAACGTGTTATATGAACCGTACCCAACTTGCATATTCGTCTTCACACCTTCTTCCTGTTGCCGACGGGTAACAATATTAATCACACCACCCATGGCATTCGAACCATAAAGTACAGATGCAGGACCACGTAAAACTTCCACTTTCTCTGCCATCATAGATTGATAAGCATCCGCTATCGGATGTCCCATCAACCCCATGTACTGGGGATGACCGTCAATCAGTACCAATAATCCCGCTGTCGGACTACCACCGATACCACGCAAGCTCATGCCACCTGCAGCTCCGGTAGATACGCCATATCCCATGATGCCACGACTGGTAGTGAATAATCCCGGTACCTGCTCCGTTAACAACGGCAAAAGAGAAGGCTCATATCTTTTCTCAATTTGTTGCCTGCCGACTACGGAAATGGTCATCGGAAGATGACGCACATCGGTTTCATTACGTGTTCCGGTGACTACGACTTCATCAATCATATAATTTCTTCCGGCCTGTATGCTATCCTTTTTAGTCTGTGCCATTCCCGAGAGGGAAAGCAAGCTACCGAACAGGAATAAACAGGCTGTATTTCTTTTCATACTTTATTTCGTGTTTCAAGTTTCTTCTTTTTACTTCTTATTTCTGATCTTTTCCAGAAAATCGCGGATCAGTGGTAATATTTCTTCTGCTGATTCCACTTCGCTGCACATTGTCTCTACAGGACATCCTTCTGTATGGTTACGGTTCCAGATAAAAGGTACTTCCTCTGTAAAATCAACTTTTATATCTGATTTCTGAAGCAACTCCAGAGCTTTGGTACTGATAATATCAGTATATAACTCTTTGATACCTCCCAGAATCATCAGGGCGGCAGCTCCCTTTCCAACCACCTTATCAGCAATCGAGGCTCCTTTAAGAAACTCCGGTTCCTGAGTCAGTAAATCATAGATATCAGCCACACCGCGTTGAGTGAAAGTGCGGATTTCTCCTTTGTTGGCAATAGTACAGGAATATCCTCCCGTATGTAGTAAATTGATTAATTCTTCCATCTTTTTTTTATAAAGTACCTTGTTTCAATTGTTCTACGAACTGATCTATCCGATGCAGCTCTTTCGGAATATCAATGTTCTGCGGACAGTGTGCCACACACTGGTTACAACCGATGCAATGGCTTGCCTGACGAAGTTTAGGCACGCTGCGGTCATATCCGACAAGAAAAGCGCGTCGGGCTTTCGCATAATTCTCATCCTGCCCGTTCCTGGGGACATTCCCTTCATTGACACAACGGTTGTAATGTAACAACACAGCAGGTATATCCAACCCATACGGACATGGCATACAATATTTGCAGTCGTTGCAAGGGATCGTTGGATATTTCAACATTAATTGTGCCGTTTCTTCGAGAAACTCTTTTTCTTCATCTGTCAACGGTTCCAAAGGAGAATAAGTGCGGAGATTATCTTGCAGATGTTCCATATAAGTCATACCACTTAACACAGTCAGAATGTCCGGAAATGAACCGGCAAAACGGAAAGCCCAGGAAGCGACACTACTTTCCGGACGGCGTTGTTTGAGCCGTGCCACCAGGTTGTCATTCAATTTAGACAAACGACCTCCTAAAAGCGGTTCCATGATGATAGATGGAATTCCTCGTTTATGCAATTCTCCATACAGATATTCAGCATCCGTATTCCGGGTATTGGTTTCTTTGGCATGTTTCCAGTCTACATAGTTCAATTGTATCTGTACGAAGTCCCACTTGAATTCATCGTGCCGTGAAAGCAGATAGTCATACACTTCGATATCCCCGTGATAGGAGAATCCCAAATTGCGGATACGTCCTGCCTCCCGTTCTTTCACTAGAAAGTCAAGCATTCCGTTATCCAGGTAGCGTCCTTTAAGGGCTTCCATTCCTCCCATGCCGATGCCGTGAAGCAGCATATAATCAATGTAATCTACCTGCAGGTCTGCAAACGATTTGTGGTACATCTTGAGCGATGCTTCACGAGACCATGTATCGGGAGAGAAATTGGATAACTTGGTGGCGATATAATATTTGTCACGGGGATGACGGCTCAATGCAATACCCGTTGCCTTTTCGGAAAAGCCCTGTACGTATGCCGGAGATGTATCGAAATAGTTTACTCCGTGAGCGATTGCATAATCAATCAGTCCATTCACGGCATCCTGGTCGATTACTTCACCATTACCGTTGGGAACAGGTTTGAGAGGCCAACGCATACAACCATATCCCAAGAGTGAAACACGGTCACCGGTAGTCGGAGACGTGCGGTAAGTCATTTTATCGGTAGGCACCTCTCCTTCTCCTGTTGCGCTGCTTGAAGAGGAAGTACCTTTTGAAGAGCATCCGTATAATAGCCCTGTCGACGTGGCTGCACTAATACCTACAATCTTAATGAAATCTCTTCTATTTATATCTTTCTTATTTTTATCTTCCATAATCTTATACTGATTTAGATCAAATAATTCTATGCATCTGATGTCCTGTCACATAAATAGCGCTGAAAGGACGGGACGGACAAAGGTTCTCACACGCCCCACAACCGATACATTTTTCTACATTTACTACCGGAATCTTTGGAGAATCTGTTTTTTCAGGATCGGAAGCTACCATCTGTATGGCACCTGTCGGACAATGGCGGGCACAGTTGCCACATTCCATTCCATCTGTCAAAGGTACACAGTTCTCTTTAATCCATACGGCATGCCCGATCTGAATAGCTGATTTCTCGGCAAGACTGGTGAGATGAATAGCACCGGCAGGACAAACTTCCGAACATTTAGTACATTCGGGACGGCAATACCCACGTTCGTATGACATTTCCGGTTGCATCAATGTCAATAGGTTGTCCGATGGGCGCAATACCTGGTTGGGACAAACAGAGACACATAATTGGCAGGCTGTGCAATGTTGAGTGAAATTGCGTGCGCTTAAAGCACCGGGAGGATAGATAGGATTTTCTCTTTGGGGAATCTTTTTATCTTCGATAGTAGCCAATCCTCCGTCTACTTTTTTCTCTTGTGCTTTCAGTACAGAAGTTGTTGCAAAAATGGCCGATGCTGAAAGGAAGCTACGACGGGCATTGTCTATCTGTTCAGTAGTGACAGACTTTGCTTTCGTATCTTCGCTCGTAGCTGTTTCGTTCTTAGGTTTCCGTCTTGTGTATGTAATGGCTCCATGCTTACACTTTCCGATGCAATCCATACAAGTCACACAACGGCTATAATCTATTTCATGAGCTTTCGGATTAATACACGATGCTTTGCAATTGCGGGCACACAAACCGCAACTATTGCATTTGGAAGTATCAATTACCGGTTTGAATATCGCATATTTGGATATAAACCCTAATACAGTACCTACGGGGCAGATCGTATTACAATAGGTTCGTCCGTTGCGCCACGCCAGAATGAAAAGAACAACAAGGGTAACAATGGCAATCAGCATCGTCGAAAGACTCTTTATCCATACATCTACCTCATAAAAAGCATAACTATCCACTCGTTCGGCGAAGTACGCCAACAGGTTGTTTCCCCATTGCCAGACCGGTGCAAAAAGACTGGAAGCTATCCGGCCATAAGCACTATACGGTGCCAGCAAGATAGCCAAAGAGTTCAATCCTGCAACCATCATAATAATGAATACTCCTAAAACGCCATACCGCAACCATTTCATTGCTGGTGAATAACGGAACCGGTTTTTCTTTTGTTTGCCGGATACCCACGAAACAATGTCCTGAAACACTCCCAACGGACAAATAACAGAGCAGTAGATACGTCCGAACAGGAATGTAAGTACAACTAAAAACAATACGACACCTATGTTCAAGGCTAATAAAGCCGGCAGAAATTGAATTTTCGCCAACCATCCGAACCATGTGTGCAATGTACCCGTGAAGTCGAGAAAGAGCAGGGTAATAAGTGTAAAGCACACAATGGCGGTTGTAAGTCTGATAGTACGTAGCATAAACTAATTAATTTTCAATTTATAGTAGTTATATCTAAATGTCTAAAACTGTCAGGATTGAACCATCTATATTTCAACTTTGCAAAGTTAATCAGGGAAATTTGTTTTTCAACTATACAAATTACAGAATGTTTTACCAATTTCACTGATAACAGACGGGAAAACCTTTAGCCGATTGGGTAAAACACTATTTTTCTAATGCCACGACCTCTCCAATCTCCGGAATCAATACATTCAGAGAATCTTTATTCTTCATCTCTTCTGCATTTTTGAGAGGTTCATCCCAACGATGTTTGGCCAACGCATATTTAGAATGATGTACGGTCAGAACTCTTTTCGCTTTTAAATCTCTGGCCGTCTGTGCCATATATTGGGGCATCAGATGAATTAAGCTCCACTCTTCGTTGTATTGCCCGTTTTCAAGAATTGCGAGGTCGATGCCGGGGAACCGGTTGCCTATTTCTGCATAATGCGTATCATATCCTCCGTCTCCGCCAATGTATATCTTTTGTGAAGGAGCTTCTAGCAGGAAAGAAGCCCAAAGTGACTGGTTGGCAGTAAGTCTGCGACCGGAGAAATGACGGGCAGGCAAACAATGTATCATAAAGCCCGGAGCGAGGTTTGCGTCTTCATTCCAGTCAAGTTCTATCAGACGCTCTTTATCAAATCCCCAATATTCGAAATGTTCGCCAACACCCAACGGACAAATCACTGCTCCAATCCGGTCTTTTAATTTTTTGACTGTGTTGTAATCCAAATGATCCCAATGATCGTGACTAATCACGAGATAATCAATGTCCGGCATATCATCCGGTGTATAAAGTTCCGTACCTTTGAATGGCTTGTTGACAAAAGATACGGGAGAAGCCATACAAAATACCGGGTCAACCAATATTCGCTTTCCTCCCGTTTGAATCAGGTAAGATGAATGTCCGAACCATACCAATATTTCTTCATTACGGCCAATCTTGCGTAAATCTGTTTTTATTGCTTTGACAGCCTGTTCGGGGCGCAAACCGTCTATCTTTCTGAAAATGAACTCCCAGATTCCGCTAAAACGTCCCCTGTCGGAAGTCATCAATAGAGTTTCATGCTGATTTTTAAATTCTCCGTTTCTGTAATTAGGAGATTTCATGACTCTTTCCAGCCGTTCCCCACGGGGAGTTCTGCCGAAACTGGCTTGATTGATAAAAACAATGACTGACACCGCCAGCAATGCTATTACAGCTAATATACATCCTACAATCATACGTGCTTTGAATTTCTTGAATATGATACGCATATAATTCATAACTAAATTATTTCACGCAGCAAATATACAGGTATTCAGAGAGCTTGTTAGTATATATATTACAGATTGTTATACCATAATTACTGAAAGCAGTTGCCTGTTGGGTGTCAGTCTATTGTGTGAACAAACCCTTTTCTTGTTCAGTTATTTAGAAATAAATTTTGTAGCTGATGTTCGGAATCAGACCCGCTCCGTCTTTTTCTTCTACTACACTCGTTCTTTCATTGTATTGATAGAAATGCATTCCGGTGCGCATACCCACATTCAGTATTTTCAGAGAAAACTCGTGGGATACTCTTTTCTTATTGATCCGGAAGCTGATCGAAACATCACCGTTTATAGATGGATTGAATCGTTTAGTATATGCTTTGCTCTCGTCAAAAACGATGTCTTTTTCTTCCTGACTTTTTTCTTCATCCACAGGTGTATAGCGTCCTCCTCCCTGAAAGAACAGACGGCCGTTTACACTTAATACATTCTGTTTGAGTCTGCCAACCATCCATTCTTTTCCGGCGAGCAGGTTCACTAAAAAACTTTTATCCAGTCTCGTATTTCGCCAGATACGGTCTCCTCCCCTATATTTCGATTTGAATAATGAAGCTGTAATCATATAGTAGAAGCCGTTTTTCATGTATTGTTCCAGTGTTATATCTATTCCATAGTTTTTGGCTATTCCGGTGTTTGTCAATATGCGGTCTAAATAGAATTCTTCATAATTGATAATCGAAAAGGAGGAGTTTTCCTCAACCGGTATGTGGAACAAGTATTGATAATAGGGTTCTATTTTCAGATGTAGGCTCTGATTGATATTCCAGTCATAAGTGAATCCGAAATGATGTGCCTTTGAGAAGTCCAGGTACCGGTTTGATTCCTTTTTACCATTGATTATCTGTTCAACAAAGTAATAGTCGAGCCTTTCCCGGCGGCTATGCAAGCCGTAAGCTGCTGCTAAAGAATGTGCAGGATTTATTTTCCATTTAAGGGCAACTCTCGGTTCTATCGACCAGTTCTTGTTTAAAGTAAAATATTGTCCGGTAACCCCTAAACTGGTTGTCAGATTGTTGCTCAAGTTTATTACAGAACTACTATATGCCGAGAGGACTGTACTTTCTCCACTGCCTTTCGATATTTGTTCCATAGGTTTGTTTAATCCCAAATAAGGGCTGACTTTGTAATCAAGATCATATTTAAGTTCCGTAATGGTAATCCCTGTTCTGTTGGTATGCCTCGGACTGAATTTCTTATTCAGATATGAATTGAATACTAAATTCCATCTGCTATTCTGAATATCTGCTACATTAATAATAGCGTCGTCGGTATGTAAGTCCGCCAATGAACGGTCTTTGGAATAGGTAGCGGATAGAGAAGAACGGATATAAGTATTTTCATCCAGTACATATTTGTGCGCTAAGCCACCTGCCAGTTTTTCCAGTTTATTATATCCCGACGACCGGTCTCCCATCGTTTCCCATTCGGAACGTTCCAAAACATCTGCTTTATTTCTGTCTATCAATCCTAATCCCCAGATCGAAAAGGTTCCAGCTTTACGTGTGGGAAAATTTAGTTTGAAGGCTAAATCCTGATATTTCAGGTTGATGTCATTACCCGATGCCAGTGAAGTAGTAGAAAAGCGATAATTCACCAGATAGGAACTTCCCCGTTTTTTATTGATAGGACCTTCCGAAGCTAAATCTATGCCCATGAGTCCGACCTGAAAGGCGTGTTCGTACTTCTGATTGTTACCATTGCGCAAATGCATATCGAAAACACCTGATAGGGCATTACTGTATTCCGCCGGGAAAGCTCCGTTGTAGAAATCGGAGTTGCCGATGACTTGCGTACTCAAAGCGGACAGGAATCCTCCTCCCAAGCCTGATAAATCAGCAAAGTGAGTAGGATTAGGTATTTCAATTCCCTCCAGTCTCCATTGTGTAAATTGCGGGGCATTTCCCCGGATGGCAACCGCATTAGTACCGACATCTCCTGCTACACCTGCAAATGCAGAACTTAACCGTGCAGGATCGTCAAAACCATTGGCAAATCGGGACGCTTCTTCAATACTAATCATACGTCCTCCTGTGATAGCCATTGGGTTGACAGTCCGGTCTTTTTTTATTTCCGGCTTGACAAGTACTTCAGCCAAATCTTGTACATTCTCATCCATAGGAATCTCTACAAATACTTCTTTGGATGAAGTGACAGATACTTCGCTGATGATACTTGGGCGATACCCCATAAAAGATGCCTGAATATTATAACGACCCACCGGGACATTATTAATCCGGAAATTTCCCCGTCCGTCAGTCGAACCTCCCCGTGAGGGATCTTCTGCTATACAGACGGAGGCATATTCTATGGGCGTATTGGTTTTGGAGTCAACAACGATTCCTCTTATGGTTTGAGTCAGTTTTTGTGTATCATTGTTGGCGGGCTTTTGCTTGTTATCCTGCGAAGAAATAATAATATGATATCCTTTTATCTTATATACATATCCGGTTTCCTTCAATAGTTGAGCCATAGCTTTGTCAATGGTTACATTTTTGAATGATAAAGAGTGCTTCTTTTCGATATTCAGGTTCGATTGTTCATAAGCGATGCTATATCCGGTTTGTGTTTCAATTTGTGCAAAAGCCTCTTTTAATGAGATATTTTTATTTTGTATGGTAATCTTTTTATCTTTATTCTGTGCAATAGTTGTAAGAGATAGAAAAGTAAAAAATAAAAAAATG
>OJOI01002094.1_pt1 | contig 10180 bp, 10 predicted proteins | sample 1598061 | NCBI WGS metagenome assembly OJOI01 (sample SAMN01915224, study PRJEB22387) | human gut metagenome | isolation source: stool | host: Homo sapiens | place: USA
TACAACGGGGTCAATCTGCTGCCCATCTGGTTCTTCTGGGACACCTACTACGATTTTGCGCTGGCAAGCGGCATGGAGCAGAGCTACATCGATTCCTATGTGCGTTACTACACCTCTCCCGGCTGGCTGGCCTTTATTCTGCTGTTTACGACGCTGATGGGCTTTTTAGGCTGCATGGTGGGCAGTCGGCTGATCCGCAGGCATTTTAAGAAGGCCGGCGTTCTATGAGAGCGGACGCATCCTTTGCGGTGCCGGTCAAGCTGTGGGCGCTGCTGTGCGTCTTTGCCGGAGTAACCATCGGCGGGAATGTGCTGCTCACCTGCATCCTGACCGGCGGCGCGCTTCTTTATCTCGTCTTACAGAGAAATTTCCGCCTTGCCGCGTCCTATGGCTGCTTTTATCTGCTGCTGGCGCTGCTGCTGTACGGTATCCGCTTCCACGGGCTGCACATGCCGGTCTTTTCGGAATTTTATGTTCTGATGTTCTGGAATCTGTCGCCAATCTTTCTGGTGTCATGGGATCTGATCACCACGCCGCCGGGAATGCTCTCTGCGTTTTTATCCCGCCTCCGTATACCCACCCCGCTCATTCTCGGGCTTCTTGTGGTCTTTCGCTTCTTCCCCACCATGCGGACGGAGCTGAAAGGCGTAGGCAGGTCGATGAAAAACCGAGGGCTGACCGCGGCGGGGCGGCTGCTCACACATCCCATGCAGAGCATGGAGTATGTGTTGGTTCCGTTTCTCCTTCGGGTGTTGCAGCTTGCCGATCAGCTTTCCGTTTCCGCCGTTGCAAGAGGCGCGGAACGTCCGGGCGTGCGCGGCAGCTATTATGAGAAAAGGGGCGGGGCGCGGGATCACATCGCGGCAGCCGCATGTGCGCTGGTCACGGCTTCCTATTTGGTTTTGGAAAGGAGCATGGCATGATCGAGCTTACACGCGCTTCTTTTCAATACGAAAACTCAGACAGAGGCGTACAGGACATTTCCCTCTCGGTAAAAGGCGGCGAATGCGTCGTGCTGACGGGGCTCTCCGGCTGCGGCAAGACCACCGTGACAAGGCTTGTCAACGGGCTTGCGCCATCCTATTACCCCGGAGCCTTCAGCGGAAGCGTGAGGATAGACGGCAAGGACATATCAAGGCTTTCCACATGGGAGATCGGGCGTTTGGTGGGAAGCGTTTTTCAGGACCCCAAAAGCCAGTTCTTTTCCTCCGAGCTTGCCGGAGAGGTCACCTTTCCCTGCGAGAATTACGGCCTGTCCGCCAGGGAGATACGGGAGAGAACGGACGCCGCCATAGAGGCGTTGCAGCTGTCCCATTTGAAAGACAGGGCAGTTGACATCCTCTCAAGCGGAGAAAAGCAGCGGGCGGCCATTGCGTCCGTATATGCCATGAAGCCAAAGGTCTTTGTGTGCGACGAGCCGACGGCCAACCTCGATGCCGCCGGGACGCGGCAGCTTGCGCAGACCCTTCGGCAGCTCAAGGAACAAGGCTTTACCCTGCTCATCGCGGAGCATCGGATCGACTGGCTGATGGGGATCGCAGACCGCTTTTTGTATCTGCGGGACGGCAGAATAGCGGCCGAGTATACACCGGAGGATTTGCTCCTTCTGCCGGAAGCAGACATCTTAGGCATGGGTCTCCGCTCTCCGCGCGAGGGAAAGTGCCTTCCCGCTCCCTCCGTATTGGACGAAAGCCCTGCCGTCTTGAAGACAGCAGGGCTCTCGAAAAAAATACGCAAAGAAGTTATTTCCGATGATGTTTCCCTCTCCTTTCCGGAAGGCAAGGTGACCGCCATAACGGGGCAAAACGGCGCGGGGAAAACCACCCTTGCGCAGATCCTCTGCGGGCTGGCGAAGCAGACAAGGGGACATATCCTGATAGACGGGAAAAAAGCAAGAGCGGCAGTCCGGCGCAGGGAGATCTATTACTGCGGCAATGACACGTCAACGCAGTTTTTTACGGCAAGCGTGGCGGAGGAGCTGCTGCTGAATACCAGATTGACAGAAGAAAGCAAGAGCCGTGCAAGGAACCTGCTCAACGAGCTTGGGCTTTATGAGTACAGGGACGCGCACCCGTCCATCCTGTCCGGCGGGCAGAAGCAGCGCCTTGCCATTGCCTGCGCCATCTTTTCCGGCCGCAGGATACTGATTCTCGATGAGCCCACCAGCGGCCTTGACGGGCAGAATATGCGCCTCGTTGCGGAAAGGCTGAGAAGCGAAGCACGGAACGGCAGAACCATTCTCGTGATCACCCACGACAGGGAACTGATCGAGAGCTGCTGCGATAACGTTGTGGAGGTCGGTACAAAGCCCAGCGAGGTACAGTGAACACCTTTTGCCATTGAGCCAAAGCGGGTCAAATGCACGAATGTTACTTTGCGTTGCTTGCCGCAACGGTGTTGCTGCTATACTATCGTAATCGAAACGCGGCACGGAATTTCGGTTGATACAGCCCACGCTGCCTCAACTCACAAATGCCGCGTTGCCCAGCCGGTAGTACCGGCAGCCGTCCGCCTCGTACCATTCAAACGTACCCACCACGGTGATCTCTGCCCCCAGCTCCGGATAATCATCGGGATAGACGGGCTTTCCGGCGAGGGCAAACTCCAGCCCCTGTGCGCAGCAGGCGGTGGCATCGGCAATCATGCAGGCGAAGAACATTTTGTCCGGGATAAAAGCACCGTTTTCGTCGGTGGCCTGGTATATGGTGAACTGCCCCTGCATTTTGACGGTTTTTCCTATGTAGTTATCCGGGAAGGAGATCATGCTGTTGACCTCGGAATAGACCATGATGCCGCTGAGTGCGGTCAGGTCAATGTCGACCACGGCGGTGCCTTCTGCATCCTCCGCAGCGAGCTTTTGTGCGGTGTCCTCACGGCCGCAGGCGGCGAGAGGGCAGAGCAGCAGGGCTGCCAACAGCAGGCAAAATAGTTTTTTCATCTGCGAACACCTCCCAATACCGTGCCTGCCAGCCACGACAGACCGAAAGCGCCGATCTGAACGGCGACGATGGTGGAGCCTACCGGCGTACCGGCGAGAATGGACGCCAGAATGCCAAGTAGTGCACAGAAAACCGAAAGAACTGCCGCGCAGACGGTCACGCTGCGAAAGCTCTTGAACATCCGCATGGCGGACAGTGCCGGGAAGATCACCAGTGCGGAGATCAGTAGGGAACCCACAAGGTTCATCGCCAGCACGATGATGACCGCAACGACGACGGCGATCAGCAGGTTGTAAAGCCCCGCCCTCGTGCCGGCCGCCCTTGCAAAGCTCTCGTCAAAGGTCACGGCGAAGATCTTATTGTAAAACAGGATGAACACTGCCACGACCAGCACCGACATTCCCACGCACAGCCATACCTCTGCGGGGGACAGCGTCAGAATGGAGGTGGAGCCGAACAGCGTGCTGCACACATCGCCCGAAAGGTTGGATGAAGTTGAAAAAATATTCATCAATAGGTATCCGATTGCCAAAGAACCGACAGAGATCATGGCGATGGCGGCATCGCCCTTGATTTTCGTATTCTGCCCGGTGCGCAGGAGCAGCACGGCGCTGAGGATGGTAATGACCATCACCAGCGGCATTTCATTGGTGATCTGCAGCACGGCGGCAATCGCCATCGCGCCGAACGCCACATGGGACAGACCGTCACCGATGAAGGAAAACCGCTTCAGCACCAGCGTCACACCCAGCAGGGAGGAGCAAAGCGCGATCAGCACACCGACAATGAGCGCATAGCGGACAAAGGGATATGCCCAATAGAGAGTCAGCTTTTCCAAGATAGCGGTCATTGGCTGTCACCGCCCTTCTTCACGTCGAACAGCCGTCCTTGCGGGCTTTGGAGATATGCCTCCTTTGTCCCGAAGAAAACAGTGTCGCCGATATGCAGAATATGGCTGGCGTATCGGACGGCGGCGGCCACATCGTGAGAGATCATGATCACGGTGATGCCGTCCTCACGGTTGAGCTTTTCGATGAGCGTATACATTTCCGCCGTCACCTTGGGGTCAAGTCCGGAAACAGGTTCATCAAGAAGCAGCATTTTTTGCGTGGCGCACAGCGCACGGGCGAGCAGCACCCGCTGCTGCTGTCCGCCGGACAGCTCCCGATAGCACCGCCTTGCAAGCCGGGTGATCTGCATTTTCTCCATGGCGTCCATCGCAAGTTTCTTTTCTTCTTTATTATAAAAAGGACGGCTGCCGCAGCGGCCCTGACACCCGGAGAGAACGATCTCTCTCACGGATGCCGGGAAGTCCTTTTGTACCACTGTCTGTTGCGGCAGATAGCCGATCTCGTTTTTCCTCAGCCCATCGCCCGTCAAAATTCTGCCGCTGATGGGCGTCTGCAAGCCGAGGATCGTTTTCATAAGGGTACTCTTGCCGGAGCCGTTTTCCCCTACGATGCAGAGATAGTTACCTGCCAGGAGCTCAAAGCTGAGATCTTGGAGAACGGGTCGTCCATCGTAGCCGGCACAGAGATTTTGACAAGTGAGCTGAGCCATAGACCTACCTCCTTACCCTAACGCTTCCTTCAGCACGGAGAGATTTTTCTCCATAACGGAAAGGTAGGTGGCGCCGTTTGCCACGTCCTTGGAGGTGGTGGACTGCATGGAATCCATGGTCAGCACCCTCTGATTCTTCCCGGCGGTGTTCTGAACGATGGTTTCCGCGATCCTATGCTGTGCGCCCTCGATGGTCAGCACGCAGGGAAGTCCCAGCTCATCCACCTTCTTTGCAAGGAACGAAACGGTTTCAAAGCTGGCCTCGGTTTCGGCAGAGCAGCCTGCAAAGGCGGCATAGTAGCGCAGGCCGTAATCATCCACCAGATAGCGGAACGGGAAACGGTCGCCAAACAAGACGGTCTTATGGGCCGCACCGTCCACAGCTGCCTTATAGTCTGCGTCAAGAGCAGCCAGCTTGTCCCTATACGCCGCAGCGTTGGCGATATAGGTGTTCTTGTTGTCCGGGTCGATGGCACACAGCGCATCCGCAAGCGTCATGCAGAGTGCTTGGGCGTTCTTCAGGGACAGCCAGACGTGCTCGTCCTTTTCCTCCCCATGGTCATGCCCCATCAGTTCGTCAAGGATGTCCTCTGCGGAAAGCGCGTCCTTCACAAAAAACGGATTGGTCTTGGCACTCATCAGCGCATCGAAGCCGTCGTTGCCGAAGTAGATATGGAAATGCTCCGCCTCGCCCGGCTCGTGACCGTGGTCGTTGAACTGCACATATTGGGGCGCATCGGCACTGGTGGTTTCGAACTGATAGCGGACGCTGCGGATCTTGCCCTCGTCATCCAGCTTCGGCTGATAACCGGCATAGGTGTATTCAGCGGAAACGGTTTTTCCGTCTCCATAAGTGAAGGTGATCGTGTTACCGTTGATAGAAATCTTCTCAGCGTCGCATTGCCACGAAGCCTTATACTTTTCCAAATAGGTGTCCTTTGTGGTCGAGCTGTCCTCGTCCTCCTCCGCCCTGTGTTGGCAGAATTTGTCCAGGTCGCCGTTCAGCAGATAGGGGTGCAGGGACTTCCACGCACCGGCGAAATCCGAGAGGGTGCGATCCCTGATGTCATCCTCCGTGAGCTGTTCATCGTGGCTGTGACCGTGGTCGTGGCCGTCCTCCTGCATACCCTCAACGGTCTCCTCCGTTTTCACGGAATCACCCAGCACCTCCAGCAGATTGATGACCTTCATATTCCTGTTGGCGGCGTTTTTCAGAGCGTTTTCCACCCAGCCATCGGACTCGCCGCCCACATAGACGAAGAGGTCGCAATCGGAGATCCTGACAATATCATCGGCGGTGGGCTGGTAGCTGTGCAGGTCAACGCCGTTATCCAGCAGCATGGTGACCTCGGCGTTCTCCGCCTTGTCGCCCAGGATCGCCCTGACCCAATCGTATTCGGGGAAGATGGTCGTGACGACCTTCAATTTGCCGGCTTTTCCGGTATCCTGCGGCTTTCCGCAGCCGGCAAGGACGCCGACCAGCATCATAAGCGCAAGCAGCAGCGCAGTTATCTTTTTCATAGGCTATATGTACCTCCAGATTATGATAAGAACGTAAAAATGGGCGCAAAAATACAAGGGTAACGGCAACGCCGTGAAAGCCTATCCGAAAACGGATAGACTACACCCTTGTAAATGGTTCTTATTTAATCTGAAAGCTTGACCTTGAGCGAAACCAGAGTAAACGTGCGAACAACCTCCGCGCAGGAGGGAATGACTCTGCACGGGGCATACCTGACCGCTGCGGCGAAAACCGCGGCAGCACCGGCAAGCCCAATGCTCTTGAGCAGATTTTCACAAACCTGCAGCTGGTGGCAGATGGCGCAGTCCTCGCCGGAGCAGTTATGGTTGGCTTCGACCGCAATATAGACAGCGGAGGACAGCATGACAGCCGCCAGCACGGCTGCCAGCAAGCCTGTGATCAAACGAAATTTCTTTGTCATAGCCTGTCCTCCTTCCAAATATTATTCTTCCCGGCAGTCCGCGCAGGTGCCATAGAGAACTGTGTCGGCGGCGTCCAGCGTGAATTGCTCGCTCTGCGCCAGGTGCTTTGCAAACAGGACGGCGTTGCCGCTTGCCATGTGAAAGGTCCTGCCGCATTTTACACAGCGCATGTGCAGCGCACCCTTACAGCTCTCGGCGTCAAGGTACTGATAGTAGACCTCCCGCGTGCCGCTCTTGCTGCTGCGCCGCACTTTTTCTTCCGCCTCTAACTGTGCAAGGTTCCGATATACGGCGCTGAGGCTGATCTTTTCATCCACCAGCGCGTCCGCAATTTGCCGTGCGGACAGCAGCTCATCCGGGTGCCGGCTCAAATAGGCAAGCAGAGCCTTCCTCTGCCGTGTGCTGTAACTGGACAAGTCACCACGCCTCCAATTTGCAATTCATTTGCAATTTAGCATAACACGACGCCGCCCTGATGTCAATATGCAAATTCGTCGCAAATTAACCGTCAACGCGGATAGTGCCTGCTCCGCCGAAATGGGCTGCGGCAGAGCTGAATGATCCGCGCTCTGTTTTCGGCGGCGAAAAGGCAGCGGCAAATGCCAGGTGAAAAAGCGGTAGAAAAACCTGAAAAGATATGCTTCACACTTATCAAACCCCAAAAGCACCTTCAGAGTAAAAGGCTTTCATTACGAACAGCAGCTGACCCTCCGTATGCACTGAAGCATACGGAGGGTCAGCTGGCTTGTGTGGCCTGCTCAATCGAACAGGGGCTTTCTTTTCTGCTGCGTCAACATATCCGTGCCCGGCCTATCCCTCAAACAAATTCAGGATGTATCCGTAGCCCTCGGCCTCCATCCTCGCGTAAGGCACGAAGCGGAGGGCGGCGCTGTTGATGCAGTAGCGCACACCGTTGGGCGACTCCGGGTCGCCGGTGAACACATGACCCAAATGGGAGTCACCGGCGCGGCTGCGCACCTCTGTGCGGCGCATGCCGTGGCTCAAGTCCTCCCGTTCCACCACGGCAGGGCCCTCGATGGGCTTTGTAAAGGCAGGCCAGCCGCAGCCGCTTTCAAACTTATCCGTAGAGGAGAACAGCGGCTCGCCGGTGACGATGTCCACATAGATGCCCTTTTCGAACTTGTCCCAGAGCTCGCCCGTGAAGGCGTGCTCCGTGCCGCTCTCCTGTGTGACGCGGTACTGCTCCGCCGTCAGCGTGTCCCGGATGGTCTCCGCCGCGGGCTTCCGGTAGTCGCCCGGATCGATGCGAAGCCTGGAGAACAGCTCCATCTCCGCCCGGGGGATGTGGCAATAGCCGTTGGGGTTCTTTTCCAGGTAGTTTTGGTGATATTCCTCGGCGGGATAGTAATTCCTCAGCGGACCGATCTCCACAAAGAATTTCTCGCTGCGGCCCCGCTCGATGTCCGCGATGCGCTCCACCGTTTCCCTGGCTTTGTCGTTGGTGTAGTACACGCCGGTCTGATACTGGCTGCCCCGGTCGTTGCCCTGCCGGTTCTGCACCGTGGGGTCTATGACATAGAAGTAAGCCAGCAGCAGGGCATCCAGGCTCACCTGCTCAGGGTCATACTCCACCCGAACGGTCTCCCGGAAGCCGGTGTCGCCCTTGCAGACGGTCTGGTAGGTGGCATCCGCCTCGCAGGTACCGTTGGCGTAGCCGCTCTGGGCGTCGATGACGCCGGGGATGGATTGCATCAGCTGCTCCATGCCCCAGAAGCAGCCGCCTGCCAGATAGATGACATTTTCCGTGGTGTCCATATACATACCCTCCTCGCCGGACATATCCGAGGATTGTCCGGCCATGTCCGTTCCCTGCGTGTCCTTTTCCCGCGGTATACGCTGCCGTTCTGCGGCGCAGCCGCTGAGCAGCAGTACCGAGGCGAAAAGAAGGGCCAATACGCTTCGATACATGGCGTTTCCTCCTTTCAGGGGGAGCAAGGGTCACTCCGCCCCGTTACCGTCCTGTCTCTTGCCGCGGCCGGGCCGCAGGACGGTATACAGCAGCGACCCAAGGACGCAGCCGAAGCCGGTGGAGAGCCACGGGCTGGACGTAACGGCGCAGGTGCCGGTGGCGCAGCCCACATAGCGGTAGTACAGCCACCCTCCGGCACTGCCCACCAGAGGCAGGGCAATGGCGCGCAGAATGCTCGTCAGCTTACAGTTCTTTTTCTTCATAATGTCCTCCCTTTGAAGATATTGGATCAGCCCATATCGGCAGCCAGTGCCTTGTCGATCTGGGCTTGCAGTGCATCGGCCTGCGTCTTGCTGGTGATAGCTCCCACAATGGGATCACCCACGATGCGGCCGCTGCGGTTGACCACGTAGGTGGTGGGATAGGCGTAGATGCTCTCCACGAACTTGCCCGCCTCGCTGCCGGAATCGAAGTACACGTTCTGATAGGTGGCACCGCTCTGGGTCAGTACATCCTTGGCGTCAGAGATGGCGGCCTCGTTGCCGTCCAGCGTAAAGGCGTTGATGCCGATCAGCGCACCGCCCTTACCGGAAAGATCCTTGTTCAGCGCGTCCAGATCGCCCAACTCGCCCACACAGGGACCGCAGGTGGTGAACCAGAAATTCACCACGGTGACGGCATTGCCAGAGAACAGATCACTGCTCTTTACCGTATTCCCGTCCAGATCCTTCCCCTCAAAGGCAGGGAACTTCGGCAGGCTGCTGTCATCCGTCTTGCTGCCCGTGCTGCCGCTATCGGTCTTATTGCCCGTGCTGCCGCCGTCGGTTTTATTGTCCTTACTGCCGCTGTCGGGCATCGTGTCCATATCCTTGTCCGCCGGCATATTCATATCGCTGTCCAGAGATTTTTGCATGATCTCGGGATACTTTTCCTCCAGTGCGGCCAGCTTGTTTCCGATGTCGCGGATCTTCTCCGCCTCACTCTGAAGCAGCTTCAGCTCGTCTGCCGAAAACTGATCCTTGGCGGCGTTGATGGTTTCCAACAGGAAGTCGCCGTAGTTTTTTCCGTCCTCCATCATGATCTTACCCTTGTCCGCTGCCATAAAGACTTTTTCCCAAAGTGCTGTGTTCTCCGCCAGAATAGCAGCCTCCTGCGCTGTCAGTTCCTTGTGCATGGCGGCTGCCTCCTCGGCGTTCTTCGGCTCGTTGTCCATGCCGTCCATGTGATCGCCGCCCTTTGCGCCGCAGGCGGCCAGAGAGAGCACCAGCACGACTGCCAACAGCAATGTCATTAGTTTCTTCGTGTTCATATTCGTTCCTCCGTGATCTTTGTCGTCGTTCTTCTGCGGTGTTTCTGCCGCAAGGACTGTTTATTTTTACTGTCTCCACAGCCGCAGCGGAAGAGGGCGGCGCTGGTGGGACAGACACGCTGCATTCTATTACCATAATAAAGTGAATGGGTTAAAATCTTTGTTAAGAACGGGGATTTAATGGAAATATATCTTAAATTTGCTGAAAATAAAGCGATTGGAAAAAGGCAGGGGCTGCAAGAAGAAAGCCCCTGCGAAAAAGAATCAAACCTAAAAGCTGCGCGGCTGCGGAGAGCGTTCTCCCCGCAGCCGCGCAGCTGTTTGTAAAGTTCTCTGCTTTTAATGCAAGACCTGCATCTCCGGGTTCTTCTCCCCGAATTTCTCCCGCAGCGCACTGCATATATTCTCCCGGGACTTGCCCTGCTTCTCACCGTTTTTAATGAGCTTGTACGCCTGAAACAGCGCCGAGGGGCCGATCTCGCTGCTGAAAAAGCCGAT
>OJOI01002096.1_pt1 | contig 10177 bp, 8 predicted proteins | sample 1598061 | NCBI WGS metagenome assembly OJOI01 (sample SAMN01915224, study PRJEB22387) | human gut metagenome | isolation source: stool | host: Homo sapiens | place: USA
ACGAATATTTGCCTGGTTGATTCCACTATCAATCATCTTATTATAATGTGAGTTATCTAATACTAGTAGTGATGAAATGAGATGTCCTTTTAATAGTTTAGCGTAATTGATAATTTCCTGATTAGACAAATCATCGATATTATCAATATGCAGGTTTTTAATAATCTCAAGTGCTTCATCATCGGCATAGCATGCAACGACACAAAGCGGCCCAAGAAAATCAGCAGATCCTGTTTCTGCAGCACCGATATGTGGATGCATACATAAGTGATCTGAATTCTTTTCCTGCTCAATCTTTTTTGCTAAACTTCTAGACCAATGCTTTGCTTCATGCACCGCATTCTGTCCTAAAAAGCTTGCTTCATAATTCGATGTCACTTCGATGTCACAGCCAATAGCATGAGCTTTTAAAAGAAGGTTCTCGCTTTCGAATGGAACCATCTGACTGTCATAAAACTTCTTCATCTTGTTTAAAATGTTTTCATTAATCAAAAATTTAATTGGCTCCACTATATTCACCTCACATGTTTTATTTTATCATAAATTTCATTTTTTTGACAGTATAAATTTCATTTGTTATAATTAAGAACCGACAACGTCAAGGAGGTAAGTGTTATGAGTTTTCTTGATTTGATTCTTATCGCTTTTTTGTTATATATGTTTTTTAGTGGATATTCCAAAGGTTTTTTCTCTACATTATATGATTTAGTAAGCTTTATGATCATGATGCTTTTTATCTATTTTAATGTAGAAACTATTTCTTCTATTATCCAGATTTATAAGCCGGTAGATGATCCTTTATCACAATTAGGTGGTTCAGTTATAAATATGTTGATAGTCTTTATTATCATGTTTGTTGTTCTAGAAATTATCCGCAGACTCATAGGCGTTCTTATTAAACCTTTAGTCAATCAATTGACTGATCATTTTGCACTCACTGCTTTTGTCAATCATTTATTAGGTGCGTTGATTCACGCATTAAAGGGTGTATTTATCTCCTTTATGGTCATGATGATGGTTATTATTCCCTTCTTTGGACCTGATATCTTAACTAATTCTAAAATAGGACATTTAATCATAGAAGATGTACCAATTATCTCACAAAAAGCAATCAATGAAGCAAGTGCTTATGGAAGCTTATTAAAGGGACAGCATACACTTCAATTAGAAGATAAAGATATATTAAAGAAGATGATTATCGCTAATAATCATGCCTATGACCATGGAATACTAGATGAGCATGATGCAACACAGTTTGTCTATACACAATTTGAATTCCTGTTCCAGTTCCCGGCAGGCTGTCATGGAACGGCGGTGTTCATAGGAGTCATTGATTTTCCTTCCTTCATCGTCAATGCATACACTCACGATATGTACGTGCGTGTTGCAGGTATCTCCATGTCTGTACACGATGAACGGTTGGTCACCATATCCCATTTTTTGCATGTATTTCTCTGCCAGTTCCGCCAGCCTGTCATTGTCCAGCCTGTCTTCCGGTGCCGGACTGAGGGCGATATGCAGGACCGGCTTGTCTGTCCTCCTGTTTGCCGTCAGATGGTTTTCAAATGAAAGGAGAGCCAGACGTATGTCCTCGCTCGGCAGTCCCGGGCGGTCGGAAATCATCCGGTGTCCTGACAGGATTTCCGCCATCCCTTGAAATACCTTTTCATGGTTATAGACCAGTGCTCCGTAAAGGCTTGCCCCGTGACTTATCTTTGCAACCATTTCTGTTCATATTCTTTGGTTAATGCCATAATCTGCTTGTTGAGCAGTATCAGTTCCAGGGTAGCCTTTTCAAGTTTGTAAAGCAGGGACATCGCTCTTTTTTCCCCGAAGTTTTTCTGTACTGCCCTTACGACCTGATTATAGTTGTTGCCTATTGCCTGGAATTGTCTGTAAAATTCTCCGAGCCGGATGAAATAGTCCATGGAAACCTTGTCCACCTTGATTACCTTCAGTTGTTCTGAAAAGATTGATTTCTTGATAAAGATTGTCCTGTCCCTTGCTCCGGATTCCAGAAACAGTTTCTCAAATCTGCTTTTCTCCTGTGCGTTCAGACGGAAATTGTATTTGTTGTCCGCCGGATCTGTCTTCGGTTTTCTGCCTGTCCTTCTTACCTGTTTTTTCTCCATGCTTTTCTGCTTTTGGGTTATTCTGCTTTCTCCGTCAGATTTTCCGACTTTGGAGGAAAATCCCCCGACCGTTAGGGAGGGCAAGTTGGTTTTTGTATGGCAGAATACTTTCTGTCGTACAAAAACACAACTTGCTCTGTTCGTTTGAACAGAGAATCCACCTCCGGCGGATTGCTGCGCGACGTGAGTGGCGTGCTGCTGTCCGTCGGAAGATGTCCCAAGCTTTAAGTCGGTTCTGACTTTGCAAAATTATGACCGTGTAAACAGTTGTGAAATAGTGGATTGTATGACATATAACGACGCCTGATGACATCTGATGTCATGGTATCGGTTACATATTACCTGTATGCTTGAAAGACCTTATTTTTGACGCGGTTTAAGCGTGCAATATTGCAATAACATAAGGACATAATAACATAACAACATAGTATTGCAATAACATAAGGACATAATAACATAATAACATAGTATTGCAATAACATAAGGACATAATAACATGGCAACATAGTATTGCAATAACATAAGGACATAATAACATGGCAACATAGTATTATAATAGCGTAAGCCATTGTAAGATTAGTGAAAGAAAAAGTGAATATTAACCCCAAAAACAAAAGGTATGAACAAACGTCCGATTCTTGTCGCCTTCAGCAATCAGAAAGGCGGTGTGGGCAAGTCCACGGTAACAGCGGTTCTTGCCAGTTATTTTAATTATGTAAGAGGTCTGAAAGTTGCTGTCGTTGACTGTGACTATCCCCAGTTCAGTCTGGAAAAACTCAGGGGAAGGGATTTGAAGAATCTTGAAAAAAGCGAGTATCACCAACGGCTTTTCTGCCGCCAGTTTGAGGACGGTTCCCGAAAGGCCTATCCGATTGTCACTTCCACGCCGGAGTCAGCCGCAGAGATTCCCGGCAAACTGGAAGGCGACTATGACTTGATATTCTTCGATCTTCCCGGAACAGTGAACTCCCGTGGTGTATTTGAGTCCGTCATGAACATGGATTTTATCTTTACTCCCATTGTAAAGGACCGTATGGTCATGCAGAGCAGCCTTTCCTTTGTATCGACCGTTCAGGATTTTATCGGACAACATCCGGAAGCTCCCCTGAAGGACATACGTTTATTCTGGAATCGTATGGACAGCCGTACTTCCAAGGAGCTATATGTAATGTATAATGCAATAGTACTCCGTATGGGTTTGAAGGTCTTTGAAACCGTACTTCCGGACCTTGAACGCTTCAACAAGGAAATGACACCTTCTTCCAGGCAGTATTTCCGTTGCACCCTTCTTCCTCCTTCCGAATCACTACTGAAAGACAGCCGTCTTGAGGCGTTTGCCCAGGAGATGGAACGTATCATATTTCCGGGATAAGAACTATGGCAAAGAAAAGAGAGATATTCAAGGTGGATGAGGATGCCTTGAAGGACATGATGGCCAGTGAATCCATTTCCTGTGGTAAATCTGGAACTGATGCCGGCGAGAATGTTCTTCCTGTCATAGAAAATGAAAAAAATGTGCCGGAAGTAAAAACACGGGGACAGGAAAAGTCCCGCAAGACGATACGCGCTGATCCCGGACTGGAAGAGAAGGTGGAAATGTATAAGGAACTGTTTCTGGACAGAAAGAAGTCCGTACACAGAAAGCAGACCTATATCAGCTATGACATGTATTGCAGGCTGGCCCGTATCCTTCCCCTTCTGAGTGATGACATGAGTGTGCCCGCTTTTTTGGATAATGTGCTGGCACACCATCTTGAGACTTACAGTGAAGAGCTTGGCGAGCTGTTTCGCCGAAAAACCCCAAAAACATTCTGAAAATGATGTGGATTGTATTGACTGTTGCCGTATTGGTTTGCGGCCTGCTGTTATGTTGCGTTTATGTACTGTCCAATAAGATTTGTTCACTGAAAAGACAGGTCAGAGAGTTGAATGAGAAAATAGGAATAGCGAACTGCTTTCCCGAATATAGCCGTGTGTATCTGAACGATGCTCCATTCGGGAAAGGACGTCAGATTCGTATCCGTTGCGGCTTGTATAACAAGGCAAGCCGCCTTATTCCGTTTATGGTTCCCGGCATGAGTGTTTCAGTCTATGTGAGCAATATCGTGGAAGAACACTTGAAACGCCACGGAGAATTACTGAAGAATGAACTTGAATGTTTTCTCTATAAGGATTCTTTATGGAAGAACTGATATACTTCTGTGTACGTATTGTCTGTATAGGCTATTTGCTGTACAGCGTGTATCGCTGGAGAAGGCGTATCGAAACTGTTTGTACCCTGCTTTATGAGAAACCTTGCGTGAAGAAGGAAAAGAAAGAAGCTGCCGTAACGGAATCTGCGGTTTCAGATGCGGAAGTGATGGGAAGTACCCGTTATGTCTATCTGGACGAGAATGCCGGAAAGACTGCCGCTCCCTTCATGAGCCAGCCACTTGAAAGAAATTTTATCGGTGAAGAGGAGGATGTGCAGCAGGAAGATGTGGAATGCAACCTTCAGTTGGATAAGATGAAACTCCTGCAGGAAGTCCAGGAAGACCTTGATGCGGAGTCACCCGAAGTGGAATCCGTATCACCTGTTCTGTCCAGCAGGGACATGGAAGTACTCGGCGAATATCTGACACATCAGGATGAAGCCGACCATGAGAAGGCCATGCAGGCAGCCCGTGTCCTGTTCTCCATCAGGCAGACAAGCCTGATTGACGTGTTCCTTTCCAATATGGAGAATTCCGCGATTGTAGAGGAACTGATAGAAAGGTATCTTGACGAGGACGGCAATCCCAGACCGCTTAAAGTAAAGGATGTGAATGAGCCGTCTGACAACTGGCGGAAATATATCTGATACCAATATGTTTAGGCATCCCGGAAATCTTTTCGGGATGCTTTTTTTATGTCTGTAAGGCTTCCTGAATGACATCTGATGACATCTGGTGACACCTGATGACGGTGTTGTATCACAGCGGTTTAAGCCTTATATATTTGCAGTCGAATTCAAAATTTATGTCAAACCCCAAAATGATTCGACAATGAAAAGAAGAATCCTATTTTCAGTATTGTGTGTGCTGGCAGCGGCAGGTGCCTTCGCACAGGGACAGGGTCTTGCCGGCATCAATGAGGCTACCAGCCTTATGACTTCGTATTTCGATCCGGCCACCAAATTGTGTTATGCCATCGGAGCGGTACTCGGTCTGGTCGGCGGTATCAAGACGTATGGCAAGTTCAGCAGCGGCGATCCGGATACGTCCAAGACTGCGGCGAGCTGGTTCTTCGCCTGCATCTTCCTGATTGTGGCCGCCACCATTCTCCGTTCCTTCTTCCTCTAAGCCATGGATTACCGTATCAACAAGGGAGCAGGCCGTCCGATTGAGTTCAAGGGCTTGAAATCACAGTACCTGTTCTTTTTTGCCGGAGGTCTTGTATCGGTCTTTCTTGCGGTGGTTGTCCTGTATATGGCTGGTGTCAGCCAGCTGGTATGCCTGTCTTTCGGGGCGGTATCCGGTTCCCTGGCCGTATGGCTGACTTTCCGCATGAATGCCCGCTACGGTGAGCACGGGCTGATGAAGATGCTGGCCGAAAAACGCCATCCGCGCTATCTGTCAGCCCGTCGCAGAATATTCAGAGCATTAACCAAAAAGAAGAGAAAGAAATGAGAAGTGTATTGAAGGCCTGTGATCTGGAAGACAGATTCCCGATTCTGGCCGTGGAAAACAACTGCATCGTAAGCAAGGATGCGGACATTACGGTAGCCTTCGAGGTCGAGCTGCCTGAACTGTACACGGTGACGGCGGCGGAATATGAAGCCATTCACGGTACCTGGGTAAAGGCCATGAAGGTGCTTCCCAATTATTCGGTCGTGTACAAGCAGGATTGGTTCGTCAAGGAAAACTACCGGAGCGAAGGAGACGGGACGGAAAGTTTCCTGTCCCGCAGCTATGAGCGTCATTTCAACGAACGCCCGTATCTCAGACACCGCTGCTTCCTGTATCTGACAAAGACCACACGCGAACGTGCCCGTCGCCGCAGTGATTTCAGTACCCTGTGCCGCGGCTATATCCTTCCCAAGGAAATCACGGACTGGGATTCGGTCGTGAAATTCCTGGAGGCGGTGGAGCAGTTCGAGCATATCATGAACGATTCGGGGCATGTCAGGATGAAGCGTCTCAGAACGGAAGAGGTGGTCGGAACGGAAGAATGTCCCGGGCTGATTGAAAGATACCTGACTCTCGGTATGGAGGACACGCACCCCGTATTACAGGACATCTGCCTTGATCCGGAACGTATGCGCATCGGTGACAAACGTCTTTGCCTGCATGTGCTTTCCGATACGGAAGACCTTCCCGGCAGTGTGGGCACGGACATGCGCTATGAGCGCTTGTCCACGGACCGTAGCGACTGCCGTCTTTCGTTTGCGGCTCCGGTAGGACTCCTGCTTTCATGCAACCATGTCTATTCGCAGTACGTGTTCATCGATGACGCGCAGGAAATCCTGCAACGCATGGAAAAGACCTCACGCAACATGCTGTCCCTGTCGAAATACAGCCGCAGCAATGCCGTGAACTATGAATGGGCAGAAATGTATCTTGACGAGGCGCATACGAAAGGGCTTGTTCCGGTACGGTGCCACTGTAACGTACTGGCCTGGGCGGAAGACGAGGAAGAGTTAAGGCGTATCAAGAACGATACCGGCAGCCAGCTTGCCCTGATGGGATGCGTACCCCATTACAACACGATAGATACTCCGGTGCTGTACTGGTCTGGTATTCCAGGCAATGCGGGCGATTTTCCGGCTGAGGAAAGTTTCTATACCTTTCTGGAACAGGCTGTCTGCCTGTTTGCTTCGGAAACGAATTACCGCAGTTCGCCCAGCCCGTTCGGTATCCGTATGACGGACAGGCAGAGCGGCGTACCGCTTCATCTGGACATCAGTGACCTGCCCATGCGCAAGGGAATCATCACCAACCGCAACAAGTTCATACTCGGTCCCTCCGGCAGCGGTAAATCCTTCTTTACGAACCATCTTGTCCGCCAGTATTATGAACAGGGTACCCATATCCTGCTGGTGGATACCGGAAACAGCTATCAGGGACTTTGCAGCCTGATTCATGACCGGACACATGGCGAGGACGGTATCTATATCACCTATGAGGAGGACAATCCCATCGCCTTCAATCCGTTCTATACGGATTCCGGGGAATTTGACGTGGAAAAGCGTGAAAGCATCAAGACACTGATACTCACACTCTGGAAACGTGAGGATGAAGCCCCAAGGCGTTCGGAAGAAGTGGCCCTTTCTGGAGCGGTGAACGCATACATCCGCAGGATAACGGAAAACAGGGATGTCAGACCCGATTTCAACGGATTCTACGAGTTTGTGCGTGATGACTACCGCCGGATGATTGAGGAGAAGAAAGTCCGTGAGAAGGATTTTGACATCGACGGTTTCCTGAACGTGCTGGAACCGTTCTACCGTGGCGGTGATTATGATTTCCTGCTTAATTCGGACAAGGAACTGGATCTTACCAACAAGCGCTTTATCGTATTTGAGCTGGACAATATCAGCGGAAACAAGGTTCTTCTGCCCGTGGTCACGCTGATAATCATGGAAACCTTCATCGCCAAGATGCGCCGCTTGAAAGGTATCCGCAAGATGATACTCATTGAGGAATGCTGGCTGTGACATGTAAGTCTTGTATATGATTGTTTGACGTTCAATTCCACGAGTTGGAAATAGAATGATTAAACCTGTTGTTCCGTCAACAGTAGCCTATGGGAACGTGCGACATTAAGTAATGAACTCGTGCGTCAACAGAACCAACAACGTAGCCCTTCCTAAAGGAGAAGTCTGAACCGCGAGGGGATGACAACTGCCGTTAGTATCGAATGGCATGGGAGCTAGGCTGAATGGTATGAATAATGTAATGTGAACCGTTGATAAACGTCGTAACTTCGAATGAGCCGCCAATGATACTGGGCTCTAACCCAAAAGGGACGCAGTCAGATAATTCCCTCCAGCATGGAATTACACGGATATAAAGACTGTCGGCGGATAGACGGATTCTACCCCATTCATTTGTCATATACAAGAAACATGGTAAACCCGTACTTCTCCTGTGTAACAGCAGGTAAGCAGACCGTAAGTGAAGCCGAATGGAGTGCGGGCAGAGGAATGCGGAAAAAGCGAACGCCATCCTGTAACGGGACGGATAGAGGTTGAAACATCACCTCACACGAAAGTGGGCAGACTTCCGCATGGTGGTTGTTTTACAAGAAACTTATGGAACTTATGAAAGGAGAAAAGCAAATGAACGAAATTCAAACATCGTGTGCATCTACTGACCGGAAATGGAACACTTGGGAAAGCATAGACTGGAACAAGTGTGAAATGGCGATTAATAAGCTACAAGCGCGTATTGTAAAAGCTCAAAAGGCAGGCAAACACGGCAGAGTAAAAGCTTTGCAGTGGGTGCTGACGCACTCGTTTTACGCTAAGGCTTTAGCCGTAAAACGTGTTACATCAAACAGAGGCAGTGACACCGCAGGCGTTGACAAGGTAAAATGGTCAACTCCCAAAGCCAGATTCAAGGCGATCGGCGAACTGAAAAGAAGAGGCTACAAACCCCAGCCATTAAAGAGGGTCAATATCAAAAAGAGCAATGGTAAGTTACGCCCTTTAGGTATTCCAACGATGAAAGACAGGGCAATGCAGGCTTTGTATCTGCTTGCGCTGGAACCAGTATCGGAAACAACTGCGGACAGTAATTCCTACGGTTTCCGTAAAGAGAGAAGTACTGGAGATGCAAGGGAACAATGTTTTTGTGTCCTTGCAAAGAAAGCTTCTCCCGAATGGATTATGGAGGGTGACATCAAAGGTTGTTTCGACCACATCAGCCATGAATGGCTACTGAACAATATCCCTATGGATAAAGTGATGCTGCGGAAATGGCTCAAATGCGGTTTCGTCTTCAACAAGGAGCTATTCCCCACGGAAGAGGGTACTCCACAGGGCGGTATCATTTCACCAACTCTTGCGAATATGACACTGGACGGACTGCAAACTATGCTTGCAGAGAAGTATCACAAGAAATTTGTAAACAAGAAAACGATCTACTATCCCAAGGTACATCTTGTACGCTATGCGGATGATTTTATCATCACGGGTAGAAGCAAGGAAGCTTTGGAAGAAATCAAACCGTTAGTAGTGGACTTTCTCAAAGAAAGGGGATTAACCCTGTCGGAAGAGAAAACAAAGATTACACACATTGATGACGGATTTGATTTTCTTGGGTACAATATCCGAAAATACAAAGGAGTACTTCTAATTAAACCATCCCAAAAGAGCCTGAAGAAATTCATGCAGAAAATCCGGGAAATCATTGATTCCAATAAAGGAAGCAAGCAGGAATCACTTATAAGACTCTTGAATCCTGTGATAACAGGCTGGGTAAACTACTATAAGAATTGTGTGGCTTCTGACACATTCAGAAAAGCTGACTACCTGATATTTGAAAAGTTATGGCAATGGGCCAAGAGACGACACCCCAAGAAAGGCAAATATTGGATTGCCGACCGATACTTCACACGGGTAAAAAACCGTAACTGGTGCTTCGTGGCAAACTTCAAGAAAGGCAAGACTGATGACAGGATTGCCCTGAAAAGGCTGTATGACACAAAGATTACCCGATATGTCAAGGTAAAAGGTGAAGCAAATCCCTTTGACCCCGAATGGACAGAGTATTTTGAAAAGCGCAAGACTTACAAGATGCTACAGTCACTCAACGGTAGAAAATCGTTGCTGTACATGTGGGAAAGACAGAACCATTTATGTCCCGTATGTGGTAAACCCATAGACAAGGAACATCCTTGGGAATTTCCCAACAAATAGTCAACGGCAAGAAAGTAAATTTCCTGCTGCATGACAGTTGTAGAAGAAAAGTCATTCAAACTAAAAAGATGTAACTATGAGCTGGTTTCTATTGAATAGAAATTTAACACCGCTTGAGCCGTATGATTGGAAACTTTCACGTACGGTTCTTAGGGGGGAAAGGGGC
>OJOI01002100.1_pt1 | contig 10160 bp, 10 predicted proteins | sample 1598061 | NCBI WGS metagenome assembly OJOI01 (sample SAMN01915224, study PRJEB22387) | human gut metagenome | isolation source: stool | host: Homo sapiens | place: USA
ATATTTATTAAAAGAAGATAACTAAAATCATTCGGAGAATGTATGAAACATGAGATGCAGACTGACAATAGCACATGCAGTTAAAGTGGAATTTAGTCTTACACCCGAAAAAAATGAACGAAATTCCATAGCTTTATTGTGCCTTAAAATACAATGATTTCTGTGATTAAAGTCACACTTCTTATATACGTATGACTAATTTCCATTTCTAAAACAAAAAGAATATCAGACTTAATATCCGATATTCTTATAAAAATATAATCCTGAACGAGTAAATTCCACATTTGTTTCGTTCTGTTTTAAAGTGGAATTTAACTTTTCACTTTAGCTTCTTTTAGAATTTCTAATTCTTCTTCTGTGAATGAGCGTTTTTCTAATAAATCAGGACGTTTGATCATAGTTTTACGTAATGATTCCTTTAAACGCCATTTACGGATATTTTCATGATGACCACTTATGAGGACATCAGGAACCTTACTGCCTTCATATTCATAAGGTCTTGTATATTGTGGATATTCTAATAATCCATTAGAGAATGAATCATCTTCATGACTTGCCTGAGTGATCACTCCATGAAGCAAACGGATCACACTATCCATGACTACCATCGCACCAAGTTCTCCTCCTGTGAGTACATAATCACCAATAGAAAGTTCTACATCTACATAATCACGAATACGTTCATCAAAGCCTTCATAATGACCACAGATGATAACGATATGTTTCTGATTGAGAGCTAATTCTTCAGCATAAGCCTGATGATGTGTCATGCCCTGAGGGCTCATTAAAATAACAAGTGAATCCTTTGTGACTACTGTCTTTAAGCAATCTAATAAAGGCTTACACATAAGCACCATGCCCTGTCCACCACCATAAGGTGTATCATCTACACTCTTATGACGATCTGTCGCAAATTCTCTAAAATCATGAATAGTCACTTCTACATGACCACTATCAATAGCTCTTTTAATAATAGATGTTGTCAAGAATCCTTCAAACATCTCTGGAAATAATGAAAGAACATCAATCTTCATCTAAGAAGCCTCCAATCAATGAGACATCAATACGCTTATGTTCAATATCCTTATTCTTTACAAAAGCATCAATATAAGGAATCATAACCTTCTTACCATTTACATCTACACCAATAATAGCCTGTGCCCCCTGATATACATCAGTCACCTTGCCAATATAAGTGCCATTATTATAGACTTCACAATCCACAATATCAGAAATATAATGCATGCCTTCAGGTAGTAAAGAAGCATCCTTAGGTGCATAACAAATACATCCTTTATACTTTTCTACTTCATTAATATCTGTATACCCTTTAAATGCAATCATATCAAAACCTTTATGGATATAATGCTTACTGATTTCAAAATCAAGATATTCTCTTGGTGTTTTGACAAGAAAATGGCTGCCAGGGGCAAAGCGCTGTTCTCCAAAATCAGTTGAAGAAGCAATCTTTAAATCACCCTTGATTCCAAATGTATTAATGATTTTACCGATTTCTACAAGTTCCATTTGTACCTCCAAAAAAAAGGAAGTGTACACTTCCTTTATTCCTCACCATATGATTCAAATTTGATATCTAATCTCTTATGCATACCACGTGTACTTACAGACATAAGCTGTCTGATAGAATTAGCCATAACACCTTTTCTACCAATTAATTTAGAAATATCATCATGTGATGCATAAACATATAGAACAATCGCATTATCGTCTAATGAAGGCATTTCTCTAACCTCTAACTTATCACGATCATTGACAAGTTCAAGACAGATGTCCTGTAATGCCTTAACGTAATCCATAATTATTTAGCCTTCTTAGATTCAGCAAATTCTTTGATTACGCCTTCTCTAGAAAGGATGTTCTTAACTGTGTCAGAAGGCTGAGCACCGTTACCTAACCACTTTAAGATTTCTTCTTTCTTTAAAGAAACCTTAGCTGGGTTCTGTCTTGGATCATAAGTTCCTAACTGTTCAATGAAACGACCATCTCTTGGCATTCTTGAATCAGCTGCAACAATTCTATAAAATGGTGACTTCTTAGCACCCATTCTCTTTAATCTTAATTTAACTGCCATTGTATTTTCCTCCGATTAATTTAATTTGCTTACTTATAATACCATATTCAAATGAGGTGTCAAGTATTTTTACTTGACACTTTAACTTTTTTTAAATGTCATGATGACTTTAAAGAGATCACCATCTATTTCTATATCAAATGTACCACCTTGAGCAACGACAAAGCTTTTCGCAATCGCGAGTCCTAGACCGCTGCCTGTTTCATGACGGGATTTATCTCCACGTACAAAACGTTCCTGGATTTCTTCGCTAGAGAAATTCATTTCTACTTCACTCATATTCTTGAATATGACTGAAACATAGTCTTCTTCCTCATGAATATCAATATAGGCACGACTATGTGGCATGGCATACTTACCAATATTAGTTAATAGGTTTTCAAAAACACGATATGTCTTATCTCCATCTAAGTGTACAACGACATCTTCAACATTCTTAATGACCTGGATATCTTTAGATTCTAAGACTTCAATACATTCAGCTAAGGACTGATCAACTAACGCTTGTAATCTTAAATCAATAGGATGAAGGTCAATATTACCACTAGAGGCTTTAGAAACATCAAAGAGATCCTGGATGAGATTGGAAAGTCTATTCGTATATTTTTCTAATTGGTTTAAATACTCAGTTCTTGTTGCTTCATCAGCTTGTGTATTCTTAAGTAAAATAACATAGTTCTTAATACATGTAAGAGGAGTTTTTAAATCATGAGAGACATTGGTAATAAGTTCTGTCTTCATATTCTGTGATTTTGTTTCTTCTTTTACAGCTGCTTCAAAACCAGTTTTCAGGTTATTTAAGCGATCACGCATACTGTTGAAGATACCTAGATCATCTTCTATTTCTGTATCAAAATGACCATGAGAAAGCTGTTCTGTAAAGTTAAGCATATTTTTATAATCATTCTTTACTTTCATTGACTGCTTTCTTATATATAAGAAAGAGATCATGACATAAACAATCGCAAAGATTGTCTTACTTGGTGAGATGACATACAAAATAATAACAAGCAATGCATTACAGATAGTAAATTTCAAGATTTCCTGATTGATATTATCCTTCAAATCAAATTCAGTGACCTTATTACCTAGTTCCTTTGTTTTTGCATAAAGGGCATAAATGCATGTATTGTTTCTAAAATAGTCCATTCCATTCATAAGCATATACTTCACAGTAAAGCATAACATTGAGAACAAGAAATAGAAAATGACCATACAGAAGAAATAGAGGCCATAACTGATAGATGTAGCATAAGCTATATTATGTCTTGCAAGGGCACCTTGAAGTTCTCCCATCATCACAAGAGCACCTGTTACTCCTGATGCCCCTATAAAAATAAAACTAGTTAATCCAATAATGATAATAACAGTTAATAGCTTCCATTGTTTAATTGTGCGATATGGATTAATAACTTCTTCTACTTTTAATGAATTCATTAAAATATATATAAAGATAACTAAACCCAGAAGAAGAGCAACTCCTGAAAGGACTGCAATATCATATTCATCCACAAAATTACGTTCAATATATGTCATAGGCGATTCATACATTGTACAATAATAAGTCATTTCTATATCTTTAGGTAAATTAATACTTACCTGATTTAAATCTACATACGTATTATATACTTTAAGTAAAGATCTTTTTCCATCTTTTCCTTCTTCGAGCTTATATCCTGCATCAAGGTTACTAATAATATCACTTTCATCAAAAAGAGCTACAGTATCCGTGTAAAAATATTTCGAACGCGCACTAGATTTAAAAAATTCTTCATAGGCGACAGGATAATAAGATTTCTGATTCTTATAATACTGTCTTGTCTTTTCATTATATGCTTCATAGTGAAATCCATCATCATCCTGTTCCATATCTAAAACAGTTTTGAATATTTCATTCATCGTCGCAGTAGCTGCTTCTTGTGATTTTTCATCTAGCCCATTAAAATTTAAAGGCTTATAATCAGGATCTGTTTTTGATTCAACTGCCATTGTAAGAAACTGCAGCATATATTCATTCGTATTGTCTGCGACTCTTTTCTTATAACCATCCTGCTGTTTTACTGTGATATAAATCATACAGCTCGGGCAAGCCAATAATAAGACAATTAAGCCAATAATAAATATACGTCTTTTCTTCATTCTCATCACTCCATCTTTTCTATTTTATAACCGACACCCCAGACAGCCTTTAAGTATTCAGGGTGTTTAGGATTGGCTTCAATCTTTTCTCTAAGTCTTCTTACATGAACCATGATTGTTTCTGTATTAATGGCTGTTTCTTCCCAGATAGATTCATAAATTTCTTCTGCAGAATACACCTTACCAGGATAACTCATTAATAGTTCTAATATCTGGAATTCTTTCTTAGTGAGTCTTACTGAACGACCATTCACAAAGACTTCTTTAGTTGCCTGGTCTAATACTAAACCTCCTACAATAAGCTGATTACTTGGTGTCTGTGTACTTCCCTTTAAATTTAAGATTTGTTCATAGCGTCTTAAATTAGAATTGACTCTTGCAATGAGTTCCATAGGTTCAAAAGGTTTAGTGATATAATCATCTGCCCCTAGATTAAGTCCTGTAATCTTATCAATATCTTCTGTTTTAGCTGTCAAGAAGATCACAGGAATATCTGATACTTCACGAAGTTTCATTGTCATAGTAAGTCCATCCATAACAGGCATCATAATATCTACAATAGCTAAATGAATATCATTGTTTTGAAGTGCAATAAGCCCTTCTTTTCCATTCTCCGCTTCAATGACTTCATAATTCTGACTCTTTAAAAAGATCTTAACTGTTTCTCTAATACCTAACTCGTCTTCTACAAGTAATATTGTATGTTTCATTAACTTAACTCCCCTTCTTCATAATCAACGAGTCAATGTACTTAAATAAGCGATAATACTGATCATAATAACAGGAAATAATAATGTGAACATTAGTGTTTCAAACATATGTATCCCTCCTTCGCTTATAAGTATAGTGACTAAAAATAAAAAGATTCGTGATGAAATTCTTAAATAATTCTAAAGAAAAAACCTCCGGGGAGGTTTTATTTCTTCTTTTTCTTATGTCTTGTCTTTTTGCGATAAGGATTGAACTGTTGCTGAGTCTTCATCGGTCTTTGTGTTGGCATACCAGTTGTAGGATCAATGTTGCCTAACTGTTTCATGACCTTACGTGACTGTTCAAACTGTTTTAATAGCTTATTAATTTCAGTCACAGACTGACCACAACCCTTGGCAATTCTTTCTTTACGTGATGAATTAATCATATCAGGATTTGCACGTTCTGCTTTAGTCATAGAATAGATGATTGATTCAGTCATCTTCATCTTAGCAGCAGCATCATCATCATTTAAATTAGGAATCTTAGGCATTCCTGGAATCATCTTTAATAAACCAGATAAAGGACCCATCTTCTGAAGTTTCTTCATCTGATCAAGCATATCATCTAAACCAAAAGTACCGGCTTTCATCTTATTGAAAGCTTTCATACTTTCTTTTTCATCATAAACATCCTGTACCTTTTCTACAAGGGAAACAACATCCCCCATACCAAGGATACGATCTGCCATACGGTCAGGATAGAAATAATCAATTTCATCTAATTTTTCACCTGTACCGATATATTTAATAGGAACATGAGTGACATGTCTAATAGAGAGGGCACCCCCACCACGTGCGTCACCATCTAACTTAGTTAAAACTGCACCAGTGATTCCTAGTCTATCATTGAATGTTGAAGCAACATTAACGATTTCCTGACCAGCTAATGAGTCAACAACTAAAAGGATTTCATCAGGATGGGCAATTTCTTTAACGTTTGCAAGCTCCTGCATCAACTTTTCATCAATCTGTAAACGACCAGCAGTATCGATGATCACTACATCGTTGTGATCATCACGCGCTTTAGCTAAAGCTTCAGTAACAATTGTTTCTACAGGTGTATCAGTTCCTTTAGAGAATACTGGTATATTAAGTTGTGCCCCTAATGTCTTTAACTGATCAATGGCAGCAGGACGATAAATATCGCCAGCAACCAATAAAGGCTTCTTACCTTGTTTTTCAGTGATTAATTTAGCAATCTTACCAGCCGTTGTAGTTTTACCTGAACCCTGTAAACCAACCATCATGATGATTGTAGGATCTTTAGAGTAGTCTACAGTCACCATTTCTGTACCAAGTAATGATACTAATTCATCATGAACAATCTTAACAAGAACCTGTCCTGGTTTTAATGAACCAACAACGTTCTGACCGATTGCTTTTTCTTTTGTATTTGCAATAAACTCTTTAACTACCTGGTAGTTAACATCGGCTTCAAGTAAAGCCAAACGGATTTCACGAAGCATCTCCTCCATGTTTGCTTCAGTAAGAGTCGCTTGTCCTGTTACCTTTTTTAATGTCTCTTGGAGTCTATCTGATAAAGATTCAAAAGCCATAATTACCTCCCTAGATATTCTTCAGCATTTCAAGATATTCATCAATATCTTCATGCTTCTTATTCTTTTCTTCTTCAATCTTATTAATTAAATTAAGTCTCTTACGATGATTTTCAAGAATATGTAATTTAGATTCATACTTCTCTAAACTCATCACAGAACGCTTAATATTATCAAAAACAGCATTTTTAGAAACACTTAAGTCTTCAGCTATTTCTGATAAAGACAGATCTTCCTCATAGTAGAGAGAAAGATACTGCTTCTGTTTGTCTGTCAGCAATTCTCTATAACAATCCATCAAGAGGATGACTTGTTCTTTCTTTTTTAACTCTTCATCCATCATCTTACTCCATTAGATCATTACACAAACCATAAATATACTGTTCAAGATCAAATTCCTGTAAGTCGTCAATCTTTTCACCTAGACCAATAAACTTAACAGGGATATTCAACATATCCTTAATAGAAAGAATAATACCACCCTTGGCAGTACCATCCATCTTAGTAAGGACAATACCTGTAATATCTGTAATCTTAGAGAATTCTACAGCCTGTGAAATACCATTCTGACCTGTTGTTGCATCTACTACAAGTAATGTTTCCTGAGGTCCTTCTGGCACAACTCTCTTGATGATACGATTCATCTTTTCAAGTTCCTTCATTAAGTTTACTTTGTTCTGTAAACGTCCTGCTGTATCACAGATGAGTACATCATAACCGCCTGCTTTTGCCTGTTCTAATGCATCAAAGATAACAGAAGATGGATCTCCTCCTTCTTTACCCTTAACACAAGGAATATTTAAACGGTTTGCCCATTCAGCAAGCTGTTCAATGGCACCAGCTCTAAATGTATCACCAGCAGCCACCATAACCTTCTTGCCTTCTTCATGCATAATCTTATTGGCAAGCTTAGCGATAGTAGTTGTTTTACCTGCACCATTGACACCAACCATCAAGATGACTGTTAAGTCATTTTCTGCATAGTTGATCTTAGTTGTCATATATGAATCATTGGCATAGATGACAAACATCTTATCAACGATAATATCATTAATCGCATGAGGATCCTTGATATTTTCAAGACGTACTTCCTTCTTGATTTCATCTACAATCTTCATAACCATGTTGACACCAACATCACTCATGATCAGGATATTTTCTAACTCATCAAAATATTCATCGTTGATTTCACGATATCTTGCGGCTAACGCATTAATTTTAGATGAGAAAGAAGCAGATGATTTATCAAGACCAGCAACATACTTCTCATTCTGTTTTGTAGACTTACCTACAAATGTTTCTTTAATCTTTTGAAAAAATCCCATAATGCATCCTCCTAACTGCTTGCATATTCAGTAGCATCCTTAAGCTTAACACTGACAAGCTTAGTGACACCTTTTTCCTGCATTGTAGCCCCATATAATAGGTCACATTCAGCCATAGTTCCTTCACGATGTGTAACGACAATAAATTGTGTCTGATCTGAGAAACTACGTAAATACTTCGCAAAACGCTCTACATTCGCAATATCAAGTGCCGCTTCTACTTCATCGAGAATACATAAAGGAGATGGCTTTACGCTGATCATCGCAAATAAACAGCTTAATGCGATTAGTGCATTTTCTCCTCCTGAGAAAGAATGCAGCTTAGCAGCCTTTCCAGGTGGCTGTGCTTCAATATCAATACCTGTTTCTAGAATATTATCTGGATCAGTATATTTAAGTGAAGCATGTCCTCCGCCAAATAAATAACGGAATACATCGTTGAATGCCTTATTAATGGCTTCAAATGAAGTGCTGAACTTCTCAACCATAATAGCATCCATATCTTTAATAGCTTTTAATAAGCTATCCTGTGCTTCTAATAATTGTGAACGCTGCGTACTTAGTGTTTCATAACGTGTACTTACATCATTGTATTGTTCAATGGATTCTACATTGACATGTCCTAGTGACGCAATACGCTGTCTTAAATCACGTACTTTATCCTTAGCCTTATCAATATCAATGGACATATCGGCTTTTTCCTGCGCATGTTCATAAGTCATTGCATATGCATCATTAAGTCTTAATAAGTAGTTCTGAATCTCTGTTTCTAAACGAGACTTTGCGACCTTCTTATCCGTACTCTGACTTTCTACATCCTTTAAAGCAGCACGATGTTCACGTAAACGACGAGAGACTTCATCATTTTCATTCACATAACCCATACGGATTGTACGTTTTGCCTGAATTGTTTCTTTTAATTCATCACGACGTCTTTTTGCATCATTTAAACGATCGAGTAATTCATTGTTTTGAGTGCCTTTGATGACTTCATCAAGTTCGACACTCTGGTGTGTTAAGTTTTCATAATCAGCCTTAGCAACTTCATATTCATTCTTCTTATTTGTGACAACAAGTTCAAGTTTTGCGAGAGACATCTGTTTCTGCATAAAGAGCTGTCCGATTTCTCTTCCCTCATTTTCTAATGTATGAAGATCTGACTTCATCTTATTAAGGTCTTTTTCTTGTTGATCTAATGTACGAAACACACGTTCTAATTCTCTTTTAGACATCATTGAATTATTTGTATGCTTATTTGCCCCACCAGTTAAAGAACCACCTACATTGATGATATCTCCTTCGAGGGTGACAACACGATAGCGATGATAAATAGACTTTGCGATTTCTGTCGCATGATCTAGATGATCAGCTACAATTGTATTACCTAACTGGTTTAATACAACATCACTAATAGACTTATCATAAGTCACAAAATCACTCATTACACCTAAGTATCCAAGAGACTGTTCAGCAAGCATCTTTGCTTCATCTCTTAATAATCTAGGTTTCATTGTATCAATAGGTAGGAATGTTGCACGTCCTGCCTTATTCTTTCTCAAGAAATAAATAGCTTCTTTTGCCTGATCATTTGTACGAGTGACAATAAATTGCACTGCCCCACCTAGCGCTGTTGCAAGTGCTGTTTCATAGGTTTCCTCTGTTTCAATCAGATCACCTAAAGTACCACAAATACCAGATAAAGAATTTTTCGCACCTAAAATAGTACGTACACCATAGCTATAGCCACTCTTATTCTCAATAATATCAGTCAATCTTGTCTTCTCAGTACGAGAATTATGAATGTCAATATTCTTCTTTTCAATTAACGAACGAAGATTTGCCTGCTGTTTCTTATTTAAGGAATCCTTTTGAGAAAGGTCATTCTTTTCTTTCTTGACATCATTATAACGCTTCACTCTATCGTTATAATCTATAATCGCATCTTGAAGAATAGACTTCATACTTGCTTTCTTTTGTTCTATATCTTCCTGGCTTGTTGTTTCTAATATATGCTTACGATTGGCATCAATTTCAACCTTCTGTGTTTCAAGACTGCTGACTTCATTCATTGCCTCTAATAGCTTTTCCTGAAGTTCATTGACTTCCTGGTCAAGTGCATACATCTTCTTTTCAAGTTCTTCACTCTGCTTTTCATCAAGAATAACAGCACCATCATTGGTAATACGTTCATTTTCTAGGTCTTCTAACTCTTTATTTAAAATCTTTAATTCTTCAGAAAGAGTACTGATTTCCTTTACTAGCACTGAAACTTCTACTTCCTGAAGTTCTTCTTTGA
>OJOI01002101.1_pt1 | contig 10151 bp, 8 predicted proteins | sample 1598061 | NCBI WGS metagenome assembly OJOI01 (sample SAMN01915224, study PRJEB22387) | human gut metagenome | isolation source: stool | host: Homo sapiens | place: USA
TGACCCGCGCCTCCCTGCGCGGCAGCTACGGCATGGTGTTACAAGATACCTGGCTCCGGGCCGGCACCGTGCGGGAGAACATCGCCTACGGCAAGCCGGACGCCCCCCTCGACGAGGTGGTGGCTGCGGCCAAGGCAGCCCATGCCGACAGCTTCATCCGCCGCCTGCCCGAGGGCTACGACACCGTCATCGCCGAGGACGGCGGCAACATCAGCCAGGGCCAGAAGCAGCTGCTCTGCATCGCCCGCGTGATGCTCTGTCTGCCCCCGATGCTGATTTTGGACGAGGCCACCTCCTCCATCGACACCCGCACCGAGGTGCGTATCCAGGCAGCCTTTGCCCGGATGATGCAGGGCCGCACCAGCTTCATCGTGGCACACCGCCTTTCCACCATCCGGGAGGCCGACGTCATCCTCGTGATGAAGGACGGCCACATCGTGGAGCAGGGCGACCACGATACCCTGCTGGCGCAGGGCGGCTTCTACGCCAAGCTCTATAACAGCCAATTCGAGGGTGTGGAGACTTAACGCTTCAACTTATAGCAATTCAACTTTTTAATGCAACAGCGGTGAATTGCATATCGCAAAGATGCCGTTTGAATGTTGCACTAATTTCTTGACTTGCGATAAAATTTGCGATAAACGATTTTGGGAAGGAATATAATCGTGTCGAAAGATGAATATTTGATTACAGATCCACCCCTTAAAGCGCTGACTGTTTTTGCGATGCCGATGATCCTTGGCAGCTTTTTTCAACAAGTATACAATATGGCCGATTCCATAATAGTTGGTCAATTTGTTGGCTCCTCGGCACTTGCGGCTGTTGGTGCTTGTGCTGCACTGACCAATGTTTTTATTTGTGTGGCGCTTGGTGCTGGTGTGGGCGCAGGTGTGCTTGTAAGCCGCTATTTTGGTGCAAAAAATTATGGTAAAATGAAAACCATTGTGTCAACGTCCCTGATCAGCTTTTTGATCTTAAGCGTTGTCCTTGGTGTCTTTGGCTTTTGCTTTTCCCATTTCATGATGAGCGGATTACAGACCCCTGCCGATATATTGGAAGAAGCAGTATTGTATCTGCGTGTCTACTTTGTGGGTTTCCCGTTTCTATTCATGTACAACATTCTTTCCACCATGTTCACTTCCATCGGTGAATCCAAAATTCCGTTGGGACTGCTGATATTCTCATCTATCCTGAATATTTTTATGGATCTCTGGATGGTGGCCGGTCTTGGTCTGGGGGTGTTTGGTGCAGCCCTTGCGACCTTGATCGCACAAGGAATTTCTGCCGTGTTTTCGTTTTTGATCTTTCTGTCTCGGATGCGGCAATACAAGAGCTCCTTTAGCAGGTTCGACCGGCAGGAGCTGTATTCCATGCTTCGCATTGCGGTACCATCGGTTTTGCAGCAGTCTACAGTGTCTATCGGTATGATGATCGTGCAGGCAGTGGTAAATCCCTTCGGCACACAGGCACTTGCCGGGTATGCGGCAACGATGCGGGTAGAAAATGTTTTTTCGCTGATCTTCGTATCCATCGGCAATGCAGTTTCGCCGTTTGTATCCCAGAATCTTGGCGCAAAGAAAATTGAGCGTATCAAAAAAGGTTATCATGCTGCACTGGTGTTGGATCTATGCTTTGCAGTTCTTGCTTTCGTGGTCATTGAAACACTGCACACACAGATTTCCTCGTTGTTCCTGGGAAAAGACGGAACCGCGTTGGCCTATCAGGTGTCCGGTGATTATATGAGATGGCTTGGTTACTTTTTCATCTTCATGGGCATCAAGATGGCAACTGATGGCGTTCTTCGCGGACTTGGAATCATGCGGCCGTTTCTTATTGCAAATATGGTAAACCTTGCAATCCGCTTGTCTGTTGCTTTGATTTGTGCACCGCGTTTTGGCATTGCTTTTGTTTGGCTTGCAGTCCCGGCAGGTTGGCTTGCAAACTTCCTTATTTCCTATGCGGCGCTCAGAAGATCGTGGCCAGAGGATAAAGCAGCGGTATCTCAATGATTTCATGCAGTGGAGAGGTACTTTGTTCTGACGGGCTTCACTTACAGAGAATGTGACGCGAAAAAAATTCGCCGGTGTTCCGTTCAGAAAATCAGATGCTCGCTAAAATATCTGTCAGTGTGGCGACAAATGCTTCATCCTGCTCCTTCGTTCGCTTTGGGCTCCCCTTGGGGTGCTTTCCGGCACGGAGGAGCTTTTTGTTTTCATAACGCCGCAGCATGAGAGCTTCCATGTTGTCGGCGGTGTATTCCAAACCGTTCTGATTCAGCACCCGTGCGCGCTTGGCAAGGCACATACTCGCAAGGCCGTAGTCCTGTGTTACGACAATATCCCCCGGCTTTACCCGGTTGACGAGAGCAAAATCCACGCTGTCCGCTCCTTTGTCGAACACCAGCGTCTGTGCACCTTCCCGCTCGATTTGGTGGGCGGTGTCGCATAGAATCAGTACGGGTACTTTGTACCTTGCGGCTGTCTGCACAGTCAAATCCACCACCGGGCAGCCATCGGCATCAATCAGAATCGTCACCTTATTGTTTTCCTTCCATAACCCAAACAAATGCCCTTGCCGTCCGCAAGTCTGCATCTTTGAAGTGGCCGCCTGCGTTCCATTCCAGTGTGCAGTCTTTTCCGCGTCGGGTCAAGGCGCTGTTGAGGGCGCGGATGTTGTCACCCACTGCCGCCATCGTCTGATTTTTGGTATGTTCCTCGCGGTCACCAAGGCTGAGGTAAACGCGCTGCGTCTGAATAGGGCGTGCCGCCTCATGCTCCTGCCAACCGGGAAACCACACGGACGGCGAAGCGGCGGCTACGCCATACAGCGCATCGTTCTGCGTTGCTGCCCACAAAGTAGTGGGGGAACTGCTTAACGAAGTCCAGCAGCTTGCGGAAGGTGGCCCGCTCGATCTTCATGGGGGTGTGCTGGCTGTTGAACACGATGCAGTGCTCGTTGTAGTAGACATAGGGGCTGTACTGCAGATTCCATGCGCTGCCGTTGATGGTCAGCGGGATGATGCGGTGGTTTTCGCGGGCGGGATGGTTCATCCGGCCTGCATAGCCCTCGTTCTCCACGCAGAGCTGGCACTTGGGGTAGGCGCTCTGGGGGGCCAGCTTGGCGGCGGCAATGGCCTTGGGGTCTTTTTCCGGCTTCGAGAGGTTGATGGTGATATCCAGATCACCGTAGGGGGTCTTGGTGACCCACTTCACGTCCCGCTTGATGCGGTAGCGGCGGATGTAATCGGTATCCTGGCTGAATTCATAGAACCAGTCGGTGGCGGCCTGGGGGCCCTCGCTTTCGTACCGCTCCTCAAAGTTGGCGCGGACAATGGAGGGGCGCGGGGTCAGCACGCCCATCAGCTTGGTGTCAAACAGGTCGCGGGCGGTGGAATTGTCCTCGCACACGCCCCGGGCCACGGCATCGTCCACCAGCGTTTTCAGGATGCTCTCGAGGTCGGTGTAGCAGACATCTCCCTCGGGCTCGGTAAAGCTGTCCAGCTGCATGGTCATCAGCAGCTGATTGCGGATGTAGATCTCGTCATCGGGCAGGATGAGCCCGGTGTCCAGCCCATAGTTGACGAGCTGTTGAATGGCAGTAGAGATCACAGCACGGCACCTCCTTCCGGACGGATGGAGAGGATGTGGCACTTGCCTGCGCCCAGAATGGCCTCCATCTCAGCTTTGAAGGCATCCAGCTTCTCCAGCGGCACAAAGGCCTGCACGGTGCCGGCAAAGCCGCCGCCGTGAACGCGGACAGCGCCCGCGCCGTTCAGGAAATGCTTTGCGGCGGCAATGGTCACAGCCACTTCCTGATGCTCTTTGTACCCGGCGGGGATGACGTTCTGCAGGTATTCCCAGCTGCTGGTGCCGGATTCGTTGACCAGCTGCAGGAAGGTCTCAAAATTCCCGGCGCGCAGGGCGTTTACCTGCCGGGCAACACGCTGGTTGTCGGCGTAGATGTGGAAAGCCCGGAGCACAGCCCGGTCACCGCACTGTTTGCGGCATGCGGGCAGATTTGCAATAAAGGTCTCAAAGGGCACATCCTGCAGGACTTCGCCGCCGCAGACAGCGGCTACGGCGCGGCACTCGTTGGGGATGGCGGCGTACTCATCGGTCAGGTCGGCGTGGTCTGCACCGGAATCCAGGATGCAGAGGGCAAGGCCTGCCTGAGAGAAATCCACCTGCACTGGCTCCACATCGGGGTGGGCAGGATCGGCAAAGTCGATGGTGATAATGTTGCCCACGCTGGAGGCCATTTGGTCCATCAGGCCGCAGGGCTTGCCAAAGTAGACGTTCTCTGCCCACTGGCCGATCTGCGCAATGGCGATGGGGGAGACCTTTTCGGCCATGAAGCGGTCGTTCAGGATGACACCGATCAGCACCTCAAAGGCGGCAGAGGACGAAACGCCGCTGCCCTTGGGCACGTTGGAGGAGATGTACACGTCCAGGCCGGAGAGGGCAGCGCCACGCTCCTTGAAGGCCTCACACTCGCCCCGCAGCAGGGCCATGGTGGTGTTCTCTTCCTCCTTGCGGGCAGCAAGGTCGCCAAGGTCGATGACACAGAGGTCATAGCCCTCGCTCTGCACACGCAGCTGGTTCAGGCCGTTGGGGGCAGCGGCAGCGATCATGTCAATGTTCACGCTGCCGGCCAGCACCCGGCCATGCTGGTGGTCGGTGTGGTTGCCGCCGATCTCGGTGCGGCCCGGGGCGCTGTACAGTCCGGCCTCGGTGTGGGCACCAAAAGTGGCTTCCAGCCCGTCCAGCACTGCCGCATAGCGTGCGGCGTGGGCAGCGGTCTGCTCCGGCGAACAGCAGTAGAGGGAGGCCAGCCGGGCGGTATGGGTGCCGCCCGCCAGCTCCTGCTTCCAGACAGAAATAGGCTTCATCATGGCGCGTTCCTCCTCGTATAGGTGAATGATTCTTCAAAGGGCCAGGGCCCGTTCTTCTGATTCTATAATATCGGTTCTGTCGAGAAAAGACCATGTATTATTGTTGCATCTGGATGAAAGGTCAACGCAGTTCCGGCGGTCAGCTCCGGGGCGCGAAATCGCCGCCGGTGAGCCCGTCGAGGTTCAGCATCCCTTCCAGCGCAGCAATGTCGGTGGAAACATCCAGTGCATCGGAGGCAAACAGCTTGTCCAGCTGGTTTTCAAAGGCGGTGATGAGCAGATCCATGCTCCGCTCAATGCTCTGTTTTGCCTCAGTGATGTTGGAGCCCTGCACATCCTGTGCCGAAAGCTGGGCGTAGGTATTCAGCAGCTTCAGCGCGGTGGGCAGGTAGTAATCCATAAATTTCTGCAGCTGGGCTTTTTTGTCCGGGTCCTTTTTTGCCAGTGCGAAGATGCGGGCGCTGACATCCTCCAGCCGGGAGATCTTGGCCGTCATCACCGGGTCGGGGATGGCATCGTTGGCCTGCCGGAGCTGGCGCTGCAGGGCGGCATACTGATCCTCGGGAGCCGGTGCGGGTGCGGGCTCGGCGGGTCTGGGCGGCTGGGGCGCAACGCCCCGCACCACCAGCGTGCCGGTGCGGTTGTCGATATAGGCATCGGCCCCGAAATAGCCGTGGTCGATGGCGCGCTCCACGGCGGCGCGGCCTCTGTCGGCATCAATGCCCGCGGCTGCAAAGAGTTCGTCCAGCGGGATATTATCCCGGGTCCCAACGATCTTGTCCAGCTGGCGCTCCAGCTTGCGGGCCTGCTTCATCCGCAGGCCCATGGCCAGCGCAGCGCCGCCGCCAATGGTCTGGGCCAGTGCGGTCAGAAACTCGCCCCAGTCGAACCAGTAGCCCCACAGGTCAATGATATCGGCAAGGCCTGCAAGGCCCACCACCAGAAAGATGCCGCCGAACACCGTGCAGAGGCTGGTCAGGGTCTTGTGCCACTTTTTGGCGTTCTGCTGCTCGGCAGTGGGCACATCGTGGCCGTAGACCGGCTCAGCGTCCCGGGCCGGCTGACCGGCACCGGTGTCCTGGGGGCGGAAATCGCTGGAATATTCCGCGTTCTCCTGCTCCTTTTTCTCGGCATCCCGGTCAATGGCACGCAGGATGAAAAACAGAACGCCCAGCGGTGCTGACATGGCGAATACTACCAGCAGGGCAATGGTGGGAATGTGGGCAAGAAAATGTTTGCTGCGTCTGGGCTCCATGGGGCAGAATCCTCCTAAAACAAAAAAGCCGTGTTCCACTTTATTATAGCGGAGCACGGCCCTTTTGTTAAGGGGGTAATTTATTTGTGGGAAAGGAAATTACTTCATCAGGCTGCAAACGGCCTCGGCGTAAGCGGCGGGATCATCCACGGGCAGGCCCTCGATCAGCTGTGCCTGTGCATAGAGCAGGCTGCTGTATTTCTTGACCTTGTCGGTATCACCGGCCTCCTGTGCGGCCTTCAGCACGGCGAACACGGGGTGGCTGATGTTCAGTTCCAGCACCTTGTCGCTCTTCACGCCCTCGCTGCCGGGCTGCTTGGAGAGCACCTTCTCCATCTCGATGGACAGGGGGCCGTCGGCGCTCAGGCAGACAGGGTGATCCTTCAGGCGGGTGGAGACCTTGACCTCCTTGACCTTGCCGTCCAGAGCGTCCTTCATGGCATCGAACAGGGGCTTGTTCTCGGCGGTGGCATCCTCAGCAGCCTTTTTCTCGTCCTCGGTCTCAAGGCCCAGATCGCCGCTGTTGACGTTCTTGAACTCCACAGTGCCGTCCTTGCCCTCGGCATCCTTGCGGGGGTAGCTGCGCATGATCTGCAGGCAGAACTCATCCACATCCTCGGTCAGCAGCAGGACGTCATAGCCCTTATCCATGACCAGTTCAGCGGCGGGCAGCTTTGCCAGACGGTCGGTAGAATCACCGGCAGCGAAGTAGATATACTTCTGCTCAGCGGGCATCTTGTCTACATACTCCTGCAGAGTGACCATCTTCTGCTCCTTGGCAGACCAGAACAGCAGCAGGTCGCGCAGCAGCTCGGCGTGCATCCCGTAGTCGGAGTATGCGCCGAACTTCAGCTGACGGCCAAACTCCTTCCAGAAGCTCTCGTACTTCTCGCGGTCGTTGGCCAGCATGGCGTGGAGCTCGTTCTTGATCTTCTTTTCCAGAGCGTTGTGGATGAGCTTGAGCTGATTGTCCTTCTGCAGCATCTCACGGCTGATGTTCAGGCTCAGGTCCTGGCTGTCCACGATGCCCTTGACGAAGCTGAAGTAGTCGGGCAGCAGGTCGGCGCACTTCTCCATGATGAGGACGCCGGATGCGTACAGAGCCAGACCCTTTTCGTAGTCCTTGGTGTAGAAGTCATAGGGGCGGTGGCTGGGCACGAAGAGCAGGGCGTTATAGTTTGCAGTACCCTCGGTGCGGCTCACGATGACGCGGGCGGGGTCGGCGTAGTCGCTGAACTTATCCTTGTAGAAGTTTGCGTACTCCTCGTCGGTGACTTCGCTCTTCTGCTTCTTCCAGATAGGCACCATGCTGTTCAGAGTTTCCAGCTCGGTGTAGGTCTCCCACTCGGGCTTGTAGTCGTCGGGCTTGGGGTCGGGTTCGGGCTTCTGACGGCTCTTCTCCCGTTCCATCTGGATGGGGTAGCGCACATAGTCGCTGTACTTCTTCACGATGGCCACGATGCCGTACTCATCGAGGAAGTTGTCGTAGTGGTCCGTCTCAGTATCCGGCTTGATGTGCAGGATGATCTGGGTGCCTGCGGTGTCCTTCTGGGCGGGGGTCATTTCGTAGCCGTCCACACCGGAGGACTCCCACTGCCATGCTTCATCCGAGCCATAAGCCTTGGAAATGACGGTGACTTTATCGGCTACCATGAAGGAAGAGTAGAAGCCGACACCAAACTGGCCGATGATATCGATGTTCTCGTCCTTGTTGTCCTTCTTGAAATCCAGAGAACCGGAGTGAGCAATGGTGCCCAGATTCTGCTCAAGTTCCTCTTTGGTCATGCCGATGCCGTTATCCTCAATGGTCAGGATGCGGTTCTCCTGATCGCGGGTGATGAGGATGCGGAAATCGCCCTTGTTCATGCCCACAGAAGGATCGGTCAGGCTCTTATAATAGAGCTTATCGATGGCATCCGATGCGTTGGAGATCAGCTCGCGCAGGAAAATTTCCTTATTGGTGTAGATGGAGTTGATCATCATATCCATCAGCTTTTTGCTTTCAGCCTGAAATTCTTTCTTAGCCATAATGCAAAACCTCTTTTTATCTGTATTCGGCACCAAGCACTCGGAATAGGATATTGCTTTTGAATACTTAGCACTCGTAACTTTCGAGTGCTAATATACACCGACAAAAAGCAAAAATCAAGGGCTTTCATAAAAAGTTTAAAAAATGGTTCGTTTTGTGCTATAATGAACCGCAAAGGATGCTGTAAAAGGAGGAAATATCATGCAGCTGAAACAGCTGGAACTGGCCGGCGGTGGGACACTGACCGTTTATCTGCGTGATTGCTGTGAGCGGATGCCGAATGTGCTTGACCGGCCATTGGTGCTGGTGGTGCCCGGCGGCGGCTATACCCATGTGAGTGCCCGTGAGGGCGACCCGGTGGCGCTGCAGTTTGCGGCGGCGGGGTACCACACCGCTGTGCTGGACTACGCCATCTGCGAAAAGGCAAAGGACTACATGCCGCTGCGCCAGCTGGCCGAGGCTATCGGTCTTGTGCGGCAGCACGCGGCCCAGTGGCATATCCTGCCGGAAAAAATTGCCGTGTGCGGCTTTTCAGCGGGCGGCCACCTGGCCCTTTCCGGTGCTGTGCTGGACATTCCCGGCGAAGCGGCCCAGCCCCGGCCCAATGCGGTCATTCTGGGCTATCCGGTGGTCACGGCAGGGCAGTATGCCCACCGCGGCAGCTTTGTGCAGCTGGCGGGCAGCGCCGACCCGGCGGCACAGCAGGTGTTCGGGCTGGAGGATAAGATCACGCCGCAGACGCCGCCGGTGTTCGTATGGACCACCATGGAGGATGCCACCGTTCCGGTGGAGAACACTCTGATGCTGGTGAACGCTCTGCACCGGGCGGGCGTGCCCTGCGAGGCGCATCTGTTTGAAAAGGGGGTGCACGGTACCAGCATCAGCACAGCAGAGGTGGACCAGCCCAGCCGCCACCGGCATCACTGGGTGGAACTGGCAGTGGAATGGCTGGAAGACACTTTTGCCTTTTCCGTCTGTTAAGTCTGGATATATTTGAACGAACCTACAAAAAATTCACAATTAAACTGTTGACTTGCATAAGCCTTTGACGTATACTGGTCAGCAGGGACAAACTAAAGGAAGAAGGAAATACCTATGGTTATGGACCCGACCCTGCCGCGCATCTCTGTGCGCGACCTGATGATGCAGGCTTTTCTCACCGGATGGGAGCTTTCGGACAAGACAGTTTCGCAGGACGAATACCTGCAAAGCTCCATTCAGGTGATCGAAATGCTGCAGGTGGAACCGGAAAACCTTTATGCCGAAGAAGGCCTTGGCCTGCCGGACGGCGAAGAAGTGGATCATCTGGACGACTGGCTGCGTGCCGACGGCCAGTGGCTGTACTACGGTGTAGAGGAAGAAAATTTCTTCCTGATCCAGTGGTACCCGGACGAAGCCGCCGCAAAGGCAAAACTGGCCCAGCTGGAAGAACTGGGCGACGGCAAGCAGTATCTGGTAGATTTTTCTCTCAAGCGGGAGAACCCTTCCAGTGCAGAGAACTTCGGCAATTCCAATCCGGTCCAGCTCCGCTCCTGAAAACATCACCTTAAAGCGAAAGGAAATTTTGCAGCATGCAGCTTTCTGAGATCGAGCGCGAACAGCTTTATGCCATCGTTGAAAAATACGATCATCACCCGGATGTGCAGCGAATGCGGGAGTACATCCAGCACGGTTCTGTCACCACCTACCAGCATTGCAAGAATGTGGCGCTGGTGAGCTTCTGGCTCAACCGCCGCCTGCATCTGCACGCTGACGAGACCTCGCTGGCAGTGGGTGCCCTGCTGCATGATTTTTATCTGTACGACTGGCACACCACCGGTACCTTTCACGGCCTGCGCCGCCTGTTTGAGATGCACGGCTTCTCCCATCCGGGTTATGCCTGCGTCAATGCAAAGCGGGTGTTCAGCATTACCACAAAGGAACAGAGCATTATTGCAAGCCACATGTGGCCGCTGACCTTCCGTCATGTGCCCAGC
>OJOI01002109.1_pt1 | contig 10114 bp, 9 predicted proteins | sample 1598061 | NCBI WGS metagenome assembly OJOI01 (sample SAMN01915224, study PRJEB22387) | human gut metagenome | isolation source: stool | host: Homo sapiens | place: USA
GCTGCGCCGCCGCAGCCGGTCAGAGCCAGCGCGGAAACGGCGGAAGCTGCCATAGCGGCCTTCAGGAAGCTGCGGCGGGAGATCATGTTCAGGTTTTTCATAGTGGTAACTCCTTTCCCGGAGCGGGCGGCAAATCAAAAGACCCGCTCCCTTTGCGGGACGGGTCTTACAAATAAAAACGACCCTGTCCCTGTGTGTTATCCACAAGGACAGGATCGGTAAAGTTCGATTCTGCGGTGCCACCTTGCTTGCCCTGCTTTGCAAAATGCAGAGCCTCTCACGGAGAGCCAACACTCCCCTGTCCTGTAACGGAGACTTCCGTCCAAAGCTACTAAGGCTTGCTGCCCATTTGCCCGGCCCTCGGCGGCCCACGAAGCTCTGCCCCGCTCTCGCCCGTTTTCACTGTCCGGGCTCACTGAAGATGCGCTGTGCAGGTTCTCTTCCGCCTCATCGGTTTGATTGCATTATACACTTTATCCGTGTAAAGTCAAGAGGGAATTTCAAAATTTTCCGTCAGATTTTTTCACGTTTCATCACTCGAGGTTGAGTTTGTTTCGCATCAGCCAGACCGTCAGCCCGAACCAGAAGACACCGAATGCCGCCGCGATGCCCAGCGTGACCATCGCGCTTCCCATGTAGCCCAGAGCCGAGACGGCAGTCTCGATGCTGCCCACATCGCCTACGGCGCTATAGATGGCCGTCTCGTAGACGCCGGTGCCGATCTGGAGCAGCTTTTCGAGCCAGCCCTGCACATACTGCATGACAAAGAAGCTCAGGATGCCCGCCAGCGCGGGGTGGTTCTTGAACTGATGTCCCACCATGCAGGCAGCATAGATGCAGGCGATGGCGCTGACCATCCGCACGAAGCTGACGACGCCGCTGAAAGCCAGCGCCCCCCAGAACTCCATGTTATAGCGGGCGAATGCCTCCCGGATGATCGACCACATCCGCGGCAGCTGCTCAAGCAGGTCCATATCCGCCATCATCAGAACAGCCAGAATGCCGAAGGAAAGGCAGGCTGCGAGGATGCTGCACAGGCTCCACACGGCGCTGGAGATGAGCTTCGAGGTCACAAGCTGTGTTTCCGTCACCGGCAGAGTATGCATCAGATAGCCCTCCCGGCCCAGCAGGTTGCGGTAGAACCGCTGCACGATGGTCATGATGGTGACGACCACGGTGCCGATGATGACGGCGGTGTAGACAAGGCTCAGCAGGCCCACGAGAGTCGAATAGGCGTCACTATTGGTGCCGTTCCATCTCCTGACTGAGCCGCCAAAGAGCACCGACGCCGCCAGCAGGGCCAGATACATTCCGCCGTAGGTGCGGGCGGTAGCCTTGAACTCATATTTCAGTAACTTTTTCAGCATTTGAATACCTCCCGGAAATATGCATCCACACTCATGCCCTCGGTCTCGCGGAGCTCATCCACCGAGCGGTGGGCGAAAATTCTGCCGTTCTTCAGGAACACAGCCTCATCCAGCACCGGCTCCACATCCTCGATGAGGTGGGTGGAGATGATGACCGAGGCGTCCCGGCTGTAGTTGGTGAGGATGGTGTTCAGGATGTAATCCCGCGCCGCCGGGTCCACGCCGCCGATGGGTTCATCCAGCAGGTAGAGCCGGGCATTCCGGCTCATGGCAAGGATGAGCTGGACTTTCTCCTTGTTGCCCTTGGAAAGGCTCTTGAGGGGTGCTTTGGGCGAAAGCTCCAGCTTTTCCAGCATCTCATTCGCCTTGGCGGGGTCGAAGTCAGCGTAGAAATCCCGGAACATCTCCACCAGCTGCTCCACCCGCATCCAGTCGGGCAGCCATGCGGCATCCGGCAGATAGGAGACGATGGCCTTCGTGTCCGGGCCGGGGTTCATGCCCGCGATTCGGATGCTGCCCGCCGTGGGCTGCAAGAGGCCGTTCGCCAGTTTGATAAGGGTGGTCTTGCCGCTGCCGTTGGGGCCAAGCAGGCCCACGATGCGGCCAAAGCCGATGTGCAGCTCGATGTTATCGAGGGCGTTTGTCCCCTTCTGGTAGGATTTCGTCAGACCCTCACAAGTTAAAAGTTCATTCATTTCAATCACTCTCCTTTGTTTCCCAGCCCGTCATAAGCTTTGCGGCCTCTGCCGGGCCGTAGCCGATGCCGCGCATTTTTTCGAGATATTCGGCGGTCATAGCGCGGGCCGTCTCGTCCCGCAGCTGTTCCAAAAGGGCTGTATCTTCGGTGACGAAGCGGCCCGTGGTCCGCTCGGTGTAGACGAGCCCTTCTGCTTCCAGCTGGGCCAGCGCCCGCTGCATGGTGTTTGGGTTGACGCCTGCCGCTGCGGCCATGTCGCGCACCGAGTCCAGATGTCCGCCGGGCGGGTAGACGCCCGCTAATATTTTTGCCTTGAGCCGTTCCACGATCTGTGCGTAGATGGGGCGGCTCATATCGAATCGTTCGCCCATCGTCTCATCTCCTTGTGTCGCTGTACTAAGTGCATAATACAATAATACTCGAATCATCTTTTTTGTCAAGAGGGAATTTTCAATCTCTTCAAAATATGTTATACTGTTTTTTGTATGCTAGAAGAAAATGCGCAGGAGCACAGAATCTATGAAAGCAACCATCATCATCCCCAACATCAACGGCAAAGGCTGGCTCAAGGACTCCATCGAATCGGTCTACGCCCAGACGGAGCAGGACTTCGAGCTTATCGTGGTGGATAACGGCTCCACCGACGAAAGCCTTGAGCAGGCCCGCAGCTATTGCAGCCGCCCGAACTTCCATCTCATCGAGAACGGCTCCAACACCGGCTTCTCCCACGCCGTCAACCAGGGCATCGCCCGGGCGAAAAGCGAGTTCGTGGTGCTGTTCAACAACGACGCCTTTGCAGAGCCCCAGTGGCTGGCCGAGCTCATCCGCACCGCCGAGACCGATCCCAAAATTTTTGCCGTGCAGAGCCTGATGCTCCGCCACTTTGAACGGGAGCTGGCCGACGATGCCGGTGATTACGTCACCTGGATGGGCTTTGCCTGCAAGACCGGCGACGGCCGCCGGGCCAGCCGCTACACCAAACAGAAGCGCATCTTCTCGGCCTGCGGCGGCGCGGCCCTCTACCGCAAAAGCATCCTCGACGAGATCGGCGTCTTCGATGAAAACTTTTTTGCCTACTTCGAGGACGTGGACCTCAGCTGGCGCGCCAACAACGCCGGTTACAAAAACGTCCTCTGCCCCACGGCAAAGTGCTACCACATCTGCGGCGCCAGCACCGGCGCGGTGCGGTACAACGCCTTCAAGAGCCAGCAGAGCGGCCGCAACAGCATCCTTCTCCCCCTCAAAAACGAGCCTCTGCTGATGCTCATTCTCAACTTCCTTCCGCTGGCGCTGGGCTATCTGCTCAAGTGCTACAAGTTCCACAAACAGGGCTTCGGCGAGGCGTGGGACAAGGGAATGCGTGAGGCGTTCGATTTGCTCAAAAACGACCAGTTGGGCAAGCGTCCCTTCCGTCTCCGCGACCTGCCAAATTATGTTCTGATGGAATTGTGGATGATATGGAACATGGTGCCGTATCTCTGGTATCGGCTGGTGGTCGTAAGATTTGATTTGAAGTAATTCTGGATATGCAAAAACCGGGAAACTCTGAGAGCTTCCCGGTTTTTGTTTGTGATTCGTTTTACGCCGCCGCGCTGGCCGCACTTTCGGCCTGCGGCTCTGCGTCCGAGGCAGCTTCGCTTTTGGCGGTGCTGTCAGCTTCCTCGCTGGCGGCTGCGGCCTCGGAGGATGCAGCGTCAGACTCGGCAGGCGTTTCGCCGCCGGTGGCGAGGATGGCGTCCTGCACCTCGCTGTCTGCCATCATGGCAGGCTCGGAGGCAGTGGACGCCGCCGTTGACTCGGGCTTCGTCTCGCTCTCGGTCAGGCCGGTGAGATACCAGCTGCCGCTCTGGCGGCTGAACAGATAGTCCATGTACTTGACCGGCGTATCCGAGGTGGTGGCGAGGATGCTGTCCGTTGCGTTCTGGTTGGGGATATAGCCCACAGTGACATGGAGGAGGCCGTCCTTCTTAAACAGCTTGGTGACGGTGGCGCGATAGCTGCCCACGCTGCCGGTGACGGGGATCTTATAGCACTGGGTGGTGTCGTCAAACTCGATGGTCATATCCTCCATCTCGAAGGTCTTGTGGGTCATGCGGAAGCTGGGGCCGACAAGCTTTGCGAGGTAGGCGTCCACGTCCACCGAGGGGATGAGCAGCTGCTCGGTATCGGGGTCGGTGTTGTAGCCGTCGAAACCGCCCTGCGTCTCCTGGATGCTGTACACACAGCCCCAGACCGCAGCCTCGCGGAGGGTCAGGTCGTCGATGTTCTCGATGCCCTCAAAAGGCACAGGGTCGAACAGCACCAGACCTTCCAGCTTGTCCTCGTATTCCTGCTTCTGGGCCGTATCGTCAAACAGTTTTGCCACGGCGTTCACGCCTGCGTGCAGCACGGTCAGCACGCCGATGAGCACCAGCACCGCGATGACCAGCCCGAGGGCCTGCCGACCACGGCGGCGGTGGAGCCGGGCGTGTTCTTCCGGGGTCATTTCTATCTTCATATGGTTATCGTCTCCTGCGTTGTTTCACTTTTCAGATAAAAACAGTATACCACAATCATGGGCAGGGTGCAAAACCCTGCCCGTGTTATTTTGGTGAAAGCCGTTCATTCCCAGTTCTTCCAGACGTCGGGCTGGTAGCCGACGGTGGCCTGACGGCCATTGCGGACGATGGGGGTGCGGAACAGCTGCTGGTTCTCGAAGAGCTTGTCTTCTTTCTGCCAGTCTACCAGTGCGTCCAGCAGAGCGAGGGTCTGCTTGTCCTTGGCGTTGGGGTCCACCAGCGCCTGCCAGCCGCCCAGAGCGCGGGACACATTTTCAAACTCGCCCCGGCTCATCTCTTTTTCTTTCAAATCGATCATCTGGAACTTGATGCCGCGCTCCTTGAAATAGCGCTGGGCCTTTTTGGTATCGAAGCACTTGGTAGTGCCGAATATCTGGATGTTCATGGTCTTGCCCTCCTGTTCATTCTGCTCTATTGTAACATATCTGCGCCCGAAAGCCTATAGCATATTTTTTGCTCCGCCGGGCCACACTGCTCTCAGCGCCTTTTCTTATTCTGAATGGAGGTAGTACCAACATGAAAGCATTCGTAGACCCTGAACTCTGCATCGGCTGCACCCAGTGTGCCGGGCTCTGCCCCGAGGTATACCAGATGGAAGGGACTCTGGCTGTCGCCATCCCCGGCGACATCCCGCCCGACCAGGTGCCGCTGGCTGTGGACGCCGCCAACGCCTGCCCGGTGAGCGCGATAAGGGTAGAGTAAAACTTCCCAAAAGAGGCTGAGAGGTTTATCCCTCAGTCTCTTTTTTCTTTGGGCCATTCGTGGTATACTATAGGATGTGAAATTATGGAATGGAGGACCACAAGCTATGCGTTTACTGGTCATTGACGGCAACAGCATCGCCAACCGTGCCTTTTACGGCATCAAGCTGCTGACCACCAAAGACGGCCGCTATACCAACGCCATTTTCGGCTTTCTGAATATCCTGCTCTCCCTGCTCAAGGAATGCGGACCCGACGAGGTGGCCGTGGCCTTCGACCTCAAGGCCCCCACCTTCCGCCACAAGATGTATGACGGCTACAAGGCCACCCGCCACAAGATGCCCGACGAGCTGGCCGCGCAGATGCCGGTGCTCAAAGAGCTTCTGGCCGCGCTGGGCTACCGTGAGGTGACAGCTGAGGGCTGGGAGGCCGACGACATCCTCGGCACCCTTTCTGCCGCCTGCGCCGCCCGCAGCGACGACTGCTTCCTCGCCACCGGAGACCGGGACAGCTTACAGCTCGTCAGCGACACCACCACCGTCCTGCTGGCCACTACCGCCATGGGCCGCAGCAAAACGGAGACCATGGATCTGGATGCCATCCACGAAAAGTACGGCATTGAGCCCAAGCAGCTCATCGAGGTGAAGAGCCTGATGGGCGACACCTCCGACAACATCCCGGGTGTGAAGGGCATCGGCGAAAAGACCGCCATGACTCTGGTCAAGAACTTCGGCACCCTGGACAGCGTGTACGACCATCTGGACAGCCCGATCATCAAGCCCCGGCAGCGGGAAAATCTGCTGGCCTGCCGGGAGGATGCCTACCTCAGCCACACGCTGGGCACCATCCGCACCGATGCCCCCATCGACACAGCGGAAGGGGCCTACAAGGTGACCGAGGGTAACAAGCCCGCCGCTGTCCGTCTGATGCAGGAGCTGGAGATCCAGACCCTCATCACCCGGTTCGGGCTGGACGGCATCGTTCCGGAACAGGACCCCGATACCCTGCCGGAGGTGGACGCAGCCATTGCGTCCCTGCCCGCAGAGCCTTCCGGCCACTATCTGGTGGCCGCACGCCCCGCCGTTCTGGGCAAAAAAAGCGCGGTCGTGCAGCCGGAGGCCTGGTACGCCGTGCAGGACACCACCGTGTATCCCCTCTCCGAGGAGGAACTGGTCTCCCTGCTGGACGACCCCAAAGTAACGCTGGATGTATTCGATTCCGCCCCCCTCTACGCCAGAGCCATGGCCGCAGGCAGCTGGGGCAGCAGCATCGTCTGGGACGGCAAGCTGGCCGCCTACCTGCTGGACGCTTCCGCTTCCCACTATCTGCTCACCACCCTTGCCACCAGCTACCATGCAAGGTCAGCGTTCTCCTGTAAGGAGTACCCCGATGCCGGTTTCCTGGCAGACCTGTTCGCCAAAATGAAGGCAGAGATCACCGAAAACGGCGAGGACGAGCTCTACAACAACATTGAATTCCCGCTGGCACAGGTGCTGGCCGATATGACCCGCACCGGCATCCTTGTAGACCGTGAGGGCATTGAGGCCTTCGGCGTGCAGCTGCGGCAGGAGCTGGACCAGGTGCTGACCCGCATTGAGATGGAGGCAGGCACCTCCGATTTCAACCCCAACAGCCCCAAACAGCTGGGCACCCTGCTCTTTGATACCATGGGCCTGCCCCACGGCAAAAAGACGAAGAACGGCTGGTCCACCGATGCCGAAACACTGGAAAAGCTGCGGGACATCCCGCTGGTGGAGGACATTCTCCAGTACCGTGCCTGCCAGAAGCTGAACTCCACCTATGTGGAGGGTCTACTCAAGGTCATTGGCGAGGATGGCCGCATCCACACCCGTTTCAACCAGACCGAGGCCCGCACCGGGCGGCTCTCCTCTGACAATCCCAACCTGCAGAACATCCCCATCCGCACCGAGATGGGCAGCAAACTCCGCGCCTACTTTGTGGCAAAGCCCGGCTGCGTGCTGGTGGATGCCGATTACAGCCAGATCGAACTGCGCATCCTGGCCCATGTCACCGGCGACGCACACATGCAGGAAGCGTTCCTCTCCGGTGCCGACATCCACCGCAGCACCGCAGCCAAGATCTACAACATCCGGCCTGAGGATGTCACGCCCCGCCTGCGCTCCAGCGCCAAGGCCATCAACTTTGGCATCATGTACGGCAAGGGCGCTTACAGCCTTTCCAAGGACATCGGCGTGAGCGTCAAGGAAGCGGAGGCCTTCCTGCAGACCTATCTGGCCACCTTCCCCAATATCGACGGTTATATGGAAAAGACCATTGCGAATGCCCGCCAGTGCGGCTACGTTTCCACCCTGTTCGGCCGCCGCCGCGCCCTGCCGGAGCTGAACAGCAACAACCACAACATCCGGGCCAGCGGCGAACGGATGGCCCGCAACACCCCCATTCAGGGCACGGCCGCTGATGTCATCAAGCTGGCCATGGTGCGTGTCTGGCGGCGGCTGCGGGACGAGAAGATGGAAAGCCGCCTGATCCTGACGGTCCACGATGAACTGATCGTGGAAGCCCCGGAAGCTGAGGCCGAAAAGGCCGCGCAGATCCTGCGGGAGGAAATGGAAGGCTGCGTGCACTACGCGGTGCCCCTGAGCACCGATGTGCATACTGGCAAAAACTGGCTGGAGGCCCACTGAACTATGATCGTTTTAGGAATCGAATCCACCTGCGACGAGACCGCCGCATCCCTTGTGGAGGATGGCCGCCGCCTGCTGAGCAACGTCATCTCCACCAGCGTCAAGGAGCAGGCTCTTTATGGCGGCGTGGTCCCTGAGATCGCCAGCCGCCGCCACTGCGAGTTCATCAGCGCCACGGTCAAAAAGGCTCTGCTGGATGCAGGCAAGACCATGGACGATGTGGACGCGGTGGCTGTCACCTTTGCCCCGGGCCTGATCGGCGCGGTGCTGGTGGGCGTGAACTTTGCCAAGGGGCTGGCCTATTCGGCCAACAAGCCGCTGGTTCCGGTGCATCACCTGCGGGGCCACATTGCGGCCCTTTACCTGACCCATCCGGAGCTCAAGCCTCCCTTCCTCTGTCTGGTGGCATCCGGCGGCCACAGCCATATCGTGGAGGTGCAGGACTACACCCACTACCACATTCTGGGCCACACCGTGGACGATGCCGCCGGCGAAGCCTTTGACAAGGTTGCCCGCACCCTGGGTCTGCCCTATCCCGGCGGCCCCAGCGTGGCAAATGCCGCCAAAACAGGCGACCCCAAGGCCTACCGCCTGCCGGTGCCCCATGTGGACGGCAAGTACAACGTGAGCTTTTCCGGCCTGAAAACCGCCGTGCTCAATGAGGTGAACAAGGCCCAGATGAAGGGCGAAGAAATCAATGTGCCCGACCTTGCCGCCAGCTTTCAGGAGCGCATTGCGGGCATTCTGGCCGAAAAGCTGCTGCTGGCTGCTGCCGACACCGGGGCCAAGCAGGTCTGTCTGGCGGGCGGCGTGGCCGCCAACGGCCGCCTGCGTCAGCTGGTGAACGATGGTGCCCAGAAGTTAGGGGCCAAGGTCTATCTGCCTGAGCTGAAATTCTGCGGCGACAACGGCGCAATGATCGCGGCGCAGGGCTACTACCAGTACATGGCAGGCCACACGGCGGACCTTGATCTGAACGGTCTGCCCACCCTGCCCATCGACTATGAATAAACACAACACCGGAGGTGTTCCCATGACCGAGCGCAACCCTATCCTGCAAAGTCTGTTCGACCGCAAGTCGGTGCGGGTGTATGAAGAAAAGCCCATCCCTGCCGAGATGAAGCAGGCCATTTTGGAAGCTGCTGCACAGGCGCCCTCCGCGGGCTGTCAGCAGCTGTATACCATTTTAGACATCACCGATCCGGCACTGAAAGAGGCGCTGGCCGAAAGCTGTGACCACCAGCCCTTTATTGCCAAAGCACCGCTGGTGCTGGTGTTCTGCGCCGACTGCGGGGCCAAGCTGTACTTCTGCACCTGCAAGAGCTACAAGGACGACAGCCAGAACCATTTTGTCTGCTCCAATTACAAGAGCAACACCGGCTCCTGCAAAATCCACTATATCCGGGAACAGGTGCTTTACCGGATCGTGTTGGAAACCATACGGCAGACATTGAGTTATGTCCGTATGTTCCGGAAGGATTTCAAGTTGGAAATGCTGGCGCAGGATGAGGAAAGCCGCAAGGCAGAACTGGCAGAAAAGCAGAAAGCCCTCTCCGGGGCGAAGAAGCGGATGGAGGATTTGGACAGGATTATCCAGCACATATATGAGGACAATGTGCTGGGTCGGGTGACCAACGAGCAGAAGGAGTTGGCTGCTACGATCCCGGAGAAAAAGGAACGCCTGGAAAGGCTCAAGTCCTCCATGGCCAATGTGGATGCCTTCATTGAAAAGGCCAGGCGGTACACCGAGATCGATGAACTGACTCCGGAACTGTTGCGGCTGTTCATCCAGCGCATTGAGATCGGGGAGCGGTCGAAGAAACACTCCCGTTCCGCCGGTCAGAACGTCCGGATCGTGTACCGGGACATCGGCAGAGTGGACAGTCCTATGCAGGAGGGAGAACACGCACCGCATATCACAAAGCAGATTACAGATATTGAGGAAATCAAGCGACTGCTGGCATAAAACACAACAGGCGGACAGCTTCCGCTGTCCGCCTGTGTGCCTGACATTTCACATGGTTCAGAAAATGTACCTGTGGGAACTATCAGACTGCGAGGAGCTCTTTTTTTTGACGGAAAAGCTGCTTTGACCCCGGACAAGGGGTGTGCTATAATGTGAGGC
>OJOI01002114.1_pt1 | contig 10095 bp, 9 predicted proteins | sample 1598061 | NCBI WGS metagenome assembly OJOI01 (sample SAMN01915224, study PRJEB22387) | human gut metagenome | isolation source: stool | host: Homo sapiens | place: USA
CCATAAGGATTCTTTTTTTACATTCAAAAAAAGGATTCCTTTTTTGGAATCCTTACTGATCTTGTGTTTCAGTTGTCTGTACTGTGAAATGGATAGAACCAATAGTTTTTGTTTCACCACTTGAATTCTTTTCAGTAAATGAAATCGTATATGATCTGCCACTAGATAATCCACTAATTGTTGCACTGCTTCCACAATTCAATGATTGACTATTTCCATTACATGTCACAATCATTGTATGTCCATTTGGACCAGATGTGCTGACATTAACTGAAGTGGCTGAAATAGTTCCTCCATTTGATACAGCTGCACCATTTGCAGTAACACTGAAGGTTGCAGTACCTACAGCTGTACTTCCAGTAGATAATCTTACTGACTTCTTATTAGAAGTTGTGTCACCGCTCTTTAGTTTATAATAACCAGTTACTGTGTATGTCTTACCTGATTCAGTGTTATATTCAAGTGTTCCGCTTGTAGAAGATAATGTTTCAGTCTTTGTAGAAGAACCGTCACTGATTTCTACAACACAAGTGATTTTTCCTTCATATTCAGGATCATAAGAACCAAATGTGACAGAAATTGAATTATTTGAATTCAATGAAGCATTAAATGATGTCAATTCAGGTACTTTATATTCATCGGCATAAGAAGAACCATCATCTACACCACTAGGACCATGTCCCTTAACAAACCAAGCAGTCATAATCTTTTCTTCTGATGTAGAAGAACTTGGAGATACATATGGATATACACCCTTAACCATACGTGCCTGTTCAACATTACTTGGTGTTTCATAGCTATTTTTCATCTTACGAGTGTCAAGTTTCTTCGCAATCTTTGCGGCAATTGATTTTGCATCATTCATACCACTTGCAAGATATTTATGTTTCTTTGTAGATATTTCTGCAGGGAAACCATTCCAGCAGGCCCATGCATAATCAGGTGAATAAGCACAAAGCCAATGGTCTTTATCCTTGCCAGCTAAAGCTGGGATAGTTGCATCAAAGTTTGAAGTACCAGTCTTTGCACCAATCTGAGAACCGATGTCAAATGCTGAGTAGCTTCCATTACTCTTTACATAGCTTGTCATAACCTGACGAAGTAAGAAAGCAGTAGAATCTTTCATTCCTTCACTTGCCTGTTTCTGAATATCATCATCTACATTAATCGTTTCACCAGTTGTATTAATCACAATCTTCTGAATTGTATGTGGCTTAATATATGTACCACCATTTGAGATAGCTGCATATGCAGCTGCTTGCATAGTAGGTGTTGTACCATACTTCCAACCACCAATGGCATAGTTTAAGTTGAAATCTTCATCATCCATGTTATAGCCTAGGCCTTTTAAGAAGCTAACAACCTGATTATTACCAACCTTCTTAAGAACACTATTTAAAGTATGAATAGCAGCTAAGTTCCATGAATTTGCAAGAGCATCTTCAAGAAGAACATCACCATGGTAATTGTTATCCCAGTTCTTTGGATGCCAGCTACCCTGAGTAAACTCTGAGTCATCTACTGTGTGTCCAGTAGACCAGTTGAGATATTCAAATGCAGTTGCATAGTCAAGAATAGGTTTGATAGAAGAACCTGGCTGTCTTCTATTCTTTAATGTATAAGCATAATCTAGATAAGTCGCATCAGAATTATTCGCACGATAATTTTTTGCACTCATTAAACCAATAATACGTCCAGTTTTTGATTCAAGCACGGAAGCAGCTGCCTGCATTTCCTTGTCAGTAAACTTATAGTTCTTACCTGAAGAAACATCATCAAGATATTCCTGCATATCATGATCCATATAAGTATAGATTGTCATCTTTGTCTTATTAGGGTCATAACCTAAATCTTTAGCTTCCTGAGTAACACGATCAACATAAGAAGCATATTTACCATTTGTTTGGATTGGATCATATTTTAATATGTTTTCAACCTTTACGCTTTTCGCATTATCTCTTTCTTTTTCACTAATATATCCATGTTCATACATCAAGTTTAGGATAATATTTCTTCTTTTTGTTGCAAGAGTTAAACTCCTAAATGGGTCATATGAAACAGGAGAATTAATTGTACCAGCAAGTAATGCAGCTTCTGGTAAAGTTAACTGATCAGGGCTCTTTCCAAAATAATAGTAGCTTGCCCCATAAATACCAATAGAACTATTTGACTTACCAAAATAAATCTTATTGAGATATAGTTCAAGTACTTTCTGTTTAGTAGTCTGCTGAGTTGCTTCAATAGAAAGAATGACTTCTCCAACCTTTCTTTCAATTGTTTTTTCTTCATATGGATAATATGTCTTTTTGATGAGCTGCTGAGTAATTGTAGAACCACCTGCAACAGTATGACCTGCTAAGATATTTGACATAAGAGCTTTAATAATACGTGGAATATCAAAACCATTATGTACAAAAAAACGAGAGTCTTCTGCAGCAACTACAGCATCAATCATTACTTCAGGAATATCATCATAACTTACATATTTCCCAATAGAACTACCATACTTATAATAGGTTTCTCCATCTTGAGAAACCTGAGAAGAGTAGGAAGTTGTTGTAAGATTATCAATATCAAAATTACTGATTTGCTGATAAATCTTAAATCCAAGGTAACCACTACCGCTCGCTACAAGAACACATAATGCGATAATACATATCTTAATTGTTTTCTTTATCTGCTTAGGGTCCTTGGTTGATTGAACTTTCATAAAGTGTCCTCCTTAAGGTAAAATTCATCGATTACATCTAAATAAGCGAGTCTTGGCTGATAGCCCTGCTTAATAAGATGTCCACTTTCTTTCACTTCATCATAACTTATATGCTGCTTCTTGTCATGAAAAAAGCGCTCTACCATAATCGAAGCATCTAACAAATAAACTTCTCCTACAGATGTGAAGGCAATAATAATAAAGGCAATTCCCCCATGACGTGAGACACGTGCGAGATGATTGATCTGATGCTCAGAAATATTACGAAAAGGAAATCGTAAAGATTTAGTTTCTTTTGCTTCAAAATCAATATATCTGCCTTTATAAATTCCATTATAATCCGTAGTAGATGGGGCCTGATAGTATGCTTCAACTATACGGGCTTTATTTCGTGAAGGATAATCGACTTTTACAATCTGGATAGGTGTCGGTTTTTTATATATGACAGCCTGATCGACAGATAAGTAATAGGTGTTAGATAGGTTGATGTCTTCTTCTAAGCTCATCCCACGAAAAGCAGTATAATGCTTACTTGTAGATTTCTTAGGGATAGACATATTAGCCGGTGCCTTTTTAAGGTTTGGATAATTAACCATACTATTTCTCCTTTACCAAATCATTATAACATATTATTATTCAAAAAGAATGAAAAATGATGGAAGAAGATTGATGAATAGGTTTAAAATAGTTATTATGTTTCAAAGAGGTGATTAAAAAATGAAATATCGTAAATGGATTACAATGATATGCGCTGCATTCATGCTTTGTGCATGTACTTCAAAGCAGCCTGAAAAAAAGAAAACAAATACAATCTCGCATGTTGCAAAACAAAAAGAAGAGAAAATCAATTCTATCCCTCAACCAGCACTTAATACAGAAGAAGCGTCAGCAGTCGTGATGGATGCGGAATCAGGAAAGGTATATTATGCGAAAAATGAACAGGAATCACGTTATCCTGCTTCTACAATTAAACTATTAAGTGCCCTTGTTGCAATAGAGTATTATAAGGATGATGATCTTCTTACTACAAAGAATATTATGTCTTTACCAGATCGTGTGTTTGCCTATACTGAACCTGTACATGATGGTGAACAGATTCCTTTTAAAGATGTTATTCGTGGTATGCTTTTAAAGAGTTCTAATGAAATGGCTTTAACTCTTGCTGAAAACTATCAAGGTGGTTATGATGCATTTATTAACGCAATGAACAAGAAAGCAAAAAAACTAGGTTGTCAAAAGGTAGAGGTGTCTAATCCTCATGGACTCAGTTATGCCCAAAAGGGATGGCTTAAAGAGACATGTAGTACAAAGGATATGGCACTTATTGCGAAAGCATTTTATAAGAATAAAGAGCTAAGAAATATTATTTCTACACCAAACTATACTTTTGAATCAAATCAATATCGTACAATGCAGAATGTAAAGATGACCCAGCAGGCTTCTCCATATTATGATGAAAGAGTCATTGGAGGAAAGACAGGGTTTACTAATCTCGCGAAAAGATGTTTAGTTACTTATTCTAAGGTAAAGAATAAAACAATCATTACAGTTGTATTTAAAGAAAACTCACGTGAAGAAACTTATACAGATACTAAAAAGCTTCTTGATTATGTGAATGAGGTTTTAGCAGCATAGAAAAAATGCTGCTTTTTTATTGGGCAGCATGAAGTAAAGTACGTATTAAATCAAATAGATAAGGCTTATAGTCCTCAATAGGGCAGGGAACCTTATTGACAATACAGCTAAAGCAAGTTGAACCTACAAGCTCTACTATAGTAAAGAAGGTAATATCAATATTTTTAATATTAAGATTCTCTCTTTCTACACCTTCCTTAAATAATTCATATAGACTAAGATGATCTGTTTCTTCTAGAATCTTTGTAAGTTCCTGTGAGTAGACCCCAAGAGATAAGTCTTTATTCGTTAAGGTAAGATATGTAGGATTGGCTACAAGAGCATCAATCACATGATTGATGATAAAAATCATAGAATCATCAAAATGGGTGATTTCAGGATGTTTTTTTAATTCGTTCACTGCATCATCGAATAAATCAGTACTGATTTCCTGTACAATCTGGTTTCTAATATCATATTTGTCTTTGAAATATAAATAAAAAGTACCTTTTGCAACCTTTGCTTTATTTACAATGTCAGAAATAGATGTATTATTAAAATTCTTTTCTGCAAATAATGCAGTAGCACTTGCTAGAAGACGTTCCCTCTTTTCTTCTTTATTCTTTTCTATCTTAGATTTAATATCACTCAGAGCATTCATATAAATCCCTCCAATATTTATTATACCAATAAATGACCGCAAGTCAATTTAAGTCACATTTTCATTGCAACAAATTTGTAACAACAAATTCGCTTACACTTACATTCTCTGAAACATAGAAAGCGTTAACATCAAAAAAGTATGGATTTATCAACTAAAATCTAATGAATTTTTTTGTTTAATTAGCAAATATTTTATTGTATTTGGGAAATGATTATACTATACTTCTAGGTATAGGAGAGTGAAATGAATTATGGCAATGACAGATTATTTAAATGATATGCCAGCTCAGGGTAACCGTAAAGTTGTTCTAGTTGGTACAGGTTTTGTAGGTATGAGTATGGCTTATACTTTAATGAACCACAAAGGTATTGATGAACTTGTATTAGTTGACGTTAATACTGAAAAGGCAGAAGGGGAAGCAATGGACTTAGTTCATGGTTTACCATATGCAAACGGTAAATTAAAGGTTTATGCAGGTGATTATTCTGACTGTACTGATGCAAACGTTATCGTTGTAACTGCTGGTGCAGCTCAGAAACCAGGTCAGACAAGACTTGAATTAGTTGCAATCAACACAAAGATTATGGCTTCAGTTGGTAAGTCTATTAAAGAATCAGGATTCAATGGTGTAATCGTAGTAGCATCTAACCCATGCGATATCATGACTTACGTAATGCAGAAGGCTACTGGTCTTCATCCATACCAGGTTCTTGGTTCAGGAACTATGCTTGATACAGCAAGATTAAGATATGAAATTGGTAACTTCTTCGAAGTAAACCCAGCTTCAGTTCATGGTTATATCATGGGTGAACATGGTGATAGCTCATTCGTATCTTGGACAAATGCTTATATCGGATGTAAATCACTTCTTGAAGTTGTAGAAGAAAGAAAAGTACCATTTGATCAGTTACAGAGAATTTATGAACAGGTAAGAGATGCTGCTTATGAAATCATCAATAAGAAGAGAGCAACTTACTATGGTATCGGTATGTCTCTTGCTAGATTAGTAGATGCTATCTTAAACAACGAAAATACAGTACTTCCATTATCATGCTACCTTGAAGGTCAGTATGGTCATGAAGGTTTATATATCGGTGTTCCAGCAATCATCAATAGAGCAGGTATCCGTGAAATCTTAACATTACCTTTAACTGAATCTGATCAGGAAAAATTTGACAGATCTTGTAGTACATTACAGGAAATCATTGATACTACTGTAACTCCAATTCTTGAAGGAAAAGAATAAGATTGATTTTCACTTGAACTCTTAGGCTTGCGCCTAGGAGTTTTTTTGCTTTACATGAAATTAGGATTCATAATATGTAAAGTGTGCTATAATAGATGGACTAGGAGGGAAATTCATGAATAATAACGAATTTGAATATAGTGAAAAAACAAAACGTCGTGTTAGAATCTTTAAGAGAATTTTATCGTTTATTGTACTTATTCTTGCAATTGCGACAATGGTTGCTTTATTCTATGTAAAAAAAGAAAAGATGCGCGTTCGCTTGTTTTTCTCATTATTACAATATATTGCGATGAGTATTGTTTTAATCTCACCAAGACTGTTAAAGAAATTCGCAAACTTTGAAGTGCCTGTTGAAGTGCATATCAGTGTCACTGCCTTTGTGTTTTTAGGACTTGTGCTTGGAGATGGTTTAAACTTCTATGGAAAGATTGGCTGGTGGGATTCATTACTTCACTTTACTTCAGGTATTATTCTTTCATTTATCGCTTTATGGCTATTACAGATGCTTATTCTACGTAGAAAATACCTTTTTATGCACCGTGCATTATTATATATATTTGTAGTTGCTTTCTCACTTGCAGTAGGGGCAGTATGGGAATTATGTGAATATACAGTAGATGATATTTTCCATACAAATAACCAGCAATATATGGCAACTACACGTGCGACTATCGTATCAAGTGATGATGAACCATTAGAAGGACATGATGCTCTCGCTGATACAATGAAGGATCTTGCACTTGATCTTGCAGGGGCTATTTTAGTCGTATGTTATGAATGTTCTAAGAAAGAAATTACACAATATTATGTCTCTAAGAAAGACTAGTATTGGATTTATCACATCTTGGTGTTAGAATAGATGCGATTATAGGAGATTTAGTTATGAAAGATATTGTTTTAACTAGGCGAAAGCATTCTGGCCGACTTTCTGCACCAAAGAAAGTATCCCTTTCTTTTCTTGCAGTAATTATAATAGGTGCTATAGTGCTTTCTTTGCCATTTTCAAATAAGAAGGAAGCTGCCAGTTTCTTGGATAACCTCTTTATTGCAACATCTGCTGTATGTGTAACAGGGTTATCACCTTTGACAGTTGTGGATCAATATAACCTCTTTGGTCAGACAGTTCTTATTATTCTTGTTCAAATTGGTGGTCTTGGATTCTTAACTTTCTTATATCTTTTCTTGTTTCTTGCAAGACAAAGAATTACATTAAGTAGAAAACTTGTCTTTACTGAAGCACTCAATCAGAATTCTTTAAGTATGCTTCCAAGACTCTTAAAAACTATTTTTATTTATACTGTTTCAATAGAAACGATTGGATTAATATTCTTCTCAATGTTTTTTATACCTCGTTTAGGTGCTCTTAAAGGCTTATATTATGGTATATGGCATTCTATTAGTGCATTTTGTAATGCTGGATTTGATTTATGTGGATCTACATCACTTGTTGCCTATAACACAAATCCGATTATTAACTTTATTGTACCATTTGAAATCATCATGGGTGGTCTAGGCTTTATTGTAGTATTAGATATTCATGATAAATATATTAAAGAAAAGAGAAGATCATCAAGCTTTTCATGGCGTCATCTATTTGGCAGCTTTGCCCTACATACAAAGATAGTATTAATGATGACTGTATCGTTAATTGTTATAGGTACATTATTATTCTTTATAATGGAATTCAACAATCCTGCAACTATTGGAAAAATGAATTTAGTAGATAAGCTTGTTGTATCATTCTTCCAATCAGTTACTACACGTACTGCTGGATTCTCAACAGTGGATATGTATTCTCTTAATAGAATCACAAAAATATTGATGTGTTCTCTTATGTTCATCGGTGGTTCTCCTGCATCTACTGCAGGTGGTATTAAAACAGTTACTTTTGCACTTGTATTACTATTAATGAGAACAACTTATCGTGGTATTGAAGAAACAACAGTATTCCAGCGTCGTATCAAGAAAAGAACACTCGTAAGAGCTTTTTCTATCTTTTTCCTTGGACTAATGCTTTGTATTATTTCATCTTCTATTATGCTTATAACAGAACCTAAACAGGATTATTTAAATATCCTAATGGAAGTATTCTCAGCATTTGGTACAGTAGGACTGAGTGCATCTGTTACACCTGCATTAAGTATAGTTGGTAAATGTGTAGATATTATCTTGATGTATGCTGGACGTATTGGCCCTATTTCATTAATGATTTTATTTACTAAACGTTCACATGATAAAAATACAAAAGAATTTAAATATCCAGATGAGGATGTACTTGTTGGCTAGGAGGAGTAAACATGAGTAATAAACCAAAACAGGTCGCTATTTTAGGATTAGGTATCTTTGGAAGCACACTTGCAGAAACATTAGAAGACTTCGGAGTAGAAGTTCTTGCAGTAGATATTGATCCAGTATGTGTCAGTAGAATTAAAGACAATGTTACTAAAGCAATTGTAGCTGATGTTACTGATCGTGAACAGCTATTAGAGCTTGATATCAATACATTTGATGTAGCTGTTGTAGCTATTTCTAAGCACTTTGAAGAAGCAGTAACATGTACATTATTATTAAAGGAATTAAATGTCCCTTATGTTATTGCGAAAGCACGTACTAAACGTAAGAAGATCATTCTAGAAAAAGTAGGGGCTGATCGTGTTATTAATACAGAAAAAGAAATGGCTTATAAGCTTGCTAAACATTTATTAAGACGTTCTATTGTAGATTTAGTAGAACTTGATGAAGAATATTCTATCGTAGAAATTAGGACACTTAAGGACTGGGAAGGCAAATCACTTTCTAATGTTAATATCCGTCGAGTTTATGGTATGAACGTTGTAGGTATTAAACCTAGAGGTTCACTTAAGATGACAATGGACTTTAGTGCTGATTATATTATTCAGCCAGGAGATCATTTCCTTGTTGTAAGTAAAACAAAAGAAGTAGAAAAATGGGATTTTCTCACTAAGGAATAGCAAAAGGCTATTCCTTTTTCTATAATAGTAATAGGAGGACATTATGAACTTATTACAACTCACAATAGAAACATTTGACAAGAATGTTGAGACTGACTTTACTTCTTTTAAGAATCATATAAATTATATTGAAGATCATAATACAGTCATCAATGGTCTCACATTCGCTTTTTTTGGCTTAACAGAAATTATTATTAAGAGAGTTTATCTTACATTTGAACTAAACAATATCATACACACTATTGAACGTGTGTATCAATCAGGAAGATGTATTCTTCGATGTGATGATCTAGAAAATGAAGCAGCCCAGCACCTTGTCCACAATATTTTAAATATGAATTATAATCAGTTCCTACATCAATTTATTATGCCTTCTTCTTTTATAGAAACTTGGATTCAATCACCTACAGAGGCACTTATGCGTTCCTTTGTATCTACAAAACCTGTTATGACGAGTGATACAAAAATGATAGAGGAACAGATTAATGACACAATGTCTTTCTTAAATAGTTATGAAGATTATAAGAATGCATGTGCTTATATTAGTAAGAATAAGCCTTATCTATCTCTCTATTCCAATCATTTAGATCAATTAGAAAAATCATTAGAAGATAAGAAAAAGAAAATATTACGTGAAATTGAACTAGTTACTGAATTAGATGATATGGAAAAGAAAGCAGCTATCAGAAAGCAGCAACAACAGACAATAGATAAAAGAAGAGAAGGACTCAATGATTTATCTTTACTCTATGATGAATACTTAATATCACAGGATCATCTATTTGATTTAGAAGCATCTTATACACGTACTGTATATCTTTATGGTAGTGAAAGTGTGAAACAAAAATCAATCAAAACGTATAAAAAAAGACAAACTTAAAAACAA